>Ga0247843_1002105_pt1 | contig 37628 bp, 29 predicted proteins | sample LaCruzMarch2017__FD_192420 | JGI IMG/M metagenome (GOLD analysis project Ga0247843, IMG submission 192420) | Freshwater microbial communities from meromictic Lake La Cruz, Castile-La Mancha, Spain - LaCruzMarch2017_8m | ecosystem: Environmental > Aquatic > Freshwater > Lake | place: Spain...
TAAGCAACAAGAGATATAAAAATAGAGAAAATAGTATATATAATAAATTAGATAATTTAATTGATGATATGCATTTTAAAACGATTAATTCTTTAGTAAAAGACTATAGACTTATTTTTCTTCCTATCTTCGAAAGCCAAGAAATAGCAAGAAAAAATAAGTATGGAAATCGTAATCTACTGCAGATGAAACATTATCTTTTTAGAACAAGACTCGACGAAAGATGCAAATTAGAAAAAGGAACAAATCTGATCATATGTAGTGAAGAATATACTTCTAAGACATGCACGAGGTGTGGATTACTAACAGATTTTGGTTCTTCAGAAGTATATAAGTGTTCTAGTTGCAATCTGGTAATTGATCGAGACATAAATGGCTCAAGAAACATTTTTATCAAGTGCATAGATGAAATGTTATAATTTTATATTTCCATGGATCTACACATGGGTTAAGAGCTCTTTCGAGAGTTGGATTTCATACGAATTTGTATGAATCTAGTAGCGGCAAATCATAATAAACAGATATGAACCAGGTGAAGGTATTGCGGCACATCGTGATCATATTAGATACTTTACTGGTGATATAGCGACTTTATCTCTTGGATCTGCTTATGTAATGAGATTTATACCGCATCCAGAAAATAAGTTGGAAGATCCAAGTAAATACTATGATGTTTTGTTACCTGTTGGATCGTTAGCAGTTATGAAAGATCACGCAAGAAATCTATGGACTCACGAAATCACTGGTAGAAAATCTGATACAATTAATGGTGTGACAACCAAACGTGGTACACGAATTTCTATAACATTTCGAACTGTTGCAGATCAATTTCAAGAAAACTAATCACGTACTTAAAATTGCCATTTCTTTAGAAAATGAAATACTATCATCTATATGCTTTATTTCTCGAAACTTGTTTGTCAAATTACTCATATTAATTGAAGTAGATGTTGTAATATCTATATTTTTTTCTTTTGCTATAATATGAGATAATCTGGATCTTTCTTCTGTTACTAATTTTGTTGACTTCTTTATAATTGGATCCTTGATTGCATTCTTTAATTTTCTAGCTTCTATGTCTTTCTGAACTATTCCGTCAGAATCCTTATATATAAAAACTTCTCTGCTTCTATCTGTGCATTGATAACTCTTAATTCCATCCTCTTCTGGTGTAATATATTCAGAAGTAAATCTAGCAACTCCTTTAATTCCATCTTCTATATGTTCTAGTTTGAAATTCTCATCTATTTTTTCTTGTATAATTTCAGGACGCCAATCACTTATTATTAAGTTTTGTGTATTGTTTGTAGTTTTAGTATTGCTAATATTATTTATATGAGTAGGTCTATTTATAGCTTTTTCTGCTAAAGAATGTAAACGATTTTGGAGAGATTCTATCTGAACTTTTTGCTCTTCTATTGTTTGAAGAGCGTATTCTAAATCTTTTTTAGTTAAAAAAAGATCTCTTGATTTTTCGTGTAAAACTTGTAATTGATCTTTTACTATAGGTGTGTTTGCTTTGCATATTTTTAAATGACTGTGTAATGTCGATTTTAATGTAAAACATGTACCGCAAAAACTACAACTGTATTCTACTAGTGCTGTTTTGTTTTGCTTTGCCAAACAATACTTTGCTGTATTTTGATGCTTTTTTAAAACTCCTGCTGTTTTTAAAACCTGTTTACAGTATTCACACTCCATTTATGTAATGATCAAAATTTTTTAAATTAAATTACCGGAAAATTCCAATTTTTTCCGGTAATTTATAGTTGTCAAATAAGAATTTTAGCCTGTTTTCAGTTTAAACTGTGATTTAGATATTAATATTTTTTCTAACACAAAAGTTGTGTGTGTGTGGAAGATTATTTACCAGACTTCAAAAACCTAAAATTTTTGATTTTCGATGTTGTGCAAAATCATTTTTGGAGTTTAGAAGAATTATTTTTTATCAATAAAAAGTCTAAATTTTTGTTGCTTTTAGTATCATTTTCTGCAAAAATAATTTTGGAGTTCAGAAGAAAAAAGTTTTCCTCCTCCAAACTTTTTTCTAAAAAGTTTTATTTTTCTAAAAAATTTTTCTAAAAAATTTTCCTTTTACAGAGTTTAGAATTCTAATTATCATTTAGACTATCGAGACTAAATCGTTTTAAATACATGTTTTATTTAAATTAAATGAGTACAATATGCTTAAGTATGATAGTAAAAAATCATGGACATATAATCGAAGAAACATTAAAAAATATACTCAAACATATTAAGTTATCGTATTGGGTAATTTGTGATACAGGATCATCTGATAATACTCGTAAAATTATAACAGATTTTTTTGAAAAAGAAGAAATTCTTGGGGAACTTTTAGATCACAACTATGTTGATTTTGGTCACAATAACACATTAGCAATTCAAGCAGCGTATAAAAAGTCTGATTATATTTTTATTTTTGATCCGGAAGATGAAATTCATGGAGAATTGGATATTCCATATCTTACACATGATATTTACAAGCTAAAGTTTGGACCTGATCTTATTTATTATCGACCTCTTTTAATTAATGCTCATAAGGAAAGCAAATTTGTAGGATTTTTACATGAATTTGTTGAGTTAGAACAAATTGCTTCAGATATTATTATAAAAGGAGATTACTACATAGAGTCTTGTTCTAAAATTCTCACTAAGGATAAATATCTAAAAGACGCACTTATTTTGAAAGAAGTTTATTCTAAAAAAGTAGAAAGCGGAAGCATAAACTCCGGAAAATACGTTTTTTATTGCGCTGAAAATTTCAAAAAATCTGGAAATACAGAAGATTCAATTGAATGGTACACTGTTGTTGTTGAAAAAATACAAAATTTTTTCCAGGAAAAGTATTATTCGTGTCTGATGCTTGGAAATATGTATATGAAAAAAGGTAATCTTCAAAAGTCGTTAGAATATTTGTTAAAAGCAGAACAGTTTGATTCAGATAGATCAGAAGGAATTTTTTTTGCGGTTGAGAATTTGAAGAAAGCAGAATTGCATTCTCTTGTTCTTTTGATGTACGAAAAGTATCAAAACTATAATAAAAATCCTGTAAATAAACTATTTTTATTCAAAGATTACTACAAAGATAGTTTAGAATTTAATACAAGTATAAGCGCTTTTATTTGTAAAAACAATTCTTTAGCGTATTCTTGTATTAAAAAGATTATCTTGAATAACATTGCAGTTCCAGGTATAATTAATATGTCTTTTAAAAATTTGAGGTTTAATATACCAGAAATAAATCAAGATCCTGACACTATACAACTTTTTTATAGGCTGAGTAAACATATACAAACGTGTGAAGAATCTCCAGAAATTAACATGTTGTGGAACATCTTATTTGTAAAGAATCGTTCTTTACTAACCGCCGCGCCAAAACAATATAATATTGCCCCTAAATCTAATAAAAATAATGTCTTTTTATCATTTACTTCATGCAAAAGATTTGATTTATTTACAGAAACAGTAAATTCTATTTTAAATCACTGGGAAGACCTTGAAGAAATAGACTATTGGTTCTGCGTTGATGATAATTCATCAAATGAAGATAGACAGAAGATGACATCACAATATCCATTTATAAATTTTTATATGAAAAAATTTCAAGAAAAAGGGCATCGTATAAGTATGAATATTATTTGGAATAAGCTTAATGAAATGAAACCAAAGTATTGGATTCATATAGAAGATGACTTCTTATTTTATATTAAGGGTCAGTACATTAAAAATTCTATTACATTTTTAGAATCTCAAACAGATATTAAACAAGTTCTTTTTAATCGCTCATATGCCGAAACCATAGAAGATATTAATATGAGAGGTTATACACCTATTTCAAAAGGTTTTGTTGTTCACGAGCATAGCACTGATAGTTTTCCTTACAGAAATTGTCATTATTGGCCTCATTATAGTTTTAGACCAAGCATTGTAGAAACATCTGTTATTTTGGAATTAGGAAATTATGATAGTTATAACGCATTTTTCGAGATAGATTATGCTTATAAATGGAAAAACGCTGGTTATAAGTCTGCTTTTTTTGATTTAGTTTCCTGTCGTCATATTGGTCGTTTAACATCCGAACGTAATGATAAAAATATAAAGAACGCTTATGAATTAAATAACGAATCACAATTTAATAATGTAGTTCAAAAGTATCCTGTAAAAGTAATAAATCTCAAAAGAAGGGAAGATCGAAAGGATAATATTATAAATCTTTTTAATAGTATTCATTTTACAGAATACGAGTTTTTTGAAGCAGTCGATGGTAAGGAACTGAAGAATACTGTTGATATTACTAAATTATTCAACGGAAATGATTTTGGAAATCGTAGATCTTTTATTGGATGTGCACTTTCACATTATAATTTATGGAAGGAGCTTTTGGTTGATACTACAACAGATTATTATCTTATTTTTGAAGATGACATAACTTTATCTGATAATTTTAAACAAACGTATGAATATTTGAAGAACAATAATTTTTTTAAGAACTCTGAATGCTTTTTTATAGGGTACCATATGTTCAATCAAAATCGTGAGAAAAATAAAGATGTTTACAATAAAAAATCAGATAATTTCACTATAGCAGATTTGCAGAATGATTTATATATTGGTGGTATGTTTGGATACTCAATAAACAAAAAAGGAGCTCGTAGCATCTTGAATTATATTGAACAAAATGGTATTAAGCACGGTATTGATTATGTACTAAAAATTTGCAATGATATCAAAAAAATCGAATTACGTCCTCAAATTATTTTTTCAAACTGGTGTGAATTTATGGAAGAACAAATTGATACAGATATTCAAAGAGATTTTTCTAGTTTAGATTTATCTATAATAGATAATAGTTCAGACTTTACATTTATCAGTGGTTATGACCAATGCGACAATGATTTATTCTTTTGTCGTCTTTCTTTGGAGGAATCTAAAAAATTGGCTCTTCTTCATCACGAATGTGCTGGTTTTAATACATTAGGTTTTTTCAAGAAAAAGATTGATATAAATGATCTTCAATTTTCTCAATACTTTGGTAAAAACGATGGATTGTACGTTAAAAATGTTAGAAAAACTATCCAAAACATAAAGATAAAACTTATTGGAAATTGGCAATCATGTGAACAAATGATACAAGAATTTAGTGTTATGCCTCACGAAGGTCTTCAACTTACTTCAAAAAATGATGCTGATTACTATGTTATTGTAAACTATCCAAACTCTGAATTTTATGAACCACAAAAAACTATACTTTTTCAAATGGAACCATGGGTTAATGACGAAACAAAAAATTGGGGAGTAAAGACGTGGGGATGTTGGGCAAATCCTACTAATTCAAACTTTTTACATGTAAATTCTCATAAGAAGTTTTTAAACCCAGCACAATGGACATTTTCTGAAAATTTAGAAAAGTTACCAGAGAAGAAAGATTTATTATCTATTATATTGAGTGAAAAAATTAACGATATTGGTCATAAATTACGTGTTGAATTCTTACGAGATAATTCGATGGTTGACATTTATGGAAGATCTAATTATCATAATTTATCTTCATATGTATCGTCTGTTTTAAACGACAACAAGTATAATGTATATTCTAAGTACAAGTATGTTTTGGCAGTAGAGAATAATTCAGAATTTAATTATGCAACTGAAAAAATATGGGAGCCTTTGATTTGTGAATGTTTGCCTTTCTACTGGGGGTGTCCAAATCTTGAAACGTACATTAATCCTAAGGCATTCGTTCGTCTTCCTTTGGAAAACATATATGAATCAACGCGTATAGTCGAAAAAGCTATACGCGAAGATTGGTGGTCACAGCGTATTGATATAATTAGAGAAGAAAAGAAGAAGATTATGAATGAACTAGGGTTTTTTCCTCTGATCAAAAAGATTATCGAAAAGAATATATAATATATTGTCTAAAAGAATTTATATCCTTGAAATAAATGGATGATAGCGATTGCGAATTAGATTCTAAAATAAAGATGCTTCATGAAAAAGTTTCCGAAATTACAAAAACTAATGTAAAAAGTGGTAATTCAAATAACCAAAGCGCTTTTTTAACAATTAATGTTATTAAGTCACCTGTTGTTTATTACGGAATTATTCCTCTTTTTATTCTGTTATTTCTTTTCTTTTTGAAGCCAAGTTTTATTATGGAAAATATTAGTATAGATGGAAAACTTCCAGAAAAAAGACTAAGCTATAAAAAGTTAATTACAGCAACGATTATTGTAACAGCTATTATTTCTATAGTTGTTTTTATTTATTTGTACAGAAATACAAAAGAAAAAATGTAAGTAATAATTTAGTTAAATTGTTGTATTTTAGGTAAAAATCTTATTTATATATTTATTAATTATTTTATAATAACTGTTTCTTTATAGTTAAATATATTGGATAAAATAAAGACTCTTCTAACAACAAAGTTTGTCCACAACAATATACAACTGACCAAATATCTGACAATAAGTATAGAACTTGTAAAAATAATTATACTAAAGTATGTACTGACTGTAATTTTAGAAATGATTGTTGTAAGACTTAGTATTCTTTGTAATTCTTTATAAACTTGTCAGTTGTAAAGATAATCATACTAGTTGTTACGGAAATGATAATATATTTTTAAATAAAACTGTCTAGTTGATATTCTCATTTTGTAGAAAACGAAACACATCAGCATACTACATATTTTATGGTTCTGAACTCCAAAATGTTTGCAAGATCTCCTGCTTACAAAAAAAATGTATCACATTTTTTTTTCCAAATAATTTATATAAAATTTTATATAAATAATTAACTTTATTTTTTGAGGGTTTTTTAATAAAATATATTATAATACAAATCAAAGTAATAGATAAAATAATACCTACTCTTATTATAATTATTTTTGTGATATTATTTTTATTTTGTTTGTTGTTGAACTGTTAAAGTAGGGTTACTAGGATCACTGCTAAAAATCTATTTAACTTCTTTAGGTGTCATTAATTTATTATTAAAACTTAATTATAAAAGAAGTAAGATTTGATCATACTTTTATTTAACTTTTACGAGATAAATAAAAGTGTTTGATTAACCAATACAAAACAGCTGCTATTAGACCTTTAAAGAACAGTAAAAAATATAAAGATTTTTGAGTAATTGGTAAAAATTTCTGAATTATAGTATCAATATTAGGTAAACAGAACAATACAACTAATAAACCAACTATGATAGCGCCTTTTGCTTCTTCAAAAATAACATCCATTGTTCTACGGTGTTTCTTGAATAAACTGTCTATTATATGTATTTCATTTTGACTGGGAGGAGTTTTATCAATTGGAAGTTGGGCAATAGGATCTCCAGCTAACATTTGCATTGCAGCAGGTTGTGGTGTATTTTTATTATACTGGATTGACATTTTTACAGACTTCTTAATATGGTTTTAAGCCAATAAACTTATACAATTAAATGACTTTATCATTAAATAAACTAGAAAAACTATTATCAAAAAGGGGACTAATACCTAAAAAATATTTTACAATAGACGGTCTTATTGTTTACATCGAAGTTCTTAGCATTGCAAATGCAGACAGTTTTATGCTATATATTCCTAGCAAATATGATATAGAAATTGGAGAAGGAAATGACGTATTTAAAATACGATACATAGATATAACAGAAGATGGTAATATCCCTAGCGATTATGCAGGTGAACCAGATAATTTTGATTTAGATAAAGATTATGACGGAGATGATATTGATCTTAGCCCGGATGCACAACATAAGAACATGGAAGGATATTTAGAAGAAAAATATAATCATCCAGTATCGTTAAAAGATGATAAAAATATTAAGAAAGATATTGGTGTTCAGCTCAGAGAAGTTTTTCGACAGTTACGTAGATTAAAATTTTGCACAAAAAGTCTTAAATATAAACTTGCTATTATCTTTAATGATTATCTTTGCTGTATTCGGAGAGATGATACTTATGAATGTTTGTTTGTTCATAGTTCTGGAGGATCTGATGAAAGAAAGTTAATGGTAACTATAGATCTAGAAACATTATACGAAAAGATAGATTCTGTTTCTATTGATATAAAGACTGTGAGAGAAGGTATTTATCGTGTTTTAGACAAAAATCAAGGTAAGCACATTAGAAATATACAAAAAATGTTAGAAAAAAAGAATAATCTTGTTGTATTTTCAGAATTACTTTTGACTAAGAAAGAACAATATTCTAAGTATTTGACAAATTTAGAAGAGATGCTCTCTGATCTGACTAATACCGAAAAGAAAAACGTCGAAAAATTAATGCAGATCGAGGATAAATACTCTGGAGAAGCAAGTCTAAAAAGCATGCATTCAGATATTGAAAAAACTCACCAAATCGCAAAGTATGAAAATGAACTTTCTCGTATTAATGGTGTTAAACAAGAACTTATTCGTAATATTTTAATAGTAAAAACAAAACATGAAAATTTATCTCTTAGAGCTGATAATATTATGTTTGATAACATAATTATGATAGACGCTATACTTAAAAATTTTGTTAAATTGTCTAAAATCAAATAAAGTAAAAAAATTATTAAAAAATTATTTGCTTAATATAAAATATGAGACATGATAAACAAAATGCCAACAAAAAAGCACACAAAAAAAAGAAATTTCCAGTATGGATACTTTTTTTAATAATTGGTTTAATTCTTGCAATAGGTTTATTTTTTGTTTTTAAAATTAATGAGCCAAAAAAGGTGCAAAATTTTGGATTTAGATTTTATTAAATGATTATTTATTAATATTCACTTAGCATAAATATGCAAAAAGAAATTAAAAAATTGGAAGTTATATGTTTTTACTTGTATATTATTTGGTTTTGTTGCTGGTTAGGATATTATCTAGGAAATAAAAAAGAGAATGTTAGACTTGGAATTTTTATAGGTGTTTTTATATCTTTTCTGTTTTGTTTAATTATTTATTTGACAGTTTTCAACAATATAATTATAAAGTAAGTTTTATAACCATTTTTTGGTTATAAAATAAGTTTGTGTTAACTTGTGTTATTATTCTTAATCTTCTTCTTCAAGAAGTTCCTCTTCGCTATTATCTTCATTATCGGTAACATCAAACATATCATTCTTTTTCATAACACCAGATTTTATTTGTAATTCACTCAGAATTAACTCTACATCTTCCCCCTGTATTTTTGTCTCTGATATAGCAGCAGCAATAGACTTCTTAACGTTCTTTGCTTGATCATTATCAAGAGTCTTCTTAATTACAGAAGGAACTTCTGTTATCTTGCGAATAACCTTATTTTCTACAGGAGTGTGCACGTCATCATCTGAATCAACATGTTCATCTGGGTTTTCGTACGCAAAACCATGTGCCATGCATACTTCTATATCCTCAGTTGATAGAGATACTAATTTATCATCAACACACTTACCAATCACTACTCTCTCCTTCACAGACTTAAACACCATACCAGTAGCCAAATGCCACAACTTGTCAAGTGCTTTATTTTTGCGAAGAACTGTATTTACAGCATTCACATCAGGTATTTTTTTTAATCCAGTATTTGGAGAGATTGACTTTTTTGAGCTTGGCAAAACCTTCTTTTGCTTTGGTTCAGTTCCTTCGTACTTTTTGTGACGAGTACAAAAAACAGTACCACCTTTTGGTTTAATATTGCAAGATTCTCCTTCCTTTTCTCCTTTTGTATAAATATATGGGCATCCATCTCCTGACGAACTACCTTCCGTTTTTGTGGGAGACGTTCTAACAGTTTCTTTTACTATCTTGACAGAAGGTTTACTAATAATTTTAATGTCTGCAACAGATGATGAAGTTTGATCCCACATTTTCATCAAATCATCATTGTTCAAATTATATTTTGTTGCTATATTCTGAACAAATTCAGCTACAGATGTATTAATAGACTTCTTAATTTCTTCCATTAGAGATTGCATCATTCTTGTTGCAAAACTTAAGAAGTTGTAAGATATTTTCAATTTCTTTTTCTATGGCCATTCGGAAAAAAATGGTTGTTTAATTGTTTTCATATCTATACAATATTTAGACGGGTAATCACCTGATTTTCCTGAAGTACTAATAGGTTTAAATTTAAGTCTTTCTAAAAACTTTCGATGTCTTTCAGCATGTCCATTTCCTGTATATATAATTATATTGTGAGCCCGTAAAGGTTGATCGGTAGCTCCAGTATAACCTTTTTCTTCCAACTTCGTCATATCAAAGTCTTTAAATATACGAGACAGAAGATATACATCAGCTACTATTGCATTAATAGATACAGTAGATTCATATGTAGATAAAAAAGCTTTTTTGAAATTTTCTTTTTCCGATTGTGTAGGTTCAATTTTTTCTAAATACTTGAAAATAATCGGAATATTTATTTTAAACATTGTCCTATGAATAATTCCATAATCTATAAAATGTTCCTTTGCAAATTCTAGTATTATCTTTTTTAATGATAGATTTTCCTTTATTTTATCTAATTCTTTATTAACATAATAGTTATCATGTAACTGTGATGTGCAAAACTTTAAGAAATCTTCTTCTGTCTCAGAAGACAGTCCTTTCAAAACTGTAATCATTTTTGGGTATTCAATAATAAGATTCTTAAACATATCTGGTTGTGCTGCAGTATTTACATAATCTATAATATATTTAACCTCTATTCTATACCAAGATATAAGATTAATGCCTTGTTTTCTTCCTTCCTTGTCTTCAAATCTGGCGTCAAAATAATGAATTCTTGCAAGTTTGCATTGCTTTGCGGATCGAGTAGTATATTGTAAACACTTCCTAAATTGTTCAAGAAGTTTTCCAAAACGATCATTTTCTTTAAATGGATAAAAATTAACATTATATTCTTTATCGATCTTACTATATACAGGAAATTCAATATAAAGATCAATAAAAACATCAGTGTTAAGAATTAAATCACTCAAATAATTTTCAATAGGAGTTATAACATCTCCTTTCTTGAAACTTCCTACTTTGTCACATTCTATTTTATCTGAGTGATTTTCTCCAAATATATATATCATCTTCTGATATTCTTTGCTCCAATGAAGAGTAAGAGTGAAAGGACCACCTATAAACGTAGCAATTGGTTTATTTGAACTATATTCATGGTTGTAGATAAGATCCATTAAAATTTTTCTACCCTTATCTCTATCGCGATATTTAAGAGATGCTTTGAAAAATTCTTTTCTGATATTATGATCTATATTTGGATCATCAAGCACATTTGTATTATATGTGTTTACTAATTTATCACATATATCGATCTTCATTTATTTACATAAATATTTTAAACTGTTGGTTTTGTCTTATCAGAAGAACCACACGTATTATCATTAGGACTAAGATAAGGTGTTTTTGATAGCCAAATATGTAAATATCCACATAGAGTTGGAATAGTTTGACTTCCCCAAAATAATATACGTTTTAATTCTTTAAGTGGCAAGCTAGGATCTAGGCGTTTATAAATATATTTGTTACTTTTAATACCAGCTACTACTTGATTTATATTCATACCATTGATATCATTAAACACTTTTTTCATCTTTGTCATATTTGCATCTTTAGCCTTCATTTTCTTTTTGAGCTCAGATTCTGTTTTATTTATCTCATCCATAGATGGTATATTTATATATGGTATATTTATTTCGGAGACATTGAAATCATCAAGTATAATATTAATCAACTCTTCTTTACCAACCGTTTTACACACTATTCCAGAAGTTTGTTTATGAAGTTTTGTAATATCTTTTTCTTTTACGTTACGAATGCAAAATTTGTTACCTTTAGGATTATATAATCCATACCATCCATACGGACTATCTTTTAATGCAGCCTGAAGATCTTGTTTATACTTTTTACCTTTTTCAATATATTCATCATCGCAATCTTTCCAGTTGATATCATTCTCGTCAAAACAACGAAATGTAGGCTCTTCAGACTCATTAAGAAGCCAAGAAATCCAAATTGTACCGTCAAATTTATCATATTTATCTTTAAAGTATTCAAGAATTAACCTTCGAGTTTTAGAAAGCCTAGCGTTATCTTTTCCTGTTTTACTAGCCAAAACATTTCCTTGTATACTACCTTCTATAAAATATTCTTGAATTTCAATAGGAAGACGAATCATTACTTTGCGAATATCTTCTACAACTTCGGCTCTAGAAGATTGATTAATTATTTCAGGTAATGAATTAATGTATATAGGTTCAATAATTTGTTCAAAACTAATTTGTTTCTTTATGTTCGGATATTCAGTATAATAGTCAGACACAGATGATCCAATCACAGATAAACTATCGACTAAAAAGAAAATATTCATGTCTTCCTTTACGTACGATGGGAAACCATATTTATTAATAATTTGTCTACTTTCGTTAATCAAAATACGCAAAGCTGATATTACGTCAAAATCAGAATATTCCTTAAATTGTGAGGCAATAGTATCTAAATCTAATCTAAAGTTTTCGCGAAACAAAAGAATTAATTTATCAATTATATTTTCTATATTTGAACTATCATATTTTAACTGAAAGGTAGAAACATCTAAATCTTCAATATCACCTGGTACTCCAACACCATCACATTCGTAGTAGCATCCTACATAATCGCAATCTCTTTCACCATCTGCTCCTACAACATTATTACGACTATAAGCAAGAGAACAATCCCAAGATGACTCTTTCATAATCCGCTCTACACCTTTTATAGATATATCTTTGTCTTCTGCAATTTTATACATATCTAAGTCAATACTTGGCGTGTCAGAGTTCGGAATAGAAACACGTTGATAAATAGTCAGTTCTGGTACAAATCCTCCTTCAAGCAGAGCTCGATGAGATCCTAGACGATATCCACGTGCAATAGCTTGAGATGTTTCACTGTAATTAAACCAAGGAGTTTGAATTTCTTCAATTTGTACATTTTTAAAAGAAAACCCTTCTGATATTTTGCGAGATCCAATAATAATGTTAATAATTTTTCCATGCATATTGTCGTCATTGTTGAAACGTTCAGCGATTAAGTTAATTTGCCTTGTTGTAGATGTTTCACTTGTTAAAGTTGCATAACGTGGTAGTTCCGATCCTTCTAATTCGTTACCAGAAGCTTTAGAAAATCCAAATAGTTTTAAAATTAATCCAAAAAGGACAAGTCCTGATCCTGTAACAAATTCATTGTAAACAAATACCGATTTATTTTCTTGTTGAGCCTTTAAAATATTACGTATAGACTCTGCATATTTGCTACTATATACATATAATTTATCAAGCATTTCATCGTGGGAATCAGCGGTAAGTTTTTTAGTTAGTTCTTCTCCTAAATAATAATCGTATGCTGCTTTTTTAGATTTATTACCCCCTCCTAAAGACGATACTTTTGTTTTAATAATGTATTTTTTGAAGCCTTCAGAACCCCAACTACCATCTGGAAAAACAAAAAGGGATGCCTGTCTAGAATTAGACCAAACACCTTTATGCTCTCCTTTATCAGATTCATAGGCTTCTTCATAATGTTTAGTTTGAAATTCACTCATATAGTCTTGTACCACATGAAAGTATTTTAATTTTCCAGACAAAGATCCTGCAAAAATTTTCTTAACCTGAGACTGCATTGCTTTCAAATAAGAAACTCGTCCCTTAAAAATTTTTTTAAGTTCAGGTACTTTAGAAGGTTTGACAGTCAATATTTCTTCTGATTTATCAAAGAATTTTTCAGTAAAATCTACTCCTGTTGGTAATTGTCTATTCAATGGAATGATGAGATTCATAATAGATGCAATTTCATCAACGCCATCTTTCATTGGAGTTCCAGACATGAGCAAAATTTTACAATCTTTTAAAGCGTGTAAAAATCTCCAGAACTCATGATAAACATTTACTCCAATTTTGACGCCGCCTTCTTCTTCTAATTCGGCTTTCATTCGAAGATTATGGACTTCATCTATAATGATTATGTAATTCTTGAATCGTTCACACCATTGTACGAGTTTTTCGTTCCTGATTTTGCTAATTTCTTTTGCAAAAGTTGCAAAAGTATTACTCTGATAATAATCGTTTATTGATTTTTTCTTGCGATGAACTTTTTCGAGATCGGTAATCTCTTCATATTTGTCAGGTATATAACGACCATCTGTACATTTGAATATCAATTCGTTTACAAAATTATTTATTAGAGAATCGCCTTTAGCTAAATACAAAGCACCGAGAAATGTTCCTTCTTCTCGAATTTGTTCAATAGCTCCTACTGCTGAGCATGATTTTCCAGTTCCCATTTCATGCAATAATAAAAGCTCATCGTACAGTGTGTTTGACGAAAAAAATCTAGCTATTAGTTTTTGATGTTTCATAAGAGAACCAATCTTTTTAGGAATTTGTTCAAATTTTTCTAATCTATTTTCATAGAATTCTTTCTTTTTGTAAATAACTTCGTAGAAATCTTCTTCATACGGGTTGAGAATATTATCGTCAAAATTATCAATATTCGGATATTTAAGAAGAAAGTTAGTAATATCTTTTTCCATTTTCTATTTACCAATATAATTTTTATACAGATATATTTATATAAAAATTAGTCAGAATCAGAATTATTATCTCCCTCTTGAGAATCTGAATTTTCCGTTTCATCTTCATCGTTTGAAGATGATTCTTTCTTATAGTCTTCTGGAAGATACTCCACCAAATTAGAAAATTTTTCTGAAAGTTTTTCCGGTTTAACCAAAAAAGTATACAATTTCTCAATAATTATATCATCATGATCAAAATCACGCTGAATACTGTTTCCTGGAAGTAATCTACCAACTACCTCATATTTATCCCCTCCAAGCCAAATAAGAACAATAGACTTTCGCCCTTTTATGTGATCAGTAGTTGATGAATTATTGTAAGGTAGTCTGTGCTTTCCATCCAAGAAATATATGTCTCTATTAAATCTTTTTGAAACAATATTAACAGTGTATGTATTAATAGAATTTATTAAATTATTAGATCCTTCAACATAATTCTTAAAAGCTTCATCCTGTGCTTCTTTCAGAACTGCGTCTATAAATTTATTTGTTATATCAGATAAAAATATAAAATTTTCTTTAAGAATATTTTTCTTGGTTTTCACATAATAATTTACCTCAAACATAATTTCATCACATAAATCTGCTATTTTTTGGTTTTCACTTTTTGAATAAACATATTGCAGAATATTATTTTCAAATGTTTTATATGGAATTAACTTTGTAATCAATTTGTATGATTCTAGAATGTTCTCATCGTCTTTTACTAATGTTTTAATTACTCTATGTGTAGAAGCACCTCTTGCTTTTTGATCATCTGTCAAGAAACGATAACAGTTAAGAATAATATCACTAACATTTTCTTGAAATGGAATTTTTGCTATCAATCCTCCATCCATTTCTTCCCAACTTTGGCGATCTATTTTACCCGAAAGGCTTGAACGAAGACGTCTAACAAGTTTTAACCTTCCTTTCTCATCCATAGAAGAATATTCTTTTGAATAAGCATGCATAATAGAATGAAAGAAAGATGAAGAATCAGAAATAACTCCTGTTCTTACAAGAACATCGTCATCTTCAATAGGAGATCTGAAAACGACTGTTTTATTTACAGGTAATTGTTTTAATTTACTAAAATCTTTTGACATAATTTCTTTTACAGTATTGCTATTTTTAAGTAGTATTTTTTATATTTATTAGAGTAAATGAATACTTCAGATATATCAAAACCTTGGCAATACAAAAATAAATGGATGGTATGGCCAGATACTACTCTTGACAGTATAATTATATCTGACTGTAATGACACAATTAACGGTATATGTTTATCTGGAAAGACAATAAACCAATGTATAGATGAATGCAAAGAAGGATGTGCTGCAGGATATCACATGGAGTTTAAAAACGGAACTACACTATGTGCACCACTTCTTACAAATAATAGACCTCACTTAAATCCTGTTCATCGTCTCAGAAAAAAAGAAATATATGAAGAATTAGAAAATGTAAAAATATCTACATTTGTAAACACTGAGTATTTTCCTTTTCCGCCGGAAGAGGGAAACGTTGTATTTTTTCAAGATATACTTACTATTTCTGATAAACTGAATGGAATGGGTATTACACTAAAAAATAATACTCCAGATCATCATCGTATTTATCTTGATAAAAATACGGAAAATAATTTGCAGTTTATAGATGCACTAATAACAGCTAGTCAAGTAGAAAGATACATGCCATTACATTATGGACAGTCTTGTCAAATTGCTATACCTGCAACTTCTTTATTAATAAGTGTAACTTCTAAAAATACATTAGAATGGAAAGAATCATCACTTTTATTTTCAACAGAAAACACAACTTTTTCTCTTATACCTATCGATTCTACAAAAAAATTAGGAGACTTAGTAACATATAAAGATGTCTTCGCAATAAAACATGGAACCTCTTTTGTAGTTGCAAATATAAATGATCCTTATCTACAATTATCTAATGATAACATAGATAAAATCATTGATAATAAAGATATTATATATAAGTTTACTTTGACTTCTAAAATGATGGGTTATTATTGCGACGGTAGAAATTGCGAAGAAGTACCTATAAAAGATATAGAAACAGTTGGTTCTGCTGGTATTTATAAAGGAGTAACAGTAGGTAGAAATCCAGACTGTTGGGGTGTATGCAAGTACCTCGTATTAGGAACTAATTCTACAGTTAAGTTAGAAAACTCTCCTGATATTATAAAGTCAAGTACTAAATATTCATATATTAGTATGATCTTTATTCTAATACTTAGTATGATTATTATAATCATACTGAGTATAATAATACTTAAATTAAAGTAATGTTGAACGCCTAACCGTATCTTCTTCCATACTTTGAGTATGCATTTGAATAAACTTGTATAGAATGTGTCTTAGTTTTATAGGAAAATCTGTAAAATTCCAAGTTACATTTTCTTTTCCTTTGCTTATTTCTTCGCGTATTCCTTTGTATGGAAGAACATCTACAGAAATATCCTTTTCGTTCTGACTACGGTAAACTTGTATTAAAGTATACACCAGGTCTCTTCCTGTATCATCTATATTTTCAATTTTATTTAAAAATTCTTCTTTTTCTTTTACGGTTAAATCTTTTTTTGGAAAATCTTTATTTAAACTATCATATAGTGGAAAATTGCTCATGTTTATTTTTTAATAATAAACTTTTCTTGAAACTCATTTTAAGTTTTAAAAATCTCTTGATCTTACACCCATTCCACCTGAAGGATCTGTAGAATTTCCGTTATTAGAATTTCTTCCGGATGCACCCATTCCTGATTGTGTAGGTAATTGTTGACGGGTTTTTGCGCGTTCAGAACTTGTTTGGTCTTTTCCGTACGCGTCATCGAAGTCTAAATAGCATATTTTATCATCAGGTCCATAAAGAGGATGTCCAATAGTATATGCTGGTATTCCACCACGCGGATCTTCTTTAATTCTTTCATCTTTCTCCGTTGTGTCTTGTGATTGAACTTTTCGTGCCACTTCTACTATGAATCTTCCGATTTCTTCAGCAACATAAGGACCATTATAACGCATATGGGGTTTTCCGTTAATATATAAAACAATATATGGTACAACTTTAATAGGAGCAATTGTACTTCTAGACATTATAACACACTGTTTATTGTTACTAACATTAATCATTCCAAATTGACATCCTCCTACAGATCCAGGTAATCTCTTAAAAATTGGTATTAGAGACTGACAATGCTGACACTCAGTAGAGTAGAATAAAATCAGAGAGAAACCTTGCATATTATTGGTACACATAATAGGACCTTTAATACCACGCTGAACAGAGAAGTCGTCAGTTGTGAGAAAAAGAAGTCCGCTCATATTTTATCACAGTGAAGAATTATATTTAGATAGAAATTTTATGCAAATTAATTTTTTACTGCAAAATGACATAACGATATCTTGTTAATATCATTATATATTAATCGTCAAGTCAAGAAACTAATATTCTTATGTCGTCTTGAACTCTTTTACCAATACTCTCGTGCAAAGTTACGCAACTTAATCTCATGAATACTAAAATCAAGTGTTTAACGCAAGAAAACTCATTTCAAGTTTAGTTTAACTACACGCAAAACAACTTCTATATGTTCATAAATAGGTGCTTGCTCTTACAATAAAAATAAAGCAAGAAAGTTCTTGTTTCATTTCATCATTTATTTATAAAATGCATAGTTTTTAAAAAAGATTAATTTTATTACTAATTTTTATTTTATAACTTTGTTATAATTTTTTTTAAAACATTTCTATTAACAAAAAATGGCTGAAGTGATTAAATTTTTTGATCCAAACGATAAACCTTTTGGTAGGCTTAGTAATAATTACAGGCATAATATCAAGTTGGCAGATGGAAAAACATGTGCAACAGTAACAAATTATATTTATGCTAATATTCTAAGAAAACCTTTACATAAACAAACAGTTTGTTCAGCGAAAAAAGATGTCATCCAAACATTTAACAAATTATATGAAGAGGAATTTAATAGTAAATTCAAAAAAGCATTAAAAAAATCTTTACAAGTTAAATTCTCTAATCCAGAATCATCTATTTCTAAAATTTTATTACAGACAGGCGATGCTAGAATTTTTTATTTTAGTTATGATCATTTTCTTGGAACAACAGACCCAAATGATTCAATGAAAGGAGAAAATTGGTATGGACTTGCTCTTGAACAGGCTCGTTTAGACCTTAATAATATGTTAAAAAAGCAAAAAACACTAATTATAAATACAGAAAAAGATCAAAAGATTTATGATATATATTTAGCATACAAAGGTCTAATAGATGCCATAAAAAAAGGAAATAATTTAAAAGAATTTATTAGTATGAGCATACCAGAAATTATTCGTGTATTAGGAAGAGAGAATTTAGAACGTATGTGTCTTCCTATAAAACCATTTTTAGAAAATTTTCGCAAAGGTCACTCAGATGAGATCAAACCGTTTATTGATTATCCTGAAAATTTAGTACATGTCATTCGCAAAAATTGGATAACTAAATTACAAGAAAATAAGCAAAGAGAAGAAAGAAAAATCATTTTTGATATGTATGCTGATTATCTTCTAGATAGAAAATTTCCAGATGTTACAAAAGATAAGTATGGTGAGGCAAAATCACAACATTTTGACAATCCTACATTTCAAGCCGAAGCTGAGAATTTGGAAATGAGACTTTACAATCTATTTAAAGCTGGTATGTTATCTGAAAACTTATGCAAAGATATTGATCAGAGATTAAAATCTTTTTACATTCCTACAGATGATGAAGTAAAAGAAGCAATTTTTTATCCAATTTCATGGAAAGATAAGCCTGAAGATGTTAAGAAATTCACAAAATCAAGAAATGGTGAATCAGTGATAGTATTGCCAAGCGAACTTTTCAACAATTCTCCTTTTTATCCTAATAATGCTAAATATATTAGTTTATCACCATTTGCTTTTAGTGTACCGTTACTTAAAATCAAAAATTTTTCGTATATTACTATAGCACATTATATACTTACAAAGCTTATCAAGTTTGTTGGACATATTTCTTTAAAGCAATCTTATTCTTATATTTTAAGAACTCCAGATCTTCCTAAAAATCAAAACGATTTTTTAGATCCTGACGATGTCATTAAAAATTTTAATACTATAAAAGACAACACTTATTTTTCAGACATGATAAAATACGCAAAAGAAGCATTGGACAAAAAATTTGAAGATCGTTATATGCAAGACATTCTTCTTATTACTGGAAACTCTCAATTAATATACAACGATTTTTCAGAACCTATTCTAGGTGGAATAACTAATAAACGAGAAAAGGCATATAATTTTGTAGGTAAATATCTGATGGAACTTCGAAATAAATTTATTCAGATTCGTAAACAAGAAAAATTTGATGTCCTAAAAGAAGAAGATATAACTAATATATTTCAAAAAGACAGATTTATGAATGATTGGATTCGAAATCGTGTTAAAGATTCCTGCAATGTTTTAAACATAATGAAAAATTACTTAAAAGTCAAAGAAAATATTACAACAGATTTAACAACAGAGTTTACGAGTGCTGTTTTAGATAATATTTTTCAGCCTTGTTCACAAATTTATGGAGCTGCTCACAATATTAAAGCTAAAGTTCCTGATTATTTCAGTCAAATGGTGTTAAATGAATGTACTGAATTTAAACCTGGTAGAGATGCTCATTCTGTAGAAGTCATATGGAAACGTTTAGCTGTAATAATTTATTATTTAATTAAGCATCTGAATGATTCTGGATCTACAATAGAAAATATTAGAGCTGAGATAGGACGTGTTCAAATATTTTCGTCGACATCTATACACGAATGTGAAAAAATTATTACTAATGAATACGATAATTGTATTGTATCTGCTATTATTAATATTCTTAGAGGAATTATAGACTTTAACAAGAAATTTTCTAAAAGTTATGAAGTAACAGTAACCGAACTAGATGTTAAAACAGCTGTTTCAATTATTTTAAAAACAGACCCGTATGGTATTCTACTGAAAAAAGATAAAAAATCAGATTATTTAAAAGATGATGATGAGCACGTACCTGAAAGTAAAGATCATGATGATGAGGTCACCCCTGAACGTAAATATAAACCACCTAATAAGCTTTACAAACTTTACAAAAAAGATATAGATATTCCTAAAGAGGGTAGAGAAGTTCTAGAAGATCAAGATTATGAGGATGAATTAGGAAAAGAAGGGCAACTGATTTTTGAGCATGAAGAAGAACTAGATCCAGAACATAAGCAAGAAGAATATGAAAGAATATACGTTGACGAAGAAGTACATTCGGAAGATGAAGAAGTAGTTTCTGAAGGAGAATTCGATGAAAGAGATGGTGAAGAAGATTTTTATTCTGATGAAGAAGATGGATTATCTCCTCGTAGCGATTTAATTGTTGTTTTTCTGAGAACAATTGATGAGATTAAACACCCAGAAGAGATTGCAGATAATATTGAAGAAGCTGTTAAAGTTATTAAGGGTTATAAGAAAATGTCTACACATGCAAAAAGAATTAGGATTAATTTTTTCGCAACACAGAGGTAATATAAGAAGAAAAAAGTTTTAATAAAATGGAATACTCTGATAATCATACAAAAGTACAAATTTCAGCACCTACATACTGGGGATTCAACATTGACTTTCCAAATAACAAAATTATCACAATGTCTGAAAAAGATATTATAGACGAGATGAAAGTTTTTATGAAAACTTTTTTTAAAATACACAACCTAGAAGAGCTTAAAGAAGGTGTAGATAACTTAAATCTGCATATTCACGGAAAAATTACTATCGGAGAAACAATTTATCTATGTGATCATAAGTAATTATAGAGTATATCTTATACTTAGTGGTTGAAAAAATAAATTGAGGTTTAAGGAATAATTTGCCAGGATAAAATCAAAAATGTCATTGAATCAAACTGTAACTAAGGCTGTAAATGAAGTTATTAATAATTTTATCCAGCAGATTTCATCAAAGTATGATTTAGATCCCAACGATCTTTTACAAATGTGGGATTGTAACTCAATTTTGACTAAAGTTGTTCCAAAAAAGTCAGTAGTAACGGATATTCCATCAGCAAGTGATGATTTCGACGAAAACGCTCTTTTGCAATATAAGAAACCTGACATTCAAGCACTTTGTCGCCAACGTGGATTAAAGTGTACTGGTACAAAAGAACAACTTATCGCACTTTTATTATCAAAGGATGGAAGTTCTGCTGCAAAAAAAGAAGTTGTATCAAAGAAAGCTGAACCTATTAAAAAGGTATCGTCTACACCAGTAGCTCAAAAGCTTGTATCTTCGATTCCAACAGTTGCGATTCGGCGTAATCAACATGGAAACCATGAGCATCCTGAAACTTCATTTGTTTTTGACAAGAAGACCAAAAAAGCAATCGGAAAGCAAAATGAAGATGGTACAATTGAAGATCTTACTTCAGAAGATATCGACATATGTAACCAATGGAAGTTTCAATATGTTCTTCCAGATAATTTGGACAAGAAAACTAAGTTGAATGATGTAAAAATTGATGAACTTGATTATGAAGATGAAGAAGTTCTTGAAAGTGATGATGAGGAGGAAGAAGCTGCAATTGAAGAGGAAGAGTTGGTACAGGAAGATGATTTTGAAGATGAGGAAGAAGAATATGAGGATGACGATGTTGAGTACGAATAAATGTTTAATTTGAACTTATATTTCAAGAAAAATATAAGTTTTTTATTATAAATTTTTAAACAAAATCTTTGCAAACTCCGTCCTAAAAATTTTTGATTCAATGTCTTTTACTAACTTTTCATTATTATTTCTTTCATAATCTTCTATCAACATATCTTTTCTATCTTTTATTGAATCAAATAATAAATATGTTAACTTTTTTGCTCCGTAGTCAATTACAATACCATCTTTATTTCTATACTTTACAAATGTTTTATCTGAATCATCATCTTCAATAAGCCGATCATTTAAAGGGTAAGATAAAGCGTAATGTGCATACCCCTCCGGTCCTCTTAATATATGTTCTATAGTTAAAAATTTTGCATTTTCTATCAACCACTCTTTTGTTATTTTCAAATCAGATTCAGATAATATTGTATCAACTAATAATTCTCTAGCTGAATTTTTTCCTGTCATTTCTGCCATTGCTGTATTGAAAATACCTGGTTTTGAAGTTAACTCTGATATAGAAGTAGAATTTCTATTAATTTCTTTCATCATATCTGGATTTTTTACCAACTCTTTTGCTGCGATTTCACATGCTTTCTTCTTTAAAGGAGCATGGACTGTTTTTATTAAATGAGAATTATTATAATCAACTACATGTTCACCATTTGAGTTTTTGTGATGAAAAGCTCCTTGTTTCATATCTGTGCAAATTATCTTAGATTTACCATTTTCATCTGTTACAAAATGCTTATAAATCATTTGCGCTGCACCTTTTTGACCACCATAAAAATCATTACTTGTATAGTTTGAATCTATAACACTCTCTACATTTTGATGTCCTAAATTTAATGGCGATAAATTGGAAATCATAAGATTATTTTGAATATTTTTTGTACTTGTTTTATGGTAACTTGGTTTTTTTGCTATCTCTTCTATGACAGAATGTGCTCTTTCCATGAAAGCTTGAGAGCGTTCTGCTGCAGCCTGAGCATTTTCTGCAAGATTCTTATATATCTCTTGTTCAGATTTTAATTTATTGTTTTCTTCTATAAGAAACTGATTTTTTTTCTTACATATAGCATCATGTTTAGTAAAATTAGTAACAGAAGAATTCTTACCACAGTATTTACATGTAATTAAGCATGATATAACTTCTTGACTATTTTGACAAGCTTGTATTTTTAAACAATATTTAGTCTGTGTCTGATGAAATTTTAATAAATATTTGGTTTTGAAAATGTTTTTACAATATTGACATATTAATTCATCCGTTTTAACTAATTCTTTTGATTTTGCTAAAGTTTCTTGTATTTTTAAACAATACTTTGTTTTTTTCTGATGCTGTCGTAACATTTTTGCATCTCCAAATATGTTAGAGCAAAATTCACATTTTTCCATTTATTATTCTTTTTTCATTCTATTTTTTAAACAAGAATGAAAAAATCATTCTTGTTTTGATAAAAAACAAGTTTTTTCCTGATTAAATTAAAAGTATTAAAAAAGTATTAAAAAAGATTAAAAAGCATTAAAAAAAAGTTATTTTTTTCTGATTAAAGTTACTTTTTACCAAGGAATGAAAAATAAAAAACGAAATATATATATATCCATCGAAAATATAAACTTTAATTTTTGAAAATTTATCTTTTTTGAAACTTATCCTACAACTTTTCAAAAATTTTAAAAACTTTTTAGTTTTAAAAATTTATACAAAATTTTCTCCTCCTCCTTTTGTAAAACGACAGTTATTTTCAATTTCACTTATAACAACCGACCGCTATCTCTCTGATAAAACTATAAAACAGATCTGGTCTCATAACGTTTGCTATCTCATTAGCTTGCCGCTTTTGTGACATTACATCCATTGCAAAATCTAGTAGCGGGTAGATTTGAAAATAAAAGCACAATTAACTTTTATTTTATAAAGTTTATACATTCTCTTATAGTATCTGAAAAAAGATCAATGTTAGTTCCTTCTGGAAGTAAAAATCTCTCACGATTTGCCTGTTCTCTATAGTCGTTTAGTTTGTAAAATACAAAAGACTCAACAAGCCCCATCTTCTCTTCATTTAGGCATTCTTGATAATATACAACTTCATGTTCATCTGATTTATTGTATACAGATAAACGAGAAGTTAAATTTGTTGCTTTACCAAGTATATAACGCCTCTCTTTCTTCATATTCGCAGTAGTTAAAATGTATACTACATTTCTCTTATCGTATTGAGTACGAGGTTGTTTCTTTACATATTTCTTAGTCATTAGTTGTATTTTTAGTTGCTTATTTTTATTGTCTTGTTGTAATTCTCTGTAACTCTTAGTGTTGGTAATATCTAGTTTACCAGTCATCATTACTTCCAGTACCCAAGCAGATACTTTAACATCAAATTGAGGTGATATCCATTGTGCTATATTAATTGCGACCTGAGGATAAACCCAAGTATGTCTGTGTCCATTTCCGCCTGTATTTTGTGTAATTAATTCGACTGCGGGAATTCCCGCACTCGAAGATAGCTCCTTAAGAAATGCCTTTGTTTTATCTAACCTATTCCAGTCATTGAATTTCTTCTTACCAGCTATGCATAGGTTGGTAACATCAATATATCCATCTGAATCTCTGCTTTCTATAATATAACCATTATCAAGCTCAAGAGGAACAAGTTCATATGGTTCATCAGTTGGTTCTTCATGAATGTCTTCTTCTATCTCTACAATAGTTTCCCATGTTCTCTCGATCGCTTTCTCAGCCATACACTGTATTCTGTCATGTAAATCTTTGTTTTGTTTTCTTTGTTCATCTTGAAATTCTTTTATAATTAATTTTTGCTCTTCAATAATAAGTTTTTGTTCTGCTAATTTTTTATCAGACTCAATACGAATTTTTTTTATTATTCGATCTTTTACAATAATTTTTTTCTCTAATTCATTAATAATTAATCCATATTTATTATTATTATCTGTTTCTTTTTTACTAGAACATTTAAGTTGATGCCTATCTAAATCAATTTGTTGAGACAAAATTTTAGAACAAAATTCGCACTTAAATAAGAATTTAATTTCTACTCCTTCTGTTTCTTGTATTTTTAAGCAATATTTTGCTGTTTTTTGGTGAGAATTTAAACTTGTTTTTGTAGAAAATTCATGAGCACAATACGAACATTTCAGCATTTTATTTCCAATATATTATACTTTAGATAATATATTGGAAATAATCCAAAGTTTTGCAAAACTTTTGCAAAACTTTTGTAACTAAAAATAAAGAATTTAACCTAATTTAGGTTAAAAAACATTTTTAAGATTATTTTTTTAATATTTTTCGTTCATCTCAAAATTTGAGAGAGATGGGGGTGTTGAATTTGGAACAGCTTGGAAAAATAAGTTTTTTCCTCCTTAGGTTTTGAAAAAGTTCGGTTGATGAAAACTTTTTAATTTCTAAACGTTTTGTTTTCTAAATAATTTCAAAAATTAGTAAAAAAATCCTTTTTGGATTATCTTTTTTATTTTGCTCCTCCTCCTTTTTTTCGATCAAAAATAAAACTGACTCAAATATTTTATATGTGTTTATACTCTATAACATAAAAATGTATACTCATTTGAATTATTTTGATTTATTTCAAAATAATTCAAAATACAACTATCTTTTTACACCTTTTTTTGTAAAGTGTGATTCATATTCATTCGAGCAACCATTCGAGAAATATCACACATCTCCTGATCATTCTTAACCTTTACAGTGCAAGTAGGATCAAATCCTACTTGTCCATAAGACATTTGATAAATTTTACCAGGAGTATCTCTTATTGTTCCATCATGATGCACTTTCATATCTTCTGTAAGCTTTACAATTCGCCTTTGCATATAACCAGATGTTGCGGTTCCCATCGCAGTGTCACAAACACCTTCTCTTCCAGACATTGCATGAAAATAGAACTGTCGTGGATTTAATCCTCTAAGAAAACCACGGCTAATAAATCCTCTCGACTCGTATTCCATTTTCGGTTTTAATTCTCCAAATGGATAATGTGGAAGAGAACGTTTCGCATGATTAAGTAACAGAGGTACACGCTGACCTTTTAAATTTTGTTGACCCAATAAGCCTGTAATTTGCGCAATGTTGAAAAAATCACCCTTGCTTCCAGAATGAACAGTTGAAAGAAAATTATTATCTTCAGAAAGTGCTTCTTTCGCAATGCGTAATCCAATGTCTTTGGCTTTATTCAAAGATGCGTTAATTCGAATTTCTCTAATACTTGGATGAGAAGTTGCTTGTTTGATTGCCTCAGCTTCAATATAGCACTTACCAACTACATCTCTAATCTCTTGCTCTTTTGTAACTCCATATTCATTCACAGTTTGTGGGATTAAACAATCACCAAGCCCAACAGAGAAACCGTCAATAAGAAGATATTTATTTGTGCTAAATTGTATACAATCTATAAAATAAGATGCAGTCTCTGGTCCATATTCCTTATGCAGTATATGATGGATAGAGTTTTGTGATGCTCCAATAATTGCTTTGTCTATAGTTCCTTCATACATAACTCCTCTCCAAATCTTTACACTTGGTTCTTTTGGATTTGCATCATTTGTTTTTTCATATATAAAATCTTCCGGTAAAAAAAGAGATACTAAACCATGCCCGTTAAAACATTGAACTTTTTTATCTTTCTCCTTTAAAACACTCCTTACATGTTGGATACGATCAATAATTTCTTCAGAAGACATTAACATATGTGTCGTTAAAGTCGTATCAGCCTTTAATTTTTCTTTATGTTTAGACCAAGGAGCTCTTGGCAATGACATTGCAATATTAAAAAATTGCCCTTTTGTTAATTTTACACTATTTCGTGTCATTCGATAAGCTCCTAACAACGAGTCTTGTACAATAGCCATATTTGGTTTACTACTTTGAGGAGAAATCATGTTCCATTGAGCAGCAGATAGATATTTCATTTCTGTTTGAGACTCAAGTGATTGAGGGACGTGAATATTCATTTCATCTCCATCAAAATCGGCATTAAAACCTTTAGTAACAGATAAATTTATTCTCATCGTCTTGAATGGCATAATTATAACTTGCATAGCAAGCATACTAGACTTATGTAATGTAGGCTGCCTGTTTAGCAAAACATAGTCGCCATTTTGCAAAGGTCGATCAACTATCCATCCTATCGACACCTTGTATTCACGATTTGAGACTTTCAACTTTGTTAAAAGTACTCCATCCCTTTCTACCTGATCACATTCTTGCACTAACTCTCTTCCATCTATAACCTTTATGAGTTCGCCTCCTCGATGAATAATGTCACCATGCATTAACCTTGTACCGCGGCGAAAACGCTTCAGATCAATAACTGTAGTGCTATCAGGTTTCCATAAAGATTTTATTTTTCCATCATCTATTAATTTTTGCATCTGATCAATATTAAAACTAGTGACTCGAGTAGGTGATGTCAAAATTTGCGCAATCTCTTCAGGTACTCCAAGTTCTCCCATTCGTAATGTAGGATCAGGGCCAATCACTGTACGCGCTGTTTGATCGCAATTATGTGTAATAGTAGCATCTCCTAGCAAGAAACGATTATTTTTATCTACTTCAAAACCATAATATTTTCCAATACCATCCTCTACTACTTTAATGTTATAACAAGACATATCTTTTTTAGACGGAGCATAACATTTCTTATGTGGAAGAAGAGTCGGAATATTTTCAATACCAGAACCTGATATAACTAATTTCAACGCATCTCCATGCTGTTTTCCATCTTTATTATTCCATGATGTTTTCTTGTTAGTAACTGATGTTCTAAATCCAAGAGAAATTGCTATACGCTGTGCTCCATCAATAATTTGTTTATGCTCATAGCATTGAGTGATTGCAATTGTTGTTCCCTCATTTTCAACTGATCCATCTGTATCAATTAAACCAGCCAAAACAAGAAGTCTTGTTTTCACATCATTAATAATATAATCTTCAGGGATATGCTTGTTATTAATAAGATTGTATTCTTTCATATATACTAAACTAGGATGTTTAGTTGTTTTTCCTTTACATATTCCAAATTGTATATTAGTACCATCGCAAATATCTGATATATGCCCTCCTTCTTTTACAGCCCAATTTTTCCAATATTCAACCAATTCAATATCATTACTTGTAAATTTTCTACCACATTTCCCACCATCTCCTAACCACATTCCTAAAATTCGCGGATCAAGACCAACATCCTTGTGTTCCCATTGAATAGGTCTATTTAATTTAACACCTAACATTAAACGACGATCAGTTTCTTGCAATGATAAATAATCTACAACGTGAATATCAATAATAGGATTAATATCGATACTGTCTCTAAATTGTTCAATCTCTTCTAATGCTTGTTCTTTTGTTAATCCAGGAACAACGGCAACTTCAATGGATTTCTTACTACCGTCATCTGTATAATTTAAACGAAAAGTTCCATATTTTTTTCTACCCTCATTCCATGTAATTTTTTTATCTTTATCTAGCTTTAGTAAATCTCTTCTTTCTTCTACCTCTTTTAAAGCATCTTCTTTCTTTTTTGGTGGAATAACAGATACTCTTTTTACGTGAATCTTTTTATCATTTCTGTCATACCATTTCATAACCCAAGATCCATTTTTACCTAAATTTTCTCGCCAATTGATACACGCATGACCACAATATTTAAGTGTCAACATATGTTCACAACTAATACCATAGTCTTCACCATGTGATTGTATAACTTTGTAAAGAGGACTAGTACCACTGACTGTATCTATTACCGTTCTCGGAGAACCATCATCTCCAATAACTATATCTCCTATTTTTATTTCATCTGCTCTTTTAGGTAAACCGGTGTTATACATCAAAACAGGTGTATCTGGTGTGCAGCTTCTCTTTCCCATCATGTTATTTCTTATCTGACCATCTTTACCTGTTAGTCGTTCTTTGATACCCTTGATAGGTCGTCCGTTTGTAGTATGTTTAGCTTTTCCTTGTCCATTGTTGAATGTTGTTAATATTCGAAATCGTAAACTTGCTAGAGCGCGCTGACGAAAAGTATCTCCTTTATCTCTTTTTCTTGATTTTGGGTTACTTTCAAGATCTTCATCTTCTTCTACCAAGTTATTGTTTGCTTTAATGATTTCAATATACTGAATTGTCAAGTCATCATCACATAATTTGTTATCTGCGCGGACGTAAGGTCTATCGCAAGGTGGAAGAACTGGGAGTAAAGAAATAATAAAGTTTCGTGGATGAGATAATTCAGGATCAAATCCTAATAATTGAACATCTTCATTTGTGATATTGTCAAAAACTTTCTTTATTTCATCAGTAGTTAAAATAATACTCGTCTTTATCTTTTTTCCGTCCTCGTAAACTAAAGAGAAATTACTATCTGCTGCAGAAAATTTTATTTTTGGGCGATCTTTTCCGCATAATATTGGATCTCCATCAGAGTCAAATTTACCAGTATATTGGCAGCAAATATCTACTTTCTTTATTTTTTCTAATATTCTTGCAAACCGTGTTTCGCCTTTATACCTAGTGAGACCACAGATAGAAATTTGATCTTCTTGTAGAACAAGTCTGTAACATTTAAGACAAAAACAATTCAAAAAAGCAGTTACTCTCTTGTAAAATAAAGGGTGAACGATTGGTTCGTTTAATTCAATATATCCAAAATGACCAGGACAATCATTCGCATTTTCTTTACATGTTTCGCATTTTTGAGTTGAATCGGTTGTTCCCATTCGCGGATCGTATATACTACCAGAGCCAGTCTTTTTTGCATTATCAACTTTGCAAACTGCTATTTTCATTACTTCTTCTGGTGAATAAATTCCAAATGTTATTGATTCAATTTCCCTAGTATCATGATCCATATGTTGTTATTTTTTACAAAAATTTTCTTAATTTTCATTTTACTTTTAGAAACATTTTCTCATTCTAATTCTGAACTAGATTTAGAATGAATACAATATATTTTTATTTCACATTGGCGGTGGTGCACTTTGATCATATTTAACCAAATCATCTTCATCAAGAATAACAACTTCTCCACAATCAACATCATCTTGTAGAGTTCTGATTCGATATCCGTTCCATTTAATATTACGTTCTGATTCTCCCCATAGTCGATCAAAATATTCTTTTACTTCATTCTTAATAGGTAAAGACATATTTGGCCATCCTTCTTTGAACCATTCCTTAAACTGAGCATACATTTCAGTAATAGCAAGAGAAAAAGAATCATCTTCTATGATACACTCTTCAATAAACTGACGATAAATATCATTCTGCCGACGATAGATAGCAGTCGCTTCTCGTACTTTCTCTGGTTCTACTCTTACATTAACTTTCTGACGCCACTGAAGTAAATACCAAGCAAATGCAGAAACCATTCCAGGAATATTTTTACCAAACTCTTTGTCCATCGGAAAACGTTTTTGCTTAAGTTGTTCTTCTAGAGTGGATGGGCACGGTTCTCCAGGTTCTACGAATGTTGCTTCAAATGGAATAACACGAATACGATTCCACGTTGCCTTATCAGAATATTTTAATTTAGGAAGTTTGTTACAGATAAAAGTTAACATAAACATTGGAAATACTTCTCTTGTACTTTTTCCTCTCTCAAACAAATCACGAGCCCAATAACTATCACCTCCGCTCAATTTTTTTAATTCTCCAATATTGAGTTGTTCATCTGCATCAGGTTCTTCCATCGTAGCATGACGTACTGGAGGAGCAGCGCGAGATAATTCAGGATTAGCTGAACCAGACGCTACCTTTTTTCCAGTAAAATATTGAGTGTTAAATTTAATTGCTAGTTCTCCGAGCATTAACTCAAAGAATTTCTGCGTGATAGATTTTGCATTGTCTCCTTCGCCAGTCCACATATATACCTTTTTCTGTTTGTTACCTCCTACAAAAATATCTGAGTAAGTATCCAAAAAATATGTACGAATTGTTTCGTCCGGAAAAACCTTTACCAAAAATTCAACAACATTTTGCACAATTTCATCTGATTCATTGTACTCAGTGTAATCAATTGGAATCGTTTTATTTACAAAATCTTCTGGACGACCAGGACGAAATTCGTTAAGCTTTAGATCGTACACACCATTTTTAAAACCAATAATATAAGGATTCTGATCCAACTTTTGCTTGAAACGCCTATCATAAAATACTTCCATTGCTTCTTTCATAATATTATTCTTATAAGGCGAAGATTTAAGATTACTAATGATCTTTTGTACCTGTTTTAGTCGAGCGTTAAACATTGCCTCCTCACCCTTGTCTTGAACGCTTGCAAGTTTTGTGAAAAGTTCAGATCCTATATCAGAATATTTTGTAACAATATCTTCTGAAATCTTTTCTCGAAGAAACACACCCTCTTCAATTTCTTCCCACTTATGATCTTTGAATTGAAACCATGTTTTACCTACTATTGAAGCGCATACAAATTCGTTTCCGTATTCAGAAAATAATACTTTTGCAATATCATTATGAGAACCGTTCAAAGATTCTTTCACATAGTGTTCAGATTGTTCGCGCTTAAATTCTTTATAAAGTTGTGGACTGTCAATGCTTGCAAAATGTCGCAAAGTACCTAAGGTTAAATCTTTTTTTACCATTCTTTCCCATTCATAAATACAATTGGCCTCGTCATATTTATCCTCACAACGTGCAGAAAATTCCATCCATTGCTCTAATGCTTGTGGACTCGCTTCACCAATGTTATATAAAATCCACCCGATAGTAATCCATTCATTTCGTTCTTCTGCACGAAAGTCTGCAAGCATAGGTAGCAAACGTTGAGAAGTTTTAAGAGCTTCTTCAACTGAAACTTTTAATTGTTTTTTGTTCTTTGTTTTTTGTTCTTGCAACTTTCCTTTCAGAGGAGAAATCAATCCATGTCTTACCTCATGTGTTTGTCGCCCGTAAGGGATTATGCTCAAAATTCTAGGTAAAAACTTTTGAATATTATTCCGAATCGGAATTTGTTTCTCTCGCATATCATAAATAACATAATTTTTAAAAGCTTGTTCAACATCTAATTCAGAACCATCCGAAGTAAAAACTTTTGTAGCCTTGTACGGATCCATATCTTCAGACTTTCGACTTCCGTATAAGAGCCAAGGCACTGTACAGCATGCTTTATCAATAACTACTCCAGAATCTTCGAATCCAAGATCTAAAAATATTCGCATTTCTTGTGCAGCGTCTTTTACTCTAGGTATAAGATGAACTTCTTGATCTACCTTACTAAGAAAAAGATTTGGAAAATGTAAATGAAATCCGTTCTTTACGTAAGTTGTTTCTCCAGCAGAAATATAATACATAGGTTTTTCCAAGAGAACACAAAGTAAATTATTATCAGTACAATTTTCGACAATATTTCTAAGAACAGATTGATATACATCAATGATCTGTTTTACATGATCTTTTGTATAAAGATGCTCTTCAAAGTCTAAATCGTCTGTTTCTTTAACTTTTAAATCTATATCCGCTAATACTGGAAGATAGTGTTGTGGCTTTTCTGCCACACCAACAATAGCATTTTCGTCTTCAAGAATTTTATTACAATATACATCCCAAAAGTCCTCTAACTTCTCTCGATTAAACTGAAATTTCCCTCTAGGTTGGAGCATAGAAACGTGAGTGTGAAACACTCCATCCACATAGTTTTCTCGGAGTATTTGTTCAACTGATGGATTCATTTATCTTATTATTCCATTCCATAAATGTTTTTCAATTTTACTTTCTAGAGTTACAAAAAAATTTGATATTAAAAATTTTCTATAATTAAGATTTAAAAACCTTTTTCCAATATAGAAACATGTCTGAAGAGAACGAAATTAAAAATCAAGAAGAAGACCCAACTATGTGTAAAGACGATAAGAAGGAATGTTTTGATGAAGATAGTTCAGATGAAGATAGTTCAGATGAAGATAAGTTGCTACCTATCCTTTCATTGAAGGACAATTCTACTATTTATGTTATTAATGTTGATGGATTTGCAAAGTTTTACGCAAATACAATCAAGGAAGCGAGGGAAACGATGTGGGATCTTGCTAAAGTTCGAAGATTTCAAGCTACTCAATATAATAGTTATATTAGAGCATGTAGTGATAAAAATAGAATCGAGGTTGTTGGTTCATATAAAATGTCTATATTCTCTGTTGATCGAACTATTTGTTGGTTGAATATTTCTAAAATTCAACAAATAGAGAATATTAATAGAGATGATGATAATACTGAAGTATGTGATCCTGTTCCTGAAATCAAAAACTCTCCTCCTAGAGTAGTTTTACAATCAAGATCTGGGTTTTTTTGGTGAGTCTTACTTTTATTCGCAAATATGAATAAAAGTAATTAAATATTTTTGTCAATATATACAAGTATTTTAAAAGCCTGTAGCTGACATAGCACGTCAGCTAAATCGTCACGCTTTTTTGTCGATTTTAAACTCGAAATTGTTTCAAAATCTTTCCTTTCAGATAGTATATCTATTGCCTTGTCAACTGTCCACTTTTTTCTTGCCGTTTTATCTATTGCTTTATACTTTGCATTTCCTTTGGCTGTTGTTTTTTCCAACTTTTTTGCACCAAGAATTTGTGTTTTATGATACGCAGGAAACTCAACTATCTCTTTGAATCTTCCATACTTAAATGAAAAATAAGACCAACAATGCTGTCCTAATTTTAGAGCCATCGTATTATGTCTTTTACCAAAAGACATTTGCTTTTCAATAACAAATGCATCACATTGATCCCAATACTCAACATACTGATCTAATAAATCTGTCATATTGTGGAAAGTTTCTGGATCTAAATAAGATCCTTTTTTGCACCTATCTGTTAAATCAGTGTTTTCAAACAAAATCTTTTTACCATTCAAGCAAACTTTCTTGACTATATTCGCGAAACATGTAGTTGTCGTTCCATCTGCATTATATCTGTTTGAGTTTGGAATACGAGGTAATTTCATGAGCTCTGCCTTATCAAATTCTTCGATATAGAAAGCAAAATTTTTTTTTCCTATATCAAAGCTTCCAACCCATACAATATCAGAATCACTCATTTTAAATCATTGTCTCTCTTTTTAGACCATAGATGGCGATGTTGATTCGTTATCTTTAATAATATAACCATCTAATCTAGCTGTGATAATCTGCAATAGCGTATCCATATCGCAGCAAAATTTCGTATCAGCGATATAAGTAAACTTAAGATTTGTGAGGCCATTTGTAGCTTGCTGAAGATCATTAAGTAAATGACCAAATAATACTTGCTCTGTATTTTTTTCAGATCTCTCATATGTTATGAGTAATTCAAAAGATCGTGCAATCGTTTCCTGACAAAAATTTAAAACATTCCCTCGATTGTCTTGGTGTATAAATGTACGTATGATTGAAGTGCTGATTCCATCTGGTTGCACATACATATGGCGTGTGTTAATCTTTTCTCCCTTCTTGATTTTACCAATAAATTTTAATTTACTAATAATTTCTTGGTTAACATCCATTTTATTTATATTATTTTTGATATCTTTAAGCGCATTGAAAGCGACATTTGCTATCTCAAAATACATTGTTGCTTTTTATTCTAGCTTAATATATAAAATGCAGTTTCTTACGCAACGTGAAAAATCAAGTTTGGTTTTTCTTATAACAGGAGCAATGATAGCAACAGTTGTAACAATATACTTAGGTGTTAACATACAACAGATGAACGAGAAAATACTTTCTAATAAAATACATGTTATACATACTGGAGGAGAAATTGAAGAGAGTTTTATAAAAAAATATGAGCATAATATCGGAAAATATAATATTAATTCATATAAACCTTTAATGAATTCTTCAGAAATTGTTCCAAAAGACTGGAATATAATAGCTGAAGATATAGGTAGAAAATATAATAATTACGATGCTTTTGTCATTGTATGCGGACAAGACACTTTAGTGTATACAGCTTCTGCTCTTGCATTTATGATGGAAAACTTGTCAAAACCAATTATTTTAACGGATAGAGATGTTGATTCAGCTGTTCGACTATCTTCAAAAACTAAAATACCAGAAATTATGATAGCATCTGGAGGTAAATTGCTACGCGGGTGCAGAACAGTTCATAAATCGTCGCACTTGTTTACTTCTCCAAATTACCCTCCTCTTGAAGATTGGAACTGTTTGAAATTTCCAGCAGAACCTTCTCAAATAAAATTTATTAATCCTAAAATAAATATAATAGTTGTTAAAATTTTTCCAGGAATGACAGCTAAATATTTTCTTAATTTAATAAACGCAAATGTACAAGGTATTGTACTCGAAATGTATTGCCTTGGAAATGCTCCTACATCTGAAAAATTTTTGGATGCTATTAGCATTCTCGCTAAAAAAGGAGTTGTGATTGTAGCAGTATCGCAATGCGATGAAATATCCGAATATGATGTAGATATTCGTCTTTTAGAAGCAGGTGTTTTATCTGGATACGATATGACTACTTCTGCAGCATACGCAAAGCTTTCCTTTCTGCTTAGTAATGTAGAAAATAAAAAATTAATAGGTCAACTTATGGAAAAATCATTTAGAGGAGAAATGACTGAACTTGAAAAAACGATCACTAAATAAATACTATTATTTTAAAACTTTTCAAAATCATAAAATATTGTATTATAATATAAATGAGTTGTGTCATATATCAGATAAACATAGCAACAATTAGGAGCAAACCAATTGGGAGTTTAGAAAAACACACAATGATGAATAGTTGGATTAAAGCTAATGGATGCAAAGAGTACGTGTATGAGATTTGGAAAAATTTAAATCTACACTCTAGCTGGTGTTGGAAAGAAAAAAAGGGGAGATGGGGAAAAATGTCTACTCCGATTAAAAAGAAGCCAATAATCGAAGAAAGTTGGGGTTTACTTTTTCAGAAAAAATAAATCATTTTTTGTAACTTATTTTTATAATATTTGTTCACCATATAGTTTGTAATGGTACATATTTGCAGATTTCCATCCATATGTTTTGTATAGAAAACGAAGTTTTCTTTTTACCGCAATGTTAAATATGTCTTCCTCTTTAAGAAGATTCTTATAATGGCCTAAAATTGAAAATATATTTGCAAAAATAGTAACTCTTTCATCGTTATTTTGTGCTAATTCAGCTGCCTCAAGAAAATTTCGCACTTGTCTATACATGATAGTTTTACGACTAAATTTTGTATCGGATCGTGTACAAGGTTTTATATTTTTGATTGTTTCGTTGCATTGTGGGCACTTACCATAAAAAGGAAATTCGATTACTATTGTTTCTTGATAGAGGTAAGTATTTACTTCTGTAAATTTTTTCAAGTATTTCCCCCAACATTTGCTATGGGCATAACATTGACATCTCGGACATACTTTGTTTGCTGTTGTTGTTAAACATACAAAACAGTCTCGTTTTATAACCATCTTTACTATTAAAGAATAAACTTTTAGGTTGAAACTTTACAAATAATATATTTTGTATATTATTTTGTATATATAAATGAAATACAGTGACAAATTTCAAAATCCTAAAAAATTGAAATTCAGAGGAGGTGCTGGAGAATTAGGATTTAACTATTTTTATGAGAAAAATAAAACATATGTTAAGAAATGGAAAGAAGTTCTTGTAAATCGACAACTTTTTGAAATGTGGCACGCTCTTCCTGTAGAAGAACAAAAAGTCTGGATTGGCAAAGCAACTAGTTTTGACAAACTTTTTGCGATTACCAATAATCTTGTGTTAAAATATTCAGACACTTTTTTGAATGAGAATGACGTAGTAGATATTATAAAGGATAGATACCCTAAAAACGAGATTAGAATTTTTGGGTATAAATCTGGTTATGAATATTTTATGTATGTAACTAATAGATTTAATAAGTTTATTGAGAAACAAGTACGATTAAATCCTACCCCTAATTCTGTAGGTAATGATCCAAAATATACTGACCCAGCATTCTTAAAACAAGTAGTTAATTTGTGGAAAGAATCAATTATTTATCCTATATTTAAATATGTATATTCTTCTAGCTGGAACAATTTAGGTGAAGAAGGTCGAAAAGAATGGAACGAGGCAGTAGATGCATTGGAGCACGCATACGATATGTTTTGTGAAAAAACAAAAATCATAAATCCAGAAATGAGAGTGACTGATACAGATGTTAAAGATCATCTTTCTAGAATGTGGGATTTCAACAGTTGAACATAATTCTACAAAAATAAGAAATGATCTAAAAGAATGAATTCTAAAATAAAATATGAATGAAAAATATCTTAGACCAGAAGAAGT
>Ga0247843_1002108_pt1 | contig 37583 bp, 29 predicted proteins | sample LaCruzMarch2017__FD_192420 | JGI IMG/M metagenome (GOLD analysis project Ga0247843, IMG submission 192420) | Freshwater microbial communities from meromictic Lake La Cruz, Castile-La Mancha, Spain - LaCruzMarch2017_8m | ecosystem: Environmental > Aquatic > Freshwater > Lake | place: Spain...
GGGGACTTGCCATAGATCTTCCTCTGAAGTGTGGGTGAGAATTGCACCCACGCAGAATGAAAGATCTGGAAGATAAATCAAGAAATCAGAGGAGAAATGATGCTCAACTCCGAACTCGCTCTAAATAGTTATCAACTAAGCAGCCATAATTTCAATAAAGAAGGGTCCTACTTCACTTTCAAATGGGATTGCTACCCTTTGCCGAAAGCGAGCTCCGCCCATGCTCGGCGACTTCTTATCGGACGTGATCTGAGGCAGTGCTGCTTTTACTTCGTGCCCATCTTTATTGAGCGTCGCCTTTGCTTGAGTAAATATAATATTTAGGAGTTCCCCCGCCCCACTAGAGACCTCTTTAGATGTGAGTTCGCGCTCTTCACCAATTATTTTACAGATCATTGCCTTCAAGGTACCGTGAGGAAAACTGATGCAGACGGCTCCGTTAAAAGATTTACTATCGAAACTAATCACGCCGTGGAATTCTCCGTCTAGATTTTCATCTAAAGTCTTACGATGAGGTGCTCCTGGTTTCGCTTTGACAGCCGCCTGAGCCTGGCAAACATGCACCGCTGAGATTAAAAATGGATTGATCACATTCACATCTAACTTTTGCCCCGCAGGCACTGCTGAAGCAGTCTTGGCAGTTGCCGCCGGCTTTACCGAGTCAGGTTGTTCAGAATCCACATTATCCGACGCTGAACGAAGAAACACAAAGAGTCCAAAAGTGCCTTGGGTTTTTAAAGTCGACATCAAATCTGCAGGTGCAGCAACAAGAACAACATCTTTATCAACCCGACGAATTTGCCGAGCCAGCTTTGCCAAAGAGCGGCCTGCCTGACTCATAAGACTTGGCTGAAGCTGAGAACAGTCGACATAGACATTCTTAAAGATTCTGGAACAAACGTCTGATTCAAGTGAATCAATGTTTTCCAAGTTGTGCTCGACAGTGAACCTTAGGCTGACTTGTGCTTCGGTCATTTGAAAATGAAAAATACTTTTATCACTCATATATTTCCTATGCCGCCTGCGTTTCGGCTTTACTAAAAGTTGAAAGGCCAACGATCGGCACTGTGATCAAAAATTGTGTTCCAATTCCCCACTCACTCACAACCTGAATTGTGCCACCTTGCTCTTCTACGACACACTTCAGAGAACTTAGACCCACTCCACGACCCGCCAGTTCAGAAACATGCATCGCGGTCGAAAAGCCCTCATCAAAAATGCAGTTTTGCATTTGCGCAATGGACATATTATTGACTTCGGCCCCTCGTCCAATTTTCTCAAGCTTTTGGCGAATCGCATTTAGATCAAGCCCTTTCCCATCGTCACTGATCGAGATCTGCAACAACCTTGGGGTGGAATCCTGAATCAACTTAACGTCGATAAAAACTTTTGGAGTCATAGCCTTACCGATCTTACGGCGTTCAGCTGCTGTCTCAAGACCATGAGTGGCAATATTCCGAAACACATGAATTAATTGATTCAAGACGGACTCTAATTCTTCGGGTACCAAGTTTATGTCTTCGGATGAAACTTGAAAGACCGGCACCGGCTTGCCTACTTTGAGGCAGCAATCCCGAAGATCAGCTTCAAAACGGCGAAACACTTGCTGTGCAGAAACTCCGATGAAAAGGTGGTTGAACCGAGAGGCTAAATCACTCAGGCCACCGTCTGAAAGTTCGAAACAGAAATCCTTCAATTGACTCAAAGGGACCTCTCGGATGGTGTCAGTGGATGACAAAATCCCCTGAAAAAGCTCGCCATGAATCGAAATCGTTTCATGATAGGCCTCTGAAACCTCGTGAACACTTTCCCGCAAATACTTTTGACTGCTTTCTATATCACTTTGCGAGATTAATTTTGTTTCGACGGAATGAATAAGCTCACTGACTCTTGAAAATCCGAAGGAACTGGCCGTTCCTTTGAACGTGTGCAAGAGATGCTTAACTTTGATCAAATCCTCAATTTTAAAATCAGTTGAAGATGAAACGAAATCAAGCTCCTGAATTATTTGCTCTGCTAACTTTAAAAATCCAGAGAACTGACTTTTTTCTCGCATCACACGAGAAATTAGGTTGGCATATTCGAACATTTTTGCAGCTTCCGATCGAGCGATCTGAGTTTCTGTTGTGTCCGTCGCAATCAGTACAATGTTTTGTATGAACCCGTCGCGATCCCGCACGGGTTTAAATGCGATTTCAATAGATCGGTTTTTGGAATGGGGGAAAGTCTTAGGTCCGATTTCAATCAAATCTTCAAAAGAAGGACTTTCACCGAACAGAAGGTCCACCCAGCCCAAAAAGCCTTTGACCTTAGCGGGTGGAATTTTGAGAACTTCAGTGATGTTCCGATTTTCAGGATTGCATTCCAGCAGATCCACGCAGACTCGGGAATAAATCGGTAAACATTGTCCTTTGCGATCAAACATCAGAAAGCCTTGATCCAAACTATTCAAGAGTGCTGAGAAATTTTGATTCAATTTAAAAAGATGACTATTATTCTCCGTCAGTTCCCCAGAACTGATGTCCAGGCTCCTTGCGGCAAGCTGGGCTTTTTCTTCTAGCTGAGAATAGGTCAGCTCCACTTGCCGAAGGAATTCTGGAAACTTTTCAGAAAGACTTATCAGTTCGAAATCTTCACCGAAACTTTTTTTTAGTTGTCGTTGAATTCTTTTTGAGTACATTGTCTAGGCAGCTTCCCGAATACAAGTAATTGTCATTGTCTGATTATGAAGGGAACAGGGGCTGAATTTATCCTGGGGACAGATCTCGCCATAAGAATAAAAGCCAGTAAGTACTGTGCCTTTGAAAACTTCTCGAACAGCCTCAAGTTCATCTTCAACATCTACGCCCATGACGATTTTACGTCCTACGCAGCTAATCAGAATTCCCAAAGAATCAGAAGTATTTGAAGGGCTTGCAAGTTCCGCAGCCGACTTTGCTCCAGCCACCAATCCTTCATTCGTGGTGTGCATCAACCGAACAAGGCCATTCTGAGGTATATCGCCAGCAAGAGTTAGACTTTTTTCTTTCTCATCGACCGATAAAATAGTTCTCACTAAACCGAGACTATCTTGATTGTCCTTTAAAAGTTGGAAAGGAAAAAGGAGGCCAGAGGCCGGCAGCTCTTTTATTTTATCACCTAAGTATTGTTTATAGATATCAAGTGCAGGTTTTCCATCCAACTCAAAAAGCACATTCGCTTTTGAGCGGGTCACCGTTCGAATAGGCCCAAACGCATCCCAGCCTCCTCGTGAGCCGAAAGTAATTTCTAAGGACTTTCCATAAATTCCAAACGCCACCACGCGATCATGAGCCACGTCTTGATTGAGCACTGTAAAAGTTTTTTTGAATTGTCCGGCGTCACCAGCCAGGCCTCCGGTGATAATTATTTGCGGCCCCACCTGATCGCGAATTCCCTGTATCAAAGCACTGCCATTGATATCAAGGCCCCTTCCCAAAACAAATATAGCCTTCAAATCTGGCGCATTCAATTGGCGTCCAATAGACACACCCGCATCAAGGGTGCCGGCCATATCCTTAATTGGAGACAAAGCAGTTTTCATTTTCGAAGAAGAAAAATGTGCCGCTGTGACTACAAAAGAATCATCATAGACTCCATCATTCGCAATTTCACCCGCAGTAGAACAACCAATGACACAGGCTTCAGGAAAGAGATCGTGCAATCCCGTGGCATGTCCACCCGGACCAAAATGATTGACCGAACCAAAAGCAAGTACCAGCTGAGGAGAAAGCTTTTGAATTTCCGCTAAAGCCTGTTCTCGGTTGTCAGAAGTTTTGAGTTTTTTTTGAATCGTTTTCACTTAAGCCGCCTTTTTCACTTTTTGTGTAATTATTTTTTCGATCTTTCGCGCTAAACTGTCTCGACTGATTGGCTTACTCAGAAAGTCGACTGCACCCGACTTGAGTGCTTCAACGATGGCCTCAGTCTCAGTTTCCGCTGAAACCATCACGAAAGGCACATGTTGAAACTTTGGATTTTCTTGGCACTGCTTAAGGAAGTCATAACCCGTCACTTCGGGCATGTGCCAATCGCTAAATATGATGTCGAAGGGCTCATTCGCAGTAAATGCATTTTCTAGTTTTTTTAGGGCGAAGCCACCATTTTCGGCTTCTTCCACATTTTTGATTCCCACATCTGCTAGAGCATTTTTCATTAGGTTGCGAGCCAATTCAAAATCATCAACAACAAGAACTTTTAACTTGTCCATAGACATAACTTAGTGCCTCCGGTTCGCGAAACAGAAGTATTTCTGTGCTGCCAGAAGACTTATCGGAAATTTCTGAGAATACTTAAGTCTGGAATGCGAATCTGAAAATTCGTTTCACAGTGGTACGTTTTATTTCACACGTTTTATTTCAGCGTCTTGATTCAAGAAATTGAATCAAACACTGGACAGTTTGGCCATTTCCACCGGCAAAAGAAAATGGACCATCGACCCTATCGTTCCAACAATAGACATCCAGATGCGCCCAAATTTTTCTTTTAACAAACTTTTCCAAAAAAAGCGCAGCTGTGATCGGTCCGGCCCAGCCATCGACCGCATTGACCATATCAGCAAATGGAGTCGTAAAACTTTGGGCATATTTATTATAGAGCGGCATCCGCCACAGAAGGTCCCCGGACTCATGACTTGCTTTTTGAAGCTCCGCCGCTAATGGATCGTGATTTGAAAAGAGGCCACCAATTTCGGCCCCCAAAGCAACCTTGATCGCACCAGTGAGAGTCGCCACATTGATCACAGCCTCTGGTTCATCTTGATCCTTGGCACTGACTGCAACATCGAGGACATCCCCCAATACCAAACGACCTTCTGCATCTGTATTGTGAATTTCCACAGCCAGACCATTGCGAGCAATCAATACGTCTGAAGGGCGAAAGCTCTTTTGATCAATCGCATTTTCGGCCATCGCCAAATAAAAATCTAAAGGTTTAGGATAATGAGAAAGGCAGACCCATTCTGCTAGACCTAAAACCGAAGCAGAACCGCCCATATCTTTTTTCATCAAGCGCATGCCGGATGAAGGTTTGATATCCAAGCCACCGGTGTCGAAAGTGATACCCTTACCTACAAAGGCAATAGGCCTAGCTTCTGAGCTTTCTTTTTTCTGAGTTCTATTTTGAGAAGGTCGATACTTTAAATGAATCATACGAGGACCGTGGAGAGCCCCTTGACCGACTCCCAAAAGAAGCCCCATCTTTTCTTTCTTCAACCGGTCTTCATTCCAAACGTCGATCTTCATCGCTTTGTGGCCAGCAAAATGAGCTCGCACAAAATCTTCCATCGTTTGTGGATTCAAATCATTCGGAGGCGCATTCACCAAGTGTCGACTGAGATTAATTCCAGCCGCACGCTGGATCGCTTGCTCGACCAGATGAGAAATCTTCAATTTCTTTGAGAGGCGAAGCTTTGGTAGATGTTCAACACTTTTTTCATTTTCAGAATCAGTCACGACTTCTTTATAGCGATAGGCCGAAAGCTCGATGCCGGTGAGGGCTCCTAAAATAATTCCATCATTGCAGGATTCGAAACTCAGCTCAACATTCAAATGGGGCGATGAACGTTGATGGCTGAACCAAGATCCGACTTTATCCCGAGCCCAAGAATAATCCGATTCTTCAAGAAGACCACTATGTGAAACCTCTGCTGCCTTGGGTTTTCGACAAATGATCCAGAGAGGGCCATTGGGACCATGGATATGAATCGTTTCCGAATGACTTTCCAGATCTTTTTGTATGAGTTTCTTGAACTGTTTCGGAATTTCCCGAGCGATTATTTCTGCGAAAGTTTTCGCATCAGGACCGCAAATAAAAAGTTTTCCAGAAATGCCTGGCACCGCTCCCTTGGCTTTTGGAGCCAAAGTTTTCTCCAAATACGAGTGAGGCATCTTGCTCAGCGCTGGAGACCACTTTTTAGCGACAGCGGAAGTTTCTTTGTTTTTCATAATTACAGCACCTCTGATTTTCGGTGAAAGCCGATCATAAAAATTTCTTTGCTCTCTTTACGAGTTGAATCCGGCTTTAAAGCTTCGATCTTTGTGAAGAGCTTCTTCATACGATCACGCAAAGCTGAAAAGTCGGCACTATGAAAGAACTTACAGACAAAATGACCACCCGTCTTTAGGTGTTTCTCAGCGACACTGAGGGCTAGCTCGCAAAGTTCTAAAGATCTGGCCTGATCGGTCGACTTAATGCCAGTTGTCTTTGGGGCCATGTCAGAAATGATCACGTCAAATTCTTGCGCAAGGCCAAGCTCAGCGCAAAGGGCTTTTAGGTCGATTTCACGCAGGTCCGAAGCAATAAAATGGGCATTCGGCAGCTTAAGAGTTATGGGAGTCAAATCGATGCCCACCAACCGCCCCGATGAGCCTATTTTCTTAGAGGCATATTGGGACCATGAACCTGGGGCCGCACCTAAATCAAGGACCTGTTCCCCCGCCCGCAAAACCCGAAATTTTTGATCAATCTCTTCTAGTTTGTAGACAGAACGAGCAGCAAAGCCATCCTTTTTTGCCTTTAAAAACCAGGCATCACGATGATTGTAGTTGCCCGAAGAACCTGACGAACCTTTGGATTTACGCTGTGACATTTACCCACCCGAATGTTAGTTTCTCAGTAAGCCTATGAGCACACCATGAGTTTTGACTGGATTCTTATCATCATTTTTGTGTTCGTCACTCTGATTTTCCTGATCATCGCCTTCATTTTTCCCGAATGGGTGGGAATCAGTAAAAAGCCCTATTCAGATCGCATTGCCGAAATGGCCGCGCCGACGAAAGAGGGCTCTATCGCAGGATCTACAGACGCGAAGGACCCTTCTTCAACCGAGCAGCGATAAGGCCCGAGAACCTGAAGAAGCTTTTCCCATTCAGCCGTAGTTCCACCTTGAACACACAATGATTTTCCAGATCGTGGGTGCTGAAAGGAAATTTCTGTGGCTCTTAGGAAAAGACCTTCGCACTTTAAAACATTTCGAAAAAATCGATTGTGATGCAAATCTCCGTTCGCGGAATCGCCCACGATCGGATGGGATTTGCGACGCAAATGCCTTCGAATTTGACGATAGCGCCCTGTTAAAGGCTGGACTTTTTGAAGGCTGTATCGAGCCTCCGCATGCTTGGCTCCAACAGCAAAGGGCAGCTTAAAAAAATCCAAACCTTCGCCGATGGTTTTGGCTTCCACTAAATCGCCGGTCGAATCGAGCGCCAATGGTTCTTCCGTTTTCCAATGACCCTTGAGCCAGCCACGAACCAAGGCCAAATAGATTTTCTGAACTGCTGAATGCTGCTGAAATTGCGCACACATTGCCGAGGCTGATTCTTTATTTTTTGCCCAGATCAAACAGCCGCTAGTTCCCGCGTCCAAACGATGAACGGGGCGAAGATTTTCCCCATATTGATCGCGAATAAAGCCAATGCAAATTCGATCACGTGGCACTTTGATTCGACGATCTTCAGGGCGATGAACATGAAAACCCCCGGGCTTATCAATCACAAGTAAATCTTCATCTTCATAGAGCACCGGGAATTTCATAGGGCTTGATTTCTCGTCTGTTGAGGGCTTCACTGTCAATCATGAGAAACAATTTAAAATATTTTTATTCCTCATTTATTTGGACAATCATAGGCCTCATTGGCGCTCTTTTTATTGGACACTATTATGAAGGCTCCTGGAATGGCGCGCTCCAGATGCTGGCCCTTTGTATCATCCTCAGCCTACTCGAAGTCTCAATCTCCTTCGATAATGCGGTTGTGAATGCAACTGTTCTGAAAGACATGACGCCCCTTTGGCGGCATCGCTTTTTGACTTGGGGGATGTGGATCGCGGTTTTTGGAATGCGATTGATATTTCCATTGATGATCGTATCGATCGTAGCAAGTATGGGACCTTGGGAAGCTCTTGTGCTTGCCGCAAAAGAACCAAAAAAATACGCTGAAATCATGCTCTCTGTGCATCATGAAGTTTCAGCCTTTGGTGGAGCCTTCCTTATGCTGGTTTGCTTTAAGTACTTCTTTGATTTGGAAAAAGAAGTCCATTGGATTTCAGTCATTGAGCGTCCACTTGCGAAACTCGGAAAACTCCAAGCTATCGAGGTGGGCTTGGTTTTGATCATTCTTTATGTTCTTTCGAAGTATGTGCCTTCAGAAGAAGTTTTACCTGTCATGATTTCTGGAATCGCGGGAATTGTGACTTTCATAGCGGTCGATGGTCTTGGGGCCGTATTGAAAGTCCCCGAAGCCACTCAGGCCGATTTGCACCGCCAAAGTCTGGGCATGTTTCTTTATCTCGAAGTCCTCGATGCCTCTTTTAGCTTTGATGGTGTCATTGGAGCCTTTGCCATCACGAACAATCTTTTCATCATCGCCATCGGTCTTGGAATCGGGGCCCTGTTTGTAAGGAGCCTAACTTATCTGATGGTCGAGCAAGGCACATTATCCGAATTTAAGTACCTTGAGAATGGTGCTTTTTGGGCTGTCGGTGCCCTTGCCACAATTATGTTTTTGAATACTATTTTTCATATTCCTGAAATCATCACCGGAGTCATCGGCATCACTTTTATCGGGTTTTCTCTTTGGTCCAGCTTAAGGCTTCGCAAAGCCAGCGCGAATGAGGTCCTTCACGGGTAAAGCTGCTGCGACCTCCCTGGCCCTACTGATATCTAACTTCAGCGGGGCTCGCATTTTCTTTGCCAGCTGCGGGGCCACACTTGAAGCCTCCATTAAAAGATCGATCCACTCTGTTGCGGTTCGTGCTGTTGTGCTTTTTGCTGCGGCACCTCTTGCTGCGAAACTTTGATGCCCCAGTGATTCCAGCATCAATCCCGCCAAGACTCCCGTAGCGAAGGCCGTGGCCTGACTTGTCCCAGTCATTTTGGCTTGCCCTCCAGGAATCCTTGCGAGAATTTTTTCGCCCGGCGCGGCCACCGTTCTTCGTCTTGGACTGTAGTTGCTTTGTGGATGAAGTTGCTCGGTCTGATCCAAGGCCACCACAGGTAGAATATTGTTCAGCTCATAGCTAGCAGGGAAAAAGGCAGCTTGATCGGTATTCTGACCTAAATTTCCTGCGGCAGAAAGAATCACAATTCCTTTGGCCTGAGCTTCTTTCAAAATTTGAAATTCTTCTGCGTTCGGAGCACTTCCTCCTCCAGAGTAATTGATCACGCGGGCTCCATTTTTTATGGCATATCTAAGAGCCAGAAGACTTCGGGCTAAATTTTCTTCCCCTGTGGCTTTGGGCCCATAATAACGAAGGATCATAAACTCCACGCGATCCTCGGAAGCCGGTGAACGCTGCACCTTCCGAGCTTGTTCATGAATCACATTTGTAACATGAGTCCCGTGGCCATCATCATCGTAAGGAAAATCACTCGGTCTTCGAAGTCCCACAAAGTCCCAACCATGAAGGTCATCGATATAGCCGTTGTTATCATCATCGATTCCATTCATTTCTTTGCGATGGCCTTGAGAATCTGTTCCCACTTCACCCAGATTTTTCCAAAGTTTTGGATCTTCAAGATTTTGCGAGGGAGCAAAGCCCGTATCGATGACCGCCACAACTAAATTTCGTTGGTAGTCTTTGGGGTGAAGGGCCGCAATGCCTTTAGATTGAAAAAGAAAAACTAGAACCAGAGCACGCTTGAACAAAACTGTTCGCATAAAAACACCATCCTTCCCTCATGCGCACCCTTGATTGAGTGAAATGCTGAGGTTACTGATAAGTAATGCAAACTGGTTTCCAAGCGGATTTTGCTGGTCTATTCGATGGAGCTTCGATGGAGCTTCGATGGAGTCGCGATCCGTTCAAAATAAGTGCTTGGCGATTGGTGGGGCGACTGTCAGCAGAGCAGCTGTCTGCGCAGCCTGAGCGCTTCAAGCTTGAGACAGACTGACTAGAAGTTTTACACCCGCCAGCGAGAACAAGCATTCGAGACTAAGGATTCACTTTACTATAATATTAGTATCGCTCAATAAACTAGGAACGCTCATTGAAGTATTATTACTCAATAAACTAGGAACACTCAGTGAAGTAGTATCAATCATCAAAGCAGCATCAGCAGATCCCAGAGAAGCATTTTCTCATCTAAAGGCAATAGCAATTTATTGCTATCGACCTGAGACCCTATTTAGGTCTGACTCGAAATAACTGTGACCAAAAGTGAACTCAGCCAGAAGTGAACGCAGCCAAAGTTGTCTCATATTGAGACACCCAGCTGAGGAAATGACTTCTAGAATTTGTTTTGAGAATCATATCGTCTATCCTCAGATCTATGATTAAAATTCTTTTAGCTCTATTTCTTGGTGCCTTCGGAACTCTTTGCTCCCTTGGCTCTGCCAGGGCCTCCACTGACTTTCTGAAAAAATGTGGTGGTGAAATCTACCCCGCCTGCGATTCCGCTGAGCTGAATCAAATGCATGTTTTTGAAGAGGCTCGCTTGGATGCAAAAAAATCAGGTCGACAGCTCCTCGTGCTCTTGGGCGCGGACTGGTGTCCTCCCTGCCGGGACTTGGACCGTTTGCTCGAAATTCATTCTGAAGACAGGCTGGCTATAGAAAAAAAATACAAGATCGTCCGCCTTGCAGCTTCGATTCAAGAAAAGCAGCCACATGAAGAAGTAAGCCCTCGGCTGCAGTCGATCGATCGAGTGGCTCAGAAGATGGGAATTCAAATCGACCTGTTCCCATGGTTTTATGTCGTTGATGTCAGATCAGGAAAAGCAACGGACGACTTTTGCGGTGTTGACCGAACACCTTCAGAAATACGCGAAAATCTTTTGTTAGTTGAATGGCGGGGCTTTCTTCGGGAGCTATTTGGCTGCAACATTTCACAACCAAAACCAAATCAAAAATCACAAAGTCGAAATAAAAAAGTTTAATTGAAGCTAAAACCCCCACACCCCAATTGTTTCATTCTGAAACACTTCTAATTTTTTTCTCAGGAAAAGTCTCGAAGTGGTGCAAGATCGATTGAATGAATAAACATTCCCATACGATCCTGGTTGGTGTTGTTCTTGGACTTTTCTGCCTCAGCTTAACCCTATTTCACAAATCTTTTCAAAAGCGAGGAAGGCAAGTTGGCTCTGATGTGAACAGCACAAAGGAGTCTGCTGCTGGCGTTGAGACAGACATAAAAGAAGCGGCGAAGGAAATTAACAACAAAAGGTTCCCAGCTTCTGACTCCAATACGGCGACCAAAGCTATCGGCAAAGAACAAGAGCCGCAATCTGCAAATCTATCGCAGGAAGAGCTCCATCGAATCGCTGAGACAAAGTTTGATTTTGAAGATCTTGCGAAACTAAAAAGTCAAAAAATTAGAAAAATGGTCGAGCTTGAATTTGATCCATTTTTTCAACAAATTTCGAAAGAACGGGATTTTTGGATCGATCCAAATCCACCTGCGGATGGGGAAGACTTTAAAAAAACAGCTGAGCTTTTGACTTCAAAATTTTCGCATCTGGCTAATCAATCGAACATAAATCATGACCGAAGTTTAAACCTGGGAGGGAAGAATTTTGATCTCAATTTTTATATCAATGCAATGAGTGGTGGCTCCAGCGACAGCAATAACAAAATGATTAACTACAGTGTTGTCGGTCTCTACACATCTGTTACAATAATTTTCGGTGACGACACTTATCAATCCACAAGCAGCGTTACAAGAACTGACAAAGCTCAAGGAGATTATTGGGTTCTTCATGCGCTGGCCGGTTGTGATCGAGTCATTCGCGATCAACTTACAGCAATCGCAATAAAACTACCTGAAGTCGGAAGCACAAGGGCAAGCGTGAGGATCTTGAAAACAAATGAGACCGATTGGCAAAACCTTACAGATGGAACTTGGAAAATCGAAAACTTTCCAGAAGAATCCGAGCAACAGTCACTCGAATCTACCGAAGGTTTGGAGGAGGCATCACCAAATGAATATCCCTCCACCCCAATCAAACAATGCCAAAATTTCGGTTAAGTCTTCCCTGAATTAAAGATCGGGAATTTTTGAATAGCTGTAGTAAGTGGTCATTAAAAATCTAGAAAACTTTAAGTGCGCAGCGGCCTTCACGGCTAAACACCGTGGATTTGCACTTGTTTTTCTACAAAGATTTCCTTTTTGATCGATTTGAAAGGAAGCAAGTTCAACGCTGCCATCCGCTTTTTCTAGTTGGATCGAAAATTGGTCTTTGGAATTTTTTGGAAACTTAGAAATCTCTTCAAGAGCTTCACTTTTCGATCCACTAGTGCTCGAAATTTTGAATCTTCGTCCGCTTTGGGTTAGGATCTCAAGCCCGTCGCCTGTCCAACTGTCATCAAGCCCCGGGTCACGCACAAATTGCGGGATCTCGCCCTTAGGAAGTGAAAGCGACTGTTTTTTTACAAGGCCAGTCTTGCCATCATAGGAATGGAGCTGAATATCTCCAGAGCTCGTAATGAATACCAATTTTTGATTCAAATCTTCTGAACTCGAATAAAGGTCGACGATTTCATTTTTTTCCCCCTTCAGAGGACGAAAGAAATCATGAAAATCAATAAATGGTGCTGAAAAGGGCCTAAAGCCGTTAGCAATCTGTTTTATATAGGGAACTTTTGGAAAGGTGTATTTGTGTCTGAGGATATCCCCACGCAGGCCCTTCGAATCGATTTGGATCAAGTGATCGCGGTCGAAACGAAGCAAGCGACCAATCCCAGCATCCGTGAACATTTCAATCAAACCGGTCCTATCACCCAAAAAGTAAATTTTGCGATCATCAGTTTGAATCAGAAAACCTCTTTCACCACTCGGTCCCTCATAGGGTGGATGAACAAAATTCCTACTCGCCAAGAAAAAGGCCAGGGCATGGGCCCCACTTCGCTGTTCTGCAGACAAATTGGCCGCAGAAAGGGCTAATTTCACATAAACTTCGAGCTCAAGAGCAAAGGAGCCCTTTGCACCCACGGAATGATCACAGCCTTGATCGAGACCTCCGCATTCCAGATGATCTACCAAATTGGAAGCATGCCACAGTTCATGCATAATGGTTCCGACTCTAGGCAAAAGCCCCCGAGGCTTATCTTCTAGTTGGCTGACGTCACCATCTTTGAAAAAATTGTCACAGAGGTATATTTTTGATTTTCCCGGCTCTACAAAGGCAAATGCCTTAGCACAAACATATTTCCAAGGCGATTGAGGATCTATGTAGACAATGCTCTGAATGTTTCGCTTGAGTTCGTTCATCCAATCATTGCCCAGAAGATCCAAATTGTATTTTGATTTTTCCAGTCGCGAGCCCCATTTTATATTTTGGATAAAAATGAGAGCCTCAAATGTTTTATAAATCTTTGCTGATGGATTGCACCTGTTGTCAGCCGGTGACTCAAATCCGATGAAATTAAATTGGGTGGCGACCCTTTCAAACTGAGCGGCGTCTAAACAAACGTCTTTTGCTGCGAGCGCAGGATGCGGCCAAACGGCCACCACGATCAAAAAGTGAAAAAGCAGTAAGAAAGTTTTCAGCCAATGCTTCATAGGGAGTTACTAGAGCAGACTCCATACCAAGCGGCTTGGGCATATTTTGCAGTTCAAGGTTTCTGTGATGTTTAAAGCTTCGATAAAGGACAAGAACTGTCGCTGTCAAAAGCTTCGACAGCGATTTCTAAACGTTAAAGCTGGATCCGCAGCCGCAGTTTTTTGCTGCATTCGGATTTTGAAAGACAAAGCCTTTTCCATTCAGGCCGCCCTCGTAGTCGAGAGTCATTCCAATTAAGTACAGAAAACTTTGGGAATCGACGACCAACTTTTCGCCCTGGCTTTCAAAAACTTTATCCCCGTCCTTCATCGTCGAATCAAAATCCATCTTATAGGACAGACCCGAACAACCACCTTTTTTTACTTCCACACGCAAAAAGGAATTGGGACCTTTGCCATCCTCATTTTTCAAATTCTTCAATTTCATTGCGGCAGTTTCAGAGAGCTGAATCATTGCGAAACCTCCTCAAAAAGCGTCAGTCTACTGATTTTAAATCAAAATCAGCCTTTTGTGAACTGATATGGCGCTTCAAAATCTGAAGCGTCGCTACAAGCTCGTCAAAGCTAGTGCCTGGGCCTATGGAAAAGCGAAGGGTGCGATCCGCATCGGCGTCAGAAACTCCAATGACTTTCAATGCATAGCTAGCTGTACCTACGCCCGAATTACAGGCAGAACTTTTACTCACCGACAAGCCGGGAATGCTTGCAGGCACCCGGTAGCCCCTAAAGCTAATGTTCAAGTTAACAGGGGAGCGATCGGGCCCAAGGGGGGAGCCGTTGAGGTGAATTCCTGGAAATTCACTGGATAGTTTTTCCCAAAAAAAGTTCATCAAGTGCTGTGATTTTTCTCTCTCATGCCTACCGTTTTGCAACCACCATTGGGCACAGGCCCCAAGACCAACGACTCCGGGCACATTCACTGTTGCTGAGCGAAGCCCCCTTTCGTGACCTCCTCCATAAAAAAGCGGCACTGGTTTCGTTGCAGACTTTCGAATAAAAAGGAATCCCACACCTTTCGGACCGCCCAACTTGTGAGCCGAAAAGGACAGGTAATCCACCGGTAGCTCGCTCATGCGAATGTCCACTTTACCAAGCGCCTGTGTGGCATCGGAGAGAACTCCGACTTGGAAGGTCTCAGCCAGTCGCGCAATCTGGGCTATAGGCTGAACTGTTCCGATTTCATTCTGAACCCAAGAAATACAAATGAGCTTTGTCGAGGGACGAATGAGTTTTGGAATTTCTTCGACAAGGACTCGTCCGTAGGAATCCACGGGAAGAAGATCGAACTCCACCTGTTGATAATCAGCTAAATACTTCAATACTTGCGTGACCGATCCGTGCTCCAAAGGAGAAGCCAAAATATGAATCGGACTGCCGGGCTGTTCTTTGCGCCAACGATCCACGAGGCCACGCAAACACCAGTTATTGGACTCCGTGGCTCCCGAAGTGAAATAAATTTCACTGCTTTCACAACTTAGAAATTCAGCCACTTTTTTTCGCGCATTTTCAACGGCCTCGCTGGCATCCCAACCATGGCTGTGCGCAGCGCTTACAGAATTACCAAAGACCTCGGAAAAATACGGCTGCATTGCTCTTAGAACTTCAGGAATCACTGGAGCCGTCGCATTGTAGTCTAAATAAATGGAGCTGATTCTGGCTGGCACTGTGCTCTCTCCTTTGTGTTCTGAAGCTACATGGTACTATCTTGCAATGGCCGATGAAAAGAATCTCTCGATCCAAGCGCACTTTGTCACGGGGAAGAAAGACCCCGCCCAAAATATTCAATGGAAATACCTTCACTGTCAGATAAAGGATCCCCAAGGAAATGTCTATTTTGAACTGAAAAATGTCCAAGCCCCTGACTTTTGGAGCCAACTGGCCGTTGATATTGCAGCCGCTAAGTATTTTCGCAAACGTGGAGTGCCCAAAGGTGGCAAAAGCTCAGCCTCAAAATCAGTGTTGGGCGGCGAAACTTCGGTGCTTCAGCTCATCGAAAGAGTGACCGAGGCCCTGCAAAAAACCTCAAGGCTGCAAAAATACTTCAGCCCATCAGAGTCTAAAATTTTTGAGCGCGAACTCAAATATCTTCTCCTGAACCAAATGGGCAGCTTTAATTCACCGGTTTGGTTTAACTGCGGGCTTTTTGAAAAATATGGTTTGAGCACTTATCGAAAACCGCAGGTCTCTGCCTGCTTTATTCAAAGTATTGACGACAATTTGGATTCCATATTTGAGCTGCTGAAAACAGAAGCCCGACTTTTTAAATATGGTTCAGGCTCGGGCACTAACTTTTCAAATCTTCGCAGCAAGTATGAAGAACTTGAAGGTGGGGGCACAAGTTCCGGGCTGATTTCTTTTTTGGAAGTTTTTGATCGTGGAGCAGGCTCCATCAAAAGCGGGGGAACCACCCGGCGAGCCGCAAAAATGGTCGTCGTCGACATCGATCATCCAGAAATCGAAGAATTTATTCGTTGGAAAATGAAAGAAGAACAAAAAGCGGCGGCACTCATTGCGGCCGGCTATGGCCCAGGAATCGATGGCGAAGCCTATCGAACGGTCTCTGGCCAAAATAGTAATAATTCAATTCGCATGACAGATAAATTTATGAAGGCCGTTCTTGAGGATCGAGATTGGCACCTCAAGGATCGCTTGCACGGAAAAGCCCTGCGGACTTTGAAGGCCAAAGACCTTTGGCGCAGCATTGCGCAGTCCGCCTGGGCCTGTGCAGATCCAGGACTTCAGTTTCACGATGCCATCAACAAGATGAATCCTGTCAAAAAAAGCGGTGAGATCAGAGCCTCCAATCCCTGCAGTGAGTACATGTTCCTAGACAACTCAGCCTGCAATCTTGCCAGCCTCAATTTGATTCGATTTTGGTCCACAGAAGAAAAAACATTCTCATGGACTGCGTTCGATCATGCGGCAAGAACACTTTACCTTTCTCAAGATTTGTTTGTTGATTACGCGGGCTACCCCACTGAGGAAATTGCTCACAATAGTCGAGCTTTTCGCCCCCTGGGACTGGGCTATGCAGGCCTGGGTGCATTGCTGATGCGGATGGGTATTCCTTACGACTCGGAGCTCGCCAGACATTGGGCAGCGGCCCTTACCAGTCGTCTTACCGCGGTGGCTTATTTAACCTCAACAGAGATTGCGGCGGCCAAAGGCCCCTTTCCGGCTTTTGCAAAAAACAAAGGCTCGATGCTGGAAGTTTTGAAAAAGCATCTGGCGGCCAACAAAAAAATTCGGTGGGAGCTTCTAGATTCCTCTCTACTAGATTCCTCTCGAGAAGATACGAGCTTAAAAAAATCGACCCTAAGTTTATGGAACCAAATCATGGACGCAGCCAAGCGATCGGGAATTCGTAATGCGCAGGCGACCTTGATTGCTCCGACGGGTACCATCGGCTTGGTCATGGATTCCGACACCACTGGGATTGAACCTGATTATTCACTGGTGAAAATTAAAAAACTTGCTGGTGGTGGTGAAGTGCAGATTGTTTCGACTTCATTGGCAGTGGGTCTTAAAGCCTTGAATTACAGTGCAAGTCAGATTGAAAAAATAAGCGATCATGTGGTGAAATTTGGATCGATCCTTCATGCACCTGAAATTCTGGAAGATCACAAAAATATTTTTAGGACGGCTCAAGAGATCTCACCGGAAGCCCATCTTCTCATGATGGCCGTGGTCCAACCTTTTTTAAGTGGGGCAATCTCAAAAACCATTAATATGCCAAAGTCGACGACCCCAGAGCAAGTTGAAGACATTCACCTCCGTGCTTGGCGACTGGGACTAAAGTCAGTTGCGATCTATCGCGACGGCAGCAAACAGTTTCAGCCTTTGCAAACCAACCCGAAATGTTCCGACTGTGGTGGTGTTACGGAAATGGTGGGCTCCTGCTGGCGCTGTGCTCACTGCGGCTTTGTCATGGGCTGCGCCTAATGAAGGATCTGGCCTCGTGCGCGTTCTGATGAATTTGAATTCCCTAACGACTCCCCACCTGACCGGCATCGGTACTTACATCACACAGCTCTGCAAAGGACTGCGGCAAGAGCAGGATCTGCAGCTTCTCGGCGCTCTTAAAATTTCAAGGTGGGGTCAGCGAAGGCAAGTCTATCGTCATCTTTCTTTACCCGTGGTGATGGAAGAAGTCGCCCTCCTCGCCCCTTGGGCTTTTGAAATCTACCATGGCCCTGATTTTCGTATTCCCAAGACTAAAAGACTCAAAAAAGTGGTGACGGTTCATGACTTCGTCACTTTCCAATCTGGGCTGGTGGATCCGCGCTTTGAAAAAGCGGGACAAGAAGAGCTCAATCTAGTGCTCAGACGCAACCTGCCTGATTGGGTGATCGTCAATTCAAATTGGACTAAGACGGAACTTCTTAAATTTTATCCTGAATTTGAAGACCGAATATCGACGACGCTTTTGGGTTGTGATCATCTTCCGAACCTTCAAACATTGACCTCTCAAGCTAAGGAAAGCTGGCCTCACCAAGTTCTTCCCTTAGGACAGCCTTATTTTTTATTTGTCGGCACGCTCGAGGAAAGAAAAAACCTTCGGCGAATCCTGGCGAGTTTTCTCAAGTTTCGCGAAAACAATCCAGATTTTAAGTTGGTACTGATCGGCAATCGTGGCTATCAAGGTGAAGAATTTTTTAAGCAAATTCAGGCGCAACCGACTGCATTTGTTTATCCAGGCTTCACAGACTGGGGTGACCTTCAAAAACTTTACGCCAATGCAAGAGCATTGTTTTTCCCTTCCCTTTATGAAGGTTTTGGTATTCCAATCATCGAAGCAATGCGGCTGGGCTGTCCAGTGATCACTTCCAAGAGAGGAGTTATGACTGAGATCGGATCGGGCGCCGCCCATCTAGTGGATCCAGAAAAAGAAGCTGAGTTGGTGCATTCTTTAGAATTGCTTGGCAGAGATGAAAGCCTCAGAAGAACTTTGGTCAATCAAGGAATAACCAGATCAGAATTTTTTAGCTGGCAAAAGTGTGCCCGGGAAACATTTAAAGCCTATGGATCCGTGCTCTAGTGGCGAATTTCAAAAGCCTTCTTCAAAGCTAAGAACACACTGCGATTAAAAGGCAAACCCAAAGCAGATTCAATAAAATGAACTGCCTGTTCCGTGGTTTTTGGTTCGTCTCCGGTCGGAGGCAAGGTCAAATCAATAAATAAATCAGCTAGGGCCACTACTTTGGCAAGCGGGTTCTGGGCAAAATCATGAGATTTATGTGGGAAGCCCTGACCGATGGAATTTTCATGGTGCTCCATCGCGATCAAGACCCCTTCCGAAGGAAAGCCGGGAATGCGTCGTAAAATTTCGGCGCTCTTTTTTGGATGAGTTTCATAAGTCATTCTTTCCAAAGCAGACATGTCGGCCCGGCGTTTTTGCAGCAGTGCCTCTGGCAGAAGACTTAAGCCAACATCACGAAAGAGGGCGCCCATAGCAAGCTTTTCCAAAACCGGGGCCTGCCAGCCCAAAACTTTCCCAATTAAAACACTCAGACTTGCTACCGCGACAGAGTTCTTTACAAGATGCCCAGGAAGGTCATGGAGCACTTCGATCAAGGCAAAATGTTCTTCCTTTTTCTGGACCATTCCGACAAGTGCGGAAACGGTACCCTTTGACTGCACGAAAAGTTTTTCATCAAATCCGAACTCCGTGAGTTGCCGAAACGTTGAACGCATGGTGGTTTTTAAAAAATGGATTTTGTAATCTAGGGGAAGATCCGGTCGTTTCAGCAAAAGATTTGCGACTTTAGAATTTACATCGACGACAAGGGAGTATTCTGTTTTTTTAATATATAGTCTGAGGTCCGCTTGCTTTTCGGTGACGTGCAAATCTTGCAGATTGGTCTTGGTGCCTTTTTTTGCGACCTGAATGTAATTTCCAGAACCTATCAATACATAGACATCGATGGGAAGTTCCACTCCTGGAATCAGATCGCCAATTCCGATGTCCATCATTTCTTTTGCTTCCATTCGGTAGATTTCTCCCATTTTTGGCTTAAGCCGCCATTTTTCTTCTATCAGTACCCAGCAATGACTGATCGTCTAGCTCCAAAGACTTTTTCAGCGCTAACATGCAGCTTTTGTTATAAGGCATACCCATGACAAATTCCAAATGATGGATGGCATCCACTGGACTTCGAGAGGGTTCACCATCGCGCTTGATGGTGAGTTCTACAAAGGCATCAGCAAGACAGACAATTTTTGAATAAGGATTCATTTTGTAGTCCCGAACCCTACGAGGGAAGCCAACACCCAAAGCATTTTCGTGATGCTCAAGAGTCATTGCAATGACTTCAAATGGAACGCCTGGAATGGTTCGTAAAATTTCGGCTCCTCGATAAGGGTGAGTTTCCCAAGTGATTCGCTCATCCGCTGTCATATCTTTTCGGGGTTTATCTAGAATCTCTTGGGAAATTTCTTTAAGCCCCACATCTCTAAGCATTCCACCGAGTGCTAGTTTTTCCAAACTTCCCGCCTGACCCCAGCCCATTTTCCTGCCGATCAGCACTGCCAGTGCACTCACAGCCAAGGCATCTTTGACATAGGATCCTGGAAGTTCATTAATCTTATGTAGCAATCGAACATAATCTTCTTTGGAATGAATAATGCTCATGACTGAATTGATCGTGATTCGCGCTTGATCCAAAGCCTTGGCTTGAAATCCTAAAAATTCGATCTCTTTGAACACTGAGTCCACAGCGATTTTTAAAAACTCGGTGCGCCTTTCAACAGGTATATCTGTTTTCCTTGAAAGAATTCCTGCGATTTTTATGTTCTGATCCACGCAGTGAAGGAATTCTGATTTCCTTACGTAAAAGCTGACCTCTTTATTGCTTTCAGCAGCGTGGAGGTCATGAATCGAAGATTTAGCACCTTTTTTTGCGACCATCACAAAGCGGCCGGTCGGTAATCTGATGTAGACATCTGAGGGAAGCGCGAGGCCAGGTATGATGTCGTTCGCGCTGACTTTAATGAGCTCGTCTTCCCGAGCGAAACTCATGTCTTTAGTCTCAGTTTCCGCTGCGTTCTCTGTTGGGCTGGATCCCTGCCCTGATGAATTCTCTTCTTGAGACACTATCGACCTCCCTCGGTTTCCATAACTAAAGTCTAACCGAGGGATCGAGAACACACTATTTTTAGTGAAAAAAAGTTCGACATCGCTTCAGGTTGAAGCGATGTCTGTTTCTATATGGATCGCAGTCTCTGGAAGGCACGTTCGATTGCGAGACTTAAGAATTCTTTACGCTGAGGATTGAATGTTTGCTTCTTGATGGTGCCCAACTTGGTTGGAATGATTTCAGCCGCTCTTTCTGCCAGCATGTATACTGAGCTCACAATAAAAATCCCAGGGATTTCTGGGAACACGGATGCATCGGCGACGAACAAATTGTGAGTTCCATGAACTTTAAAACTGCTATCGACGACTCCACCGGTTGACTCAGGCCCCATAGGACAAGTACATGAAGCATGATGGCCCCATGCTTCAGAATACACAAATTGATCGAGGGTTTTGGCGTCCACCTCCTCTGGATCTACATCCGCTAAAAATGCAGGATGAATAATTTTATGCTTCAATTCTTTTGCAGCTTTCAGAGAAGCAACAATTCCTTCTCGCATTGCTGTCATATCTTTAGCACCACCTTGCGCAAATGAATTGAAGTTTATTTCAGGCACAAGCAGGGGATTCAGTTTCGGAGCACCCGAAGCATTTCTCTGTAGGCGAACAAAACCTGCTTTATTTCGAGTATGACCCTTTAAAACTAGCCAGCTGACATGCTTTCCACTTTTGGAGTTTTTAGTCCAGCCAGGAAAGTAACCTGCAAAACGACCAGCAACGGCAAAAACAAACAGGTCAGGAATTCTGTCTTCGGCCACCGAAGAGGTTTTAATAATTCCACCTATCAATCCATTAGAACCAAAAGCCACAAGTTTATGTTTTTCTTCAAATGCCTTCAAAGCCTCGACTTTTCCCGCGGGTGGAGTGCCATCATCTTTCTGAGCGAATTCATGCTCCATGAGTTTTTCGAGCTCAGCAGCACAGGGGGAAGGCTTTACTGCGCATCGGGCTAAATAGTCGATGTATTCTTTATCTGGAAGCTGCGAAATGATTCCGACTTCATAGCGATCCTGCAAATTTTTTCCCACACCTCTAACAACTGGCCGCTTGATCTTTTTAGCTCCATCCTTGTCATAGACTTTTTTGTATTGTGCCACGACTTCTGCATCACCAATTCCTGACAAATTCAGTAGCTGAGGAGTATTGAAGACACCACCCGCAAGAATAACACCACCGCGTGGCTTTCCATTTGCGCCCATTTTCAAGGTGACTCGGTCGACTTTCTTATTTTCAATAATTTCAGACCATTGCTGATCGAAAGTTTCAAGTGCAGATTTTTTGCGGTTTTCAGGGTCACCACTCAATTGATGATTTCGAGACTCTGGATCCGCTTGATAGAGTCCAGATCGATTATTGACAAATTCCACTCCTAAAGACAAAGTTCCATCGTCGCTGAGCAAAACTCGAGTGGCCAGCTTGTCATCCAATATTTTAATTTTACCACCGATATTTGATGTCTCAGCTTGTTGCTGCTGCTGAATCAGTAAATCGCGTGGCCCTCGCCTCTTGCCCATGGCCGTGGTTCGAGGAACCAGTGCAGGAAAATCTGCAGAAAGAATGCGAGGAGGTTTACTGGCATCTTCTGGCTTATTGCTATTCTTCCATTCATCCTGCTTGGCTCGCGAAAGCACTGCGGCTGCCATAGCTTGACGAACGGTCATATCATATTGGGGTTTTCCATTAATGCTTGTATCATGCTCTGCAACTTCAAATCTCAACCAAGGCTTGTCGATCCCTAATGGACCGACACCTAAATTCGCAGGCATAGCGATTCGCTTGGAAAATAAATCCCACATCGATTCCGCACTCCATTTACTTGCCAATTCGGCCGGAATTGCACGATCTACTCGTGCAATAGACTCGATTCCCTTCCAAACTTTGTTGTCTGGGTACATCAAGATCATTGCGTTGTGAGCACTACAGCCGCCAATTGCAGCGGCTCTGGGATAAAGAACATTACCAGGATGATCCACCCGGCCCAAGTTTTGATTACGCCCAGTCGGATCATCTGAATTCTGCACTTCTTTAAGCGCCTCGTATTTTTCTTTTTTTCGATCTGCATCTTTTGTGTAGTGATCGACAAAAAATTCCCAAGTCAGAGAAGGCCGATGCTCAACGGTGACTGTGCCATCTTTATCCACTTTGAATTCTTCTGTGGAGCGGGAATGCGCTGCAGGCACAAGAGCATCATTCTTAGTGGGTGTTCCTTTGTCTTTGTTACCTATATAGTCTTTACCAGCTTCAATCACGCAGACAGAATGTCCAGATTGAGAAAGTCGCGCAGCAATGACGGCACCGGCAGCACCGGCTCCAACAATGATGTAGTCAAACTGTTCATCACTCGCAGGCTGACGTTGTTGAAAAGTGGCGTCGACTTTATTGAATCCAGAAAGATCTTGTGAGAGTAAGTTGCGCTCAGCCTCATCGAGACTAGTCAAAGTTGGCGTAGCTTTAGGTGCGGTACTACAAGCAGTGGTTGCAGCTCCTAAACCAACCAACGCAGAAGTCTGAATAAATTTCCTACGATCGATCTTTCCTTTTTTCATTTGAGAATTCCCTCTCTATTTTAAAGCAACGCCAATATCTTGTTGTGCAATCTGACCGAGAATCGAAACAACCTCTTGCACATGCGAGGCATAGGGCCCGTGACCAGAATCGATTTCAAACGATTCCGCTATTTTGTATTTAGCAGCCATCACCTTCTGAAAATTATAGCTCAAGACAACATCCCGCTTCGTATGAATGTAATATTTTGGAACCTCACCGAAATTGGTGGCCGTGAGCTGAACTGCGCCGCCCATGGGAACTGTGGGCTCGCTAAGAACAGAGGCAACAACTTTTGTTTGTTCATCTCCGGACATTCCTGTCGCAAAAAGATGGGCCTTTTGTGAATCAGCAATGCTGACGCAACGTTTGTCTTCAGAAACACTCAAGGTCCCTTTTTGCCCAAGGAGGGATTCCTTATCTTCCTTAGTCAAAGTTCTGAGCGATTCACCGTTTTGCGGTAGATAGGCCGCAAGATAAACTGAAGCAATGATTTTATCTTTGGAAGTCGCAGAAACTTTTTCCGCGACCTGCGAAACGGTGATTCCACCGAAGCTGTGCCCAACGAGGATGACACTTCCGGACTGAGCTTCGACCACTTTTTGAACAGCATTGACGTAGGAATCTAGGTTCGTTGTCTGCAGTTCCGAGGCAGCGCAGTCTCGAGCAGGCAAATCCACCGCGAGGTGGTTAAAGCCTTTCTTCTCAAGAGAGGCACTGACTGCGCCCCAGGTGCTTGCAGCGTTTTGGAAAGCGCCGTGAACGAAGACGAAGGTGGGTTTGGCGGGGATGAGTTCGCTGTCGGTTTTTCTAGATTGCCGAACAGAAGAACATCCGGAGAGCAACTCCATCGCCGCTAGGCAAACAATCAAAATACGGACAGGTTTGACTTTCATGAACACAACAGTTTATCCCTTCCCAAAAACCGGATTCTCGCAGCTACTTGATATCAACGAACTCGGGTTTTCCATCGAGAGACGGCTGCTTGCTACTCATGGGTCCACGGCGTGCAGTCGAAATCAAACGATAGATCGCTCCTCGCATCATATTGATTTGGCCCAATGGTTTGTGAGTAGCAGGCACATTCCAGACATTAAACGTGAGTCCTTCACAAAACTGCTTTCGGTCTGGTGAATCAAATTCAGGCTCTGACTCCAATACAATCTTTGCCAAAGGGACAACTACTGGCTCACGAAGTTGATCGCCTGCTCCTCTCCAAACTACCGTCGCCTTATCAATCGGCGTATTTTCTTTGTCGATATACTTTTGGACGCCAAACTCAAAACAGGCCTTGCGTCCTTTTTGCATGTCTGATTTCAGATTTTTGGAAAGATAGTTCCAATTTTCAATGGAATTGGGATTTTTTGTTTCCATAAATTTTCCGAAAGCTTGTTGAGCTTGAAACATCGCAGACAAGTCGCCCGTGAGCTGTCTTGTCTCACTCGAGGTCACGATCAATTTATGCATTTGATAATCTTTAAAGTCCTTGTTGCCCTGCTTCGCAGGTGAACGTTTATCAAAATACTTATTAAGAGCTGCTAGGACTTTAGCTTCTTCGTCCATTTGAGTCGTAGGTAACTGCGCCCAAGACGCAGAGTCTGCCGCACATGGCTTGACTACATACTTAACAGCAGTTTGATCTAATTGATAAGGCGTCCCGCTCCAGTAGGTTTCCCCAAGAAGATTGCCTACCACCTTTGACTGAAGTATCGCAGTGGCAAAAATATCATTGCGATAATCAAATGTTTGAAGAAGCGGAGCCACTAGGCCGTACCGAATCCACTTTGCAAGGCCAGCATATCCTTTTTGCTCGTAATGAAAAAAGTTGTAGGCATTCCAAGCTTTATCCATATTGAACACTGGGGCATTCTGAACAATAAAGTCATGGGTTCCTTTTTCAGATTTGATTGTTTGATGAACCAAATCCTTTCGGTCACTCAAGGACTGGAGTGTTTTTATAGACTGTTCATTGGATACCCCTAAACTATCCAAACTATTAATTAGAGTTGCGTCTTTGGTGCCCAATATCTTTATAGACATCGATCTTGCGTCGCCAAGAAAATCATGTTTGTCATGCGCTATCCCGTTAGCAAATCTGATCCAGGCAGGATAACTTTTCTGCTGCGCGAATAAGCCCTTCTTAAGGGATGCATCGGAAATTTCCTTATTCACCGTGAAGGTCGCTTTGAAACAGCCATGAGTTTTGACGTGTGTGTCTCTGGTAAAGTAGCTGACTTTATTTTCCTTTTGGTACCTTGGCAGGGCGGAAAGCCGCCAATGATAAAGCAAATTGACGTATTCTTTGATGCTGTCGTTAGCATCCTCAACTGTCGATTCTGAACTACCTGCATTTCCCTCTGAGTAAAAGGGACTTCCTTTTTGGAAAAGCTTTACGACTTCAGGATATTCAGGGACATTTTCTTTGGTAATTTCTGGCAACTCCATGTCTTCTGCGACCACCTTGTCATCTTCGACCAAGGCTCTCTTCATTTCCACGAGGCCAGCTTGCTGATTATCATCCAATTCATTTTTGTCTGCGCTTAAAAGGCCCACGACAAATTGCTTATGCCTTGACATTTTCTCGTTCGATGGCTCTCTAGACTGGGGGCTTTGACTCGTCTTTTGAGTTGCACAAGAGAAAACAATCAACCCCGCTAGCAAAACAGTATGTTTGGTGTTGACTGAAAATAAATTCAAAGAAGAAATCGAAGCAAAAAAGTCTGAAAGCTTTATAAATTTCATTTCTAGTGCCTTTCAATTTTTAAACAAAATCCTCTAAAAAAGTTCGTTCTTCGTTAACTCAAAGGCCGCGGTGATACCTTTTTCTTGAAAAATCAGAACGCAAGCTCACAGCTGTTCGGCTTAAACGCTGCTGTGATCCCAGTTCTGGCATACTCGGGCTCAGGTTCAAGGACCTTCAAATAATCAATCACTGCAGATCGGTCTTCTGGTTTCCATTCTGGAGTTGTCAAAAAGTCTCTGCCCTCATGACCCGCATTGCTGTTTCCACCGAATTCTGTATCAAAGCAAAATGCAGGATACTTTGTACAAATCATATCCATTGTTTGTTTATCCAATTTTTCAGGATCGACGTTTGCTGCGACCGAACTCAGCTCTGGTATGTGGCGCTTGAGTTCCTCTAGAGTTGTGAGGTAACCGAGTCTTTTTAAATCCAGTGTTCGTCCACCAACTAAAAACCGATCAGGTCTTTGTGAACTTGGCTGTAAGAGATGCCATACCGTGGGTACCGACCCATTGTGCAAGAAGGGACCTGTGGCCCAAACTCCACTCAGGTTGCGTGCGGGATAGCCGGGACGTGATTCCGTTGGCTGAGTTGTGACATAGCCCGTGCCTCCAGGGTTAGCCACACACTGTAAAAATCCCACTTCTTTATGCATGGTTTTCTGAGCCACGAAAGGATTGCTGTCATCCCCTAAATATGGAAGTTTGTAGGTGCTCACTCCAGCTATTTCATTTTGAGGCGCGGTCGTCATAAGGTAAGTGTCTCTAAAGTACTCTTGACCACGAACGTCCTTTCTTTCCCAATCCGTCTGATCGGCGGGCGAGATTCCATGCCGCTCATAGTATCTTTTCTTTACTGCACTTGAAAAGCCGAAGAGGGCTTCTCGAAATGGTTTCGAATCAAGAGCTTTAGCAGAGCAAGTCAACCAGTCTCTTGAATAGAAAGGAGTCGCCTGATTGAAAGGATATTGTCGATCCACTCCCAAACCTTTGGGACCTCCAACGGCAAATACCGGGTAATCAATGAGCTTTTTAACCTTACCAATCCGTTCTGGAAATGAACTGTGACATTTTTTGCAGGTGTCTTGATAGATCTCACAACCTTTTTGTAGTTTTGCCTTGTCTGCTTGAGACTTGAAAGCCTCGAGCTTTGGATCAAAGTCTTGCCAAAGTGGAGCACGCACCTTATAGAGCAATTTCTCCATTTCATGAAGATTGTGGATGTTGGTCGTGGAATCGAACTTCTCTGGACCTGTTGCTAAAGGATCGACTAAAACTGCACCAAGACCAAAAGCCTGCCCGATATTACGAGAAATGATCGAGTTTGTATTGGCATTCCAATGAAAAAAAGCCGTGTATTCCATATTCCACATGTATGGGATGGATGTGGTGGAATTAAGTAAAATGTGGGGCTTTCGACCCACAAGATTAGCAATGCGGCCAAAGGCATCGACCCGGGAATATCCCTCAGGAGTGTCCAGATCCTTATTTATTTCTGCATTATCATTTGGATGGTGAGATCCTCCGATGGAGGTTGCAATAAAACGCATTCTTGCTTGAACTTCTTTAGAGAACTCTTCTTCCATTGGGGCTTTTAAAGATAGCTTCAAGAGTTTTTCGAGATATTTGGGCACGACTCGGGCATTGATTTGTTTTTTGGAATCATTCAAAAAAGCCTTTTTAGCTGCTTTTATTCCTGCATTTTTGACAAACTGCTCGCTCAAAAAACCTTCATTCTTCAAATACTCTACAAGGTCTTTTTTAAGTCCTTCGAGGCCAAGAGCTTTGCGAAACTCAAAATTAAAACCCTTTGGTTCTTCTTTTGTTCCAGTTCCTTTGGGCCCGCCTTTGAAGACAATATCAAGTCGCTCCTGCTCAGAGTATCCGATATCTGTTAAGAACCGATCGAGTTCCTTTTCGACAATGAGGATCTTTGCGGCCCCACTGAACATATCTTGAAAGAATCCCCGAACATTCATCATGTTTGGAGCCCCTTCAACGATGTAAGAATTTGTCCCGATGCGCATTTCGTTGGTATGGCAGAACGTACAGTTCGTCCCGACAAATCCGATCGAACGTTTTCCATCGCGATCAGTTTTAAATCCACCGGATTTTTTTCCTAGCAGATCATCTAAGGTGGCTTGGTCGTAGTGAATAATGTCCGACTGTTTGGGAGCTTGATTCGACCATGCTAAGGTCAAACCAATCCAGCTCATCGGGTAACTTTGCGTCACATTATGCTCTTCATTGTATTTCTTTTTATATTCTTCAGGAACGCGAACAATCCCGAACTTCGAATCAAGCTTCTGGTACAGAAAAGTATCTTTTTGATTGGACATCATGCTTTTCATTTTCATGAACCAAACAAAGGGAAAAACATCAGCACCTTCGGACAAGTGCCACAAGTCGAGCCTTTCTTTTGCCGACATTGTCTCCTTCTGAATGACGGGTGAGGTGACATACTGGCTGGCTGGTTCTCGAGTTGTCTCAGCTTTTACACTTTCATTTTGTTTTTCATTTTCTTTTCCTCTGAAAAAATGACTGCATCCAAAAATGAAGCCTGAAAGAGCTAACAATAAGGTCAAAGACCCAAGCCAATTGCGAGCTGAAAACTTATTTAAGAAACTACCCATAGTCCCCCTCTTTGCAGCGAATTGCTGCAGCTGTACTCAATGAAAAATGTAACAGTTTGCCAGGTCCAAACAAGGCTAGATTCTGATCTGGACCATTCGAACGAGATTAAAGGAATTGGTTCCGACTAAGATCAGATGGGTCTTAACTTAAAGCTCACAGTTTGAGGGGCCTAGAGACAAATCACGCTAGACGAAAGTCTTCTGCTTAATCTTCTCCAGGATAATTTTTTCCATCTTAATCGGATCTCTTGGATCAACGGAGAATAGTGACTGCTGCTCGCAGCGGATTTTTTCTTTGATCAGCCACCTGAGGATATCAGAAAGGCCTTTGTTCTTTTTGTCTTGGAAAAAAGGATCGTTGTCCAAAGCGTCCTTCGCCTTTTTCAAAGCGCGGGCTTCGACCACGTCGTTTTCTTTCACCTTAAAGTGGGGCAAATCGTAGCGCTTCACATCGTCGGGGAGGACTCCCAAAAACTGAACCGAAGGCGCCGAGAAGTCAGCATTTCGAATCAAAGAAGCGGCACTGCCCGCCTTCAAAGTTCGATAGATATTTTGCAAAGTATAGGCGTCCAAATCGCCGAAGAAATACATCGGCACTTCGAGCTCATCTTGCAGAAGCTTACACCAGCCGCGCACAGCATTCGAAGGAACCCCTTGAGCACCGATCAGCACGCAGGAATTCCGCTTGGTAAATCCCATGGTCTGCAGGGTGTTCGCAGTACCTTCTGACTCGATCACTAAACAGAAATCGATCTTTTTCTTGGCTTTCAACCGCAAGGCCTGAGGCTTATTCTTTGGCTGAAAAGGAGAGGTTCCCAGAGTGGATAAATCAATCGTTGCTTTGGTTCCATCTGGCATGGTTTCCGTCACCACCAGCTGCTGTGAATAAGTCTGTCCGCCTCGATCATTGGCGAAACAATTCAGCTCTTCCCGGTAAACCCTGAGCATGTCGCCAATGAAGTCGATGATGGAATCGGATTCAGTTTGATCTTCAAAATCCAATGGGCGCATGTGCTTATCACCGCGGATCAGACCCTTTGCGATGTAGTAAAGTTCCCTCTTTGTATTGACTGCGCCAATATCTAAGTTGCGCAGTAGGATCTCCATCAAAAAGACAACCCGCGCGAGCTTTTGAACCGAAGATACGTTCAGTTCAGTTCGCACTATTTTGTCGCCGTACTGTAGAAATCCAATCTTAGGATTGTAGTAAGCATTGTCGAGTGAGGTCTTAACGGCCTCAAGCACTGGACGCTTACTTTTCTCAAGGTCAGACAACATTTGCTCGGCAAGAAATTTTGCTTCTTTTGGAATATCAATCTTGAGTTCGCGAACTTTAAATAATTTAGCCATTTGTCACCCTAAGATTTCTTTGCAGTGGTCGCGGTGGTTTTAACCGTCGACTTTTTTGTCGTTGCGGCCTGGTCAGTCGCTTTTGAAGAAGTTGCTTTTGCAGTTGTGGCCTTCTCGGTTGTCGCTTTTTCAGTTGATTTTAAAGTGGACGCTTTCTCGTCAGCCTTTTTTGCCGTTGTCGCTTTTTCAGTTGTGGTCTTCAAAGTCGACTTTACTTCATCACCTTCATCAGCTTTGGCCGCAGTAGTCTTCACAGTCGAAGCGACTTCTTTACCCGTTGTCTTCTTAGAAGTGCCGCGCTCCGTATCGGCATCCTCACCCTCACGATCTTCCTCCGAAAAAGCGGCTTCAGAAGCCATCACTTCTTCATCCCCATCACCTGATTTGAGCTTGGTTTTTTTCTTTAGAATCTGCAGTTTCGCTTCGGCTTCTTCAAGCTGCTCAACGGCCTCTTCGGAATCACGACCCAATAGTTTTCGAAGGCCTTCTTCGGCTCGTTCTTTCCGTGCCTTGTTCGCACCTGTGATGCGCACCAAGCCCTCAACCAAAATAGGACCGAACTGTTCGATGTGGGCCAGCTTCCGCTCAAGATCCGCTTCGCGGAATTCCTTTTTGATGTGACGAGACAGCCTTTGCCCGGCCTGCATTAAGGCGCGGCGAATTTCTTCAACAAGCTCTTCCGAAGCATCAATGGTTTCTTTCGAAGCATTTTTAAACTTGATGAAGGGCGATACGACAGAGACTGCGAACACATAAGGACCTAATGGCAAAGAATTTTTGGGCTGAGTCAGACCGTAGGACTTCCAATTTACAGATTCTATCGCCCAAGTGATTGCACAACCAGATTTATCAAACTGAAGTGGCACTCGGTTCGCAAAACGCAGCAGCTGCACGGAATCGTCAGGATCATGAGGACGGTCGATAAATCGAGCCAAAGCCACTTCCACAGATACAGGCTTAAAGTCACAAATCGTGGGTTTTCGAGTCACCACAGCAAAAAAGTCCACTTTACCAAGTCGCTGGATGGATTTCGAAAGTGCGTCTTCCCCGACAATCAAGACTGATTTTGTGGAGGGAGCCATAAGCTCCGTCGCCTGAACGGCCGTAAAAACTTTCTTAAAGTCAGCTTCATTCAAAGTCGACACGGCCTTAGAGATCAGTCCCTTGGGCATTCCACTTTTTACGAAATCTTGAATGTTTTGATCCGAAACTCGAGAAAATCCAGTCTTCAGAAATTTATCTAAAGAAATCTTTCCATATAAATTTGAATGAGCCATGAACTCACCCAATTTGAAAGTATGAGGATGAGGCAGTGTCGCTTCGGGCACATCAGGCACTTCTTGGCTGACTCGCTCGACAGTGACCCAGTCGTTCTCCATCAATTTGTATTTAAGACTGAGATGAGGGTTCACAAGAACAGTGCCTTCTAAATAAGTGATCAAGCCGCCATCACCATTCAATTGCACACGGCCGTCGATCACGAACTCAACGCGAACGCCATGGGCCTTGTTCCAATCAATAGTTTCTTTGTTTCGAACTATTCCGGTGTTGGTTTTGATATCAACATCAATTTGCGCCGAAACTGCTTTTCGCATTTGCGCTGTTTTTGAAATGACAAAAGCGCCTTTGGCATTTGTTAGCTGCGCCCAAGTCGTAGCTGCCGAAATTCCGATTCCCTGCTGTCCGCGCGAACACTGACCCCGGCCAAATTTCGAGGAGGCCAAATACTCACCGAACACTCGGGCTAAATCTTCAGGCGCAATGCCGGGACCATTGTCCTCAACAATAATCTGAATCAAATCTGTATTTTTCGTCGATCCCGTACCGACTTTTTGAACCTGAACTTCGAGGTCTGGCAGAATTCCATCGTGCTCGCAGGCATCCATGGAGTTATCCACGGCTTCCTTTAAGGTGGTCAAAACCGCCTTTAAAGGGGATGAAAAACCCACTTGCTGCAAATTTTTAGAGAAATATTCTGCCGTACTGCTTTTGGTGATCTGTGCTGTGTTCTTTGCCATACAATTTTTGATGAAACGGTCGAAGGTTGAAAAAGGCAACCTTAATGCGCAAAGACACGAAGAAATCCCTCAAAGACTCATGGACTGGGGTTGGACTGCTGAAGATTGGAGCTAATCAGAAATTTGCTTCAGAGCAAGTTCTGCTCGGGTGAGGTAGCCCTTTTTCGAATTGCAATCCTTGCAGGAAGGAACGCAGTTATTCTTGGAACTGACCCCTCCCCGAACGATGGGAATCAAATGATCCATCGTGAGATCCTGCTTCAAAAACTTTTGCTCGCAGTGGTAGCAAATTCCCTTGCCCAGCTGCTGTTTCCACCATTGAGAGGCCCTGAGTTCTTTGGCTTTTGCTTTTTCTTTTTTTTGATGGGCCTCGGGCGCCGGAGCAAAAAAGAGGGAGTCCGCTGAAAGATCATTTTTCATGCAAACTCCTTCTGTCTTTTAGCCTATTCTTTGTCAATTTCTCCCGGATACCGGCAGGCCAAGAGGTTTGGCGCAAAGCTCCATCGAACAAGGATTAACAAGGGGATTTCGGACTGCTTCAGTTGCCCATTTTGCTTTTTACTTTTTTTTCCTATAAAATCTAGCAGTTAGCTGGCTCTATATTTTGTTTGAGAGCGAAAGGGATCTGAAATGCCACAGATTTGTTATTTCTACGGCATTACAATCTATATTCAATTCTTGGATCACAATCCTCCACACATTCATGCGGTTTACCAGTCATTTAAAGCTCAATACTCAATCGGCGAAGCTCAACTGCTACGCGGAAAGATGCCAAACAAAGCAGATCAGCTGATCTGCGAATGGATCAAACTTCGTCAAACAGAACTCATGAAAGATTGGGATTTAGCTAAAGAGGGGAAACCTGTTTATCCGGTTTCACCATTGGAGTAATTTATGATTTCAGGAGCAGAACTTCTAGAAGTTGAATCTGTTGCGGTCGAAAGAGATTATGTACTTTCTATAACCTTCAATAATGGGCAAAAAAAGACTGTGGATCTTTCAAGTCTATTAAAAAATCCACCGCCAGTTTTCTCTGCTCTTCGTGACAATAATGAATTCAAGAAAGTTTCTGTAAATCCCGTTGGAGGAATTCAGTGGGAGTGCGGTGCTGACCTGAGTGCTGATTTTCTCTTTGCAGCATAATCCGCAAATCCTCCTTTCTTTGGGCCTATTCTTTGTCAATTTCTCCCGGATAGCGGCAGGCCAAGAGGTTTGGCGCAAAGCTCCATCGAACGAGAATGCACTGACCTGGTCGAGTTTTTAATGGATCAGGACCAATTCCAGCAATGACACCCTTTAGACCAAGATCATTCACAACCGCATCACCCACACAAAATCCACGGAAGCACTGATTTTTGGGAACTTGAACCGTAGGAGGCTTAACCACGACTACAGGCGGCTTAGTCACCACTGGCGGCTTGGGCGCAACAACTGGTGGAGAATCTACGACTGGTGGCGCTGTGGGAACTGGTTCCGACACGATCGGAGCCGGCGCAATAACAGGCGGAGCCACGGGAGGTGTGATGGGTGCAACAGGCGGAACAACTGGATTCACAACAGGTGGCGCAACCACTACTGGTGCTGATGGCCCATCCATCTCAACTTTTTCCAAGCCTCTAAAAGTGATATCCATTTTTCCGGAGATCAAAGAAAACCATCCCCGCACTCGTAAGCTGGCCTCATTGATCGGTCCTACGTTCGAAGGGATCTTTAACTGAACTTTTGTGGCCTGTCCGGATTCACCTTTAATTTGCGAAGAATCCACGGGTTCATTATTGATAAACAGAAACACCGTTCCAGGAAGTCCAAGACTCTTCAGCTGAATATCGATCTGGGGCATATCTTTCAAATTTAGTTTTCGTTCCGAGGCGAACTTCTGCAAGTCGATAGAATGAGCCCCCTCCTCTTTTAATTCAATCACCGCATTTCGCGGCACTTGAATCGATAGCGAAGTTTTCTGCCCAAAGGCCTCTTGAGTCGATAGCATTGCAAAGAAAGCAAGCGAGCCCAGCAAGATTTCAAGCAGCATACGATTCTGGATATTTATTTGTGTACGCATTTGATACCTCATAATCCCTGGATCACTTTCAGAACGTCATATTCTGAGGAAGTGTTCCGGGTGGAAATTGACTGGCCTTTGCTCCACTCCAACTGACTGCTGCCGCCGACCCATGATTTGAAATCTGCAAGGGATTTATTGGTCTTCAAGTTCGCTGGACGAGAATTAATGTTTCGCAGAAATTGAGTCACATTGTACCAATCATTTTTAGTGGCATCATTACCGCAAGAACTGTTCTCAGTGCTGGAGACTGCTCCCCACCTTTTTTCGATGCATTGATAGGGATCAAAGGAAATCAAAGCCAAGCGATTCAAAAGGTCCGTCAGAGTTAGATCCACAATTTTATTCTGCGTGTTCGTATATCGAATTTGGCAAGCATAGTTAATGCGATGGTAAGCCTTCATGAGGTCTTCGCGGAAGTTGCTGCCCTTATATTCCAAAAATGATATTGGACTTTCCTTCATCTCCTTCACTACTTTCGAAAAATATCGAAGATCACTTTTTAAATAAACGATCATTTGCCGAATGCGTGCGTCCCGCCCTGGAGTCGAATAGTTTTCCCATTCCCCTTGGGCACCATAAATATTCTCAGGATAAATTGTAGGTGTGGGTTTCTGCGAAATTCCATGTGCCACAGCTTTGTTGACCGCATCCGCGCGGGATTCAAATTCCCGGCACACTTCCATTAAAGCTTTTTCGGTTTCACGCACAGGGCTCATTTTAGTACCCTGAGCCATCAACCGAACCCGAGCGAATCGCAGAAATTCACGCTTGGTGAATTCATACTTGTCCATCAAATATTTTACTTTGCCGCCTTGGTATTTTCCGTCAGCGAGAACTTCTTTCAAGTCACCGTGTCCATAGTATTGCTCCATGGAAAAATCGGGGATCTCTTCATCCTTTGCAAAGACAAATCGCCCATCGGTGATTTCACCCTGAGAATTTCTTCGCACGGATTGTTCTCTGCCCGATTGATCCAAAGACACAACTCGGAAAGGGCGCCAATTTTTGAAGCCCGAACCGGACTTCGGCCCATCCATAACATAAGTTCGCGACATCGCAGATCGCTTCACATCTCCACCGGGTGAAGCCATTATGAGTGAGATCTCACCATCTTCGGCAACATTGTAAACCACCGCAATGTGCCCATTCGGATCATATACCACGGTGCCCGGCCGAATCGAATCGCGAGTAATTCTAGGAGAATAATAATCCGGAGCCACAGGTTGGTCTTTGCCCTGATCCCAACTGGACATCCGCGCCATTCCGGTATGATAGACGTCCACTAAACAGTTGGACCATTTAAAAAAGTCTTTCGAAGAACAGCGAGTTTTACCTTTAGTTAAAATGGAAGTGCGGGCGTGGGGAAGATTTCCATCTGGTGTATAGCGGTAATCCGTTTTCTTAGGTAAGCCATCTTCACCCAACATATCTTCAGTGGGCTTTTCTGAAGCCCGTTGACCAATCCCACTGAGATAAGAGAAAGGCAGATTATTTTTATAAGCGAAGTAAGCTCTTATATAAACTGGGAAATCGGCGCAGTCGGAGTAATGAAAAGCCGCGATGTCTTCTTGAGACAAATACGGATTGGCTTTCTTCGAAACCATACAAGTATCGACGGACTTACAATCAGAACTTCCCAGACGTCTGACAAATTCTTCGAACTGCTTTTCGTGCTGCGGGGACCACTGGGTGTGCTTGACAACCCAAGGAGCCTCGGGCTGCTGCAAACAACGAACGTAGGATTCATTTTTAACCACTCGCCGGGTCATCTTAACGCCATCGACCACCATGGTTTCTTCAACAACAAATTCATTGAGGCGATTGCAATCCACTTTCTCATTGGAACGATCTTGTTCTTCGCGGGGGGGACGCGAAAACGGATTCAAAGCTTCTGGAATCCACCAGCGCCACTGCTGGGCCAGTACGTTCTGCCCGAGCATCAAACATCCAAGTCCTAGGATGAAATGCAACTTTCTGAATCGCAAAGTATTAGTTCGCATAAGCTCCCTCTTCAATCGCTATCGATTCGGGGAGTGTAAAGGAGACTCCAGCCAGCCACCACTGACAGTATCCTGACTGGAGATTCTTACAGGGTTTCTAAATAAAACCGTCTAGAAGTTCGACAACTATTTAGCAGGATCGACTGGGGCTCCTTCGCTCAGCCATTGCTTGATCAGCTTGAGTGCATTTTCGTAGTTTGCCTTCATTTCTTCGGGCGTATCCCCGTGAAAGCCAGATTTTGGCATCTTTTGACTTTCGATCATTAAGTAGAATTCACTTTTGCTAGGGTCTTTGGAAACCGCATAGATTTTTCCAACAACCTGCTTTTGATCATTCATTCCCAGAAGCAAACGTGCGTTCCCAAGATCATCATATTGTTGAAACACCGGAGGCACTTCAGAGTCCGGATTGTGGCACTGCACACAGGCCGCATCGATCACTTGAGCCTGAATTTTTGCAAAAGTATTTTTACTATTTTTCAGTCGCATCTTGAGCTCTTCTTTGCGTTTTTCTAAATCGTCGACGGGCTCTGCAGGACCTGATGAGCCATCGTAGACCAGCCCAAACTTGGGCGGGCCATCAAAACCCGAGGAGCCATCATACTCTATTTTTAGAACCGTTCGATTTTGATCCTCCACAACGAGCAAAGAACCATCTTCAGATTCTAAAAGTCCGATTGGTTTACCGATGGGATCCGTTCGCACGGCACCTGTATCCAAAGTCTTCCCCCATTCACCGATAAATTCATAGGGCTTATTAACGAGTCCACCGTCTTTGTCGATATCGACCACCGCTAAACGATGGCCGCCAGGAGGTGGTCCATGCAAGGAAATGAACAATTTATTCTTGTACCAATCCGGAAACTTTTTTGGGCCTTCTCCTTTATAGAAAATCATACCCAGGGGTGCCGAATGAGCCGGGAGGAGAGCCAAAGGAGCTTTGTATCCACCACATTCATGTCCACGAAACTCGGGACTACTTATTCCGGCGTCATAACAGTAGGGCCAGCCGAAATTTTCATTTGGAACATTCGGATAAATTATATTCAATTCATCAGCTGGATAGATCTTTCCATACGGAGCCAAAGATTTATCTGCTTTTTCAATAAAATCTCTCGAATTCTCACCTTGGAAAATATTCTGGTTTCTTGGATCTACTGCAAGAGCAATCGAATTGCGAAGTCCGCTTGCAATCTCAACCGGTTTTCCATAGCTGCCATTAGCATTCCTAGGATATCTCATCAATTTCGCATACTGATTCGGACCGGCCTCTATGCATACTTTGGATCCTTTAGCTGCTTCTTCTTGGCAGTTGTCCGAGGCTGAGCCTTTATTCACAATCAAATCACCTTTTGCATCGAACACAAAATGCATCAATGCATGCAGATGTTTTGTGGGATTGAGGGGTGGGCCTTTGATGGCATTTGGAAAACTTACCTTTTTAATGTGGTCAACTAGGGGTAAGCGCTCCATCGAGCTTCTTTGTCCGGAAGTTTCCTGCCGACTAAATTGATCTCCACCAAGGAGGATCAAATGGCTGGACAACGAAGCAAGCAGGAAATCTGGAAAGAACACATCACAAGAGCA
>Ga0247843_1002111_pt1 | contig 37551 bp, 35 predicted proteins | sample LaCruzMarch2017__FD_192420 | JGI IMG/M metagenome (GOLD analysis project Ga0247843, IMG submission 192420) | Freshwater microbial communities from meromictic Lake La Cruz, Castile-La Mancha, Spain - LaCruzMarch2017_8m | ecosystem: Environmental > Aquatic > Freshwater > Lake | place: Spain...
GATGCCTGGCAGGAGAAGCCCGACGGATCGGCCCGGATCGAGGTGACCATCTACGTCTCCCGCGCCACCCAGCGCGGCATCCTGGTGGGCGAGGGCGGTCAGCGCGTGAAGGAAATCGGCCGCCGCGCGCGGCTGGAGCTTGAGGCGCTGCTGGAGCGGCGAATCCATTTGTTCCTGAACGTTAAGGAACGCGCGGGTTGGGACGAGGAGCGCGGCCGGCTGCGCGCCATCGGCCTTGATGATGTGGAATAGCCTGGCCGCGCCGCAGCGCCCCGCGCGGCTGGCAATCCCGGACGGACAGGCTAGGATCGGGCGGCGACGGCGGAGATTCGGCCTATGAATGAGCAAAGGTTCACCGTTTCCGGTGTCGAGTTCGAATACGCCTTCGATCGGTACGATCTCGTCTCCTCGAAGGACCGCATCGTCCTGCTGAAGCCGAAATATGTTGTTGATCGCTACGTGGAGATGCTGGCGGGGCGCCGCGCGCCGAACATCCTCGACCTCGGCATTTTCGAAGGCGGCAGCGCCATCCTGCTGGCCCTGCTGATCCCGGACGCCAAGATCGTCGGCATCGATTCCGACCAGCGCATCCACACGGACGCCGTTGTGCGGGAACTCGGCCTGTCGGACCGGATCAAATTTCACCACCGCACGCTGCAGCAGGATGCAGTGGCGCTGCCGCCCATCCTGGAGCAGGAATTCGGCGACAAGCCCATCGACATGGTGATCGACGATGCGTCGCACCTGCTCGGGCCCAGCCGTGATTCGTTCGAACTGCTCTGGCCCTACCTCGCGCCCGGCGGTCGCTACGTGATCGAGGATTGGAACTGGGCGCATTATCCCGGCGTCTACCAGACCGAGAAGTGGATGGATCAGCCGGCGCTGACGAACCTGGTGTTCGAACTGGTGATGGCCATCGGCTCCGACTACCGGTTCGCCTCGCGCATGGTGATCGAATCGATCAGCGCCAGCATCGAGAAGGTCGGCCCCTATGATCCGAAGAATCGCCTGGATCTGTCGAAGGTGATCGTCTCCCGCGGGCGGCTGCCAACGCAGATCTGATCCGCGCCGCCGCATGGAATGGCAGGCCCCCGCCATCGTGCTGGATGCAAGGCCGCATGGCGAGGGCGGCGCCATCGTCACGCTGCTGACCGAGGCGCAGGGGCGCCATGCCGGCCTGGCGAAGGGCGGCGCCTCGCGCGGCCAGGCGGCGCTCTGGCAGCCGGGCAATCTGATCGAGGCGCGCTGGGTTGGGCGCCTGGCCGACCAGCTTGGCAGCCTCTCGGGTGAAATGGTGCATGCGGCGGCTTCCCTGGCCATGGAGGACAAGCTGGCGCTGGCCGCGCTGCGCAGTGTCAGCGCGCTGACCGCCGCCGCCCTGCCGGAACGTGAGCCGCTTCCACGCCTGTTCCATGGGCTGGTCGCCATCATCGCCACGCTGGCGCGCGGCACCGACCTGGCGATGCCCGAGATCGTGCGCTTCGAAGCTGAATTGCTGGCCGAGCTTGGCTTCGGGCTCGACCTCAGCCGCTGCGCGGTGACGGGCGGGGCCGAGGATCTGGCCTTCGTCTCGCCCCGCAGCGGGCGGGCGGTGTCGCGCGCGGCGGCGGGGGAATGGGCGGACCGGTTGCTGCCGCTGCCCGCCTTCCTGTTGGGCCAGGGGCCATCGACGCCGGCCGACTGGGCGGCGGGGTTGCGGCTCACCGGCCATTTCCTGGCACGCGACCTGTTCGGCGGCCTGCACCAGGGTCTGCCGGCGGCGCGCGAACAGCTTCTCGACCGGGTGGCCGCGCTGGGCTAAGGCAGGGGCCGAACCACCGGAACGAAGCAAGAATCGCCATGCCGGACGATATCCGCCTGCCCGACGATGGGGGGGCCGCGCGCGAGACAAACCTGGCCGAGGCGCTGTCCGAGCGTTACCTGGCCTATGCGCTGTCCACCATCGTCAGCCGTTCGCTGCCCGATGTGCGCGATGGGCTGAAGCCGGTGCATCGCCGGCTGATCTACGCGATGCACCAGCTGAAGCTGGATCCCGCGGCGGGCTTCAAGAAATGCGCCCGCATCGTGGGCGATGTGATGGGCAAGTACCATCCGCATGGCGATTCCAGCATCTATGAGGCGCTGGTGCGCCAGGCGCAGTTATTCGCCGCGCGCTACCCGCTGGTCGAGGGCCAGGGCAATTTCGGCAATATCGACGGCGATAACGCGGCCGCCATGCGCTATACCGAAGCGCGCCTCACCCCTGTCGCGCAGGCGCTGCTGCAGGGGATCGACGAGGATACGGTCGATTTCCGCCCCACCTATGATGGGGAGGAGCGCGAGCCGCTGGTGCTGCCCGCCGCCTTCCCGAACCTGCTGGCCAATGGCGCGGCCGGCATCGCGGTGGGCATGGCCACCTCCATCCCGCCGCACAATGCGGGCGAATTGTGCGATGCGGCGATTGCGCTGATCCGCAACCCGGCGGCCACCACGGCGGACCTTCTGGCGCATGTGAAGGGCCCCGATTTCCCGACCGGCGGGCTGCTGGTGGAAAGCGCCGAGGCGCTGCACGAAGCCTATGAGACCGGCCGCGGCGGCTTCCGGCTGCGCGCGCGCTGGCAGGTGGAGAAGCTGAAGTCCGGCACCTGGCACATACTGGTCACCGAGATCCCCTACCAGGTCCAGAAGTCCCGCCTGATCGAGCAGATCGCCGCCCTGCTCGAGGAGAAGAAGCTGCCGCTGCTCGGCGATGTGCGCGACGAAAGCGCCGAGGATGTGCGGCTGATCCTCGAGCCCAAGGTGCGCAGCGTCGATCCGGCGATGCTGATGGAAAGCCTGTTCCGCGCGACGCAGCTGGAAACCCGCTTCCCGCTGAACCTCAACGTGCTGGATGCGGCGCGCACGCCGCGCGTGATGGGGCTGAAGGCCGTGCTGCGCGCCTGGCTCGACCATCGGCATGAGGTGCTGCAGCGGCGCGCGCGGCACCGGCTGGCGGCGATCGCCCGGCGCCTTGAGATCCTGGACGGCTACCTGATCGTCTACCTCAACCTCGATGAGGTGATCCGCATCGTGCGCGAGGAGGATCGGCCGAAGGAGGCGCTGATGGCCACCTTCTCGCTGACCGAGGTGCAGGCCAACGCCATCCTGGACATGCGGCTGCGCGCGCTGCGCCGACTGGAGGAGATGGAGATCCGGCGCGAGCACAAGAAGCTCAGCGCCGAGCAGAAGAAGCTGCAGGCGCTGCTGTCGCGCGAGACGCTGCGCTGGGACGCGCTGGCCGAGGAGATCGCCGCGACGCGCGCGGCCTTCGGCGATGGCCCGCTCGGCGCGCGGCGGACCGAGATCGGCGCGGCGCTGCCGACCCTGTCGGTGGATGAGGCGGCCTTCGTGGAACGCGAGCCGATCACCGTGATCCTGTCGGAAAAGGGCTGGATCCGCGCGCAGAAGGGGCATCTGCCGGCCGATGCGGAGCTGCGCTTCAAGGAGGGCGACGCGCTGCGCTTCGCGCTGCACGCCGAGACCACCGACCGGCTGACGCTGGTCGCCGGCAATGGCCGGGTCTTCACGCTGAAGGCCGATGCGCTGCCCCGCGGCCGCGGTGATGGGCAGCCTTTGCGCCTGCTGGTGGACCTGGCCAATGAGGATAGCGTCGTGGCGCTGTTCGTCGCCGCCGAGGGCGCGCGCTACCTGCTGGCGGGGCGGGGCGGCAAGGGCTTCCAGGTGCTGGGCGCGGAGCTGCTGGCCGAGAAGCGTACCGGCAAGCAGGTGCTGCTGCTGGACGCGCCGGATGGGGTGCTTGCCTGCGTGCCGGCCGCGGGCGACATGGTGGCGGTGACCGGGACCAATCACCGGATGCTGGTCTTCCCGCTGGACCAGGTGCCGGAGATGGCGCGCGGGCGCGGGGTGCAGCTGATGGCGCTGAAGGACGGGGCCGAGCTTGCCGATGTGAAGGTCTACACCGCGGCGGAGGGCCTGTCCTGGCGGAGCGGGAACGGCTTCCGGACCGAGACCGACCTGCGTACCTGGCGGGCCGCGCGCGCCGGTGCCGGCCGGGCGCTGCCCGAGCGCTTCCCGCGCAGCCGCCGCTTCGACGGATAGGCGGCGCGGGCGGCACCGGGCAGGCGGGTCAGGCTTCGGCCGCCCAGCCCGCGCTGTGCATGGCGGCGACCAGCGCCGCCTCCTCGACATCGACCAGCGCATGGGCGCGCTTGCGGATCACGCCATCCACGATCACGTCCCGCACGCTGCGCGGGGATGCGCTGTAGAGCAGGTTGGCGGCCAGATCGTGCGGCGGCGCCATCTCAAGCCGGTCCAGGTCCAGCACGATCAGGTCGGCGCGCTTGCCCACCTCCACGCTGCCGATCAGGTGATCGAGGCCGAGCACCCGCGCCCCCTCGATGGTCATCATCCGCAGCATGGTGCGGACGGGCAGGGCCGTCGGATCGCCTGCCTGCATCTTGCCCACCAGCGCGGCCAGCCGCGCTTCCCAGAACATGTCCATGCTGTTGTCGGTGGCGGTCCAGTCGGTGCCGAGCCCGACGGGCACGCGGCCGGCGAAGCGGTGCAGCGCCAGCGTGCGTGCCTCGATCTTCAGGTTGCTGGCCGGGCAATGGGCGATGGCCGTGCCATCCGCGCACCAGCCCTCGATCTCGGCCTCCTCCAGATAGAGCACATGCGCCGCGACCACGTCCGGCCCGGTCAACCCGGCCTGGCGCAGGCAGGCGAGCGCGCCGGCGTGACCACGCGCGCGCACCGCCGCGACCTCGGGCGCGCATTGCGCGACGTGCAGGAACACCCGGGCGCCGGCGCGGCGCGCCCGGCTGGCGCATTCGGCCAGCAGCGCATCGGAACAGCTGTCCAGCGCGTGCGGCGCGATGCCGGCGGTAACGCGGGAGGTGGCAGGATTGGTGCCATAGCGTTCCAGCAGGCGTTCCGTCTCGCCCCAGGCGGCCGGGGCGCGGGCTTCTGTCAGGGTGCTGCCGACCACGGCGCGCAAGCCGCTGGCCTCGATCACCGGCGCCAGCCGATCCATGCCCGCCAGGCGATCGGCGATGCAGGTGACGCCATTCACCAGGAACTCCGCGCAGGCGGCGCGCAGCGAGAGGTCATGGTCCGCCGGCCCGAATCGCTGCTCGCCCGGCACCTTGTAGGCGCCGGCCCAGAAGCTGCGGGGCAGATCCTCGGCCAGGCCGCGGAACAGCGCCGTGGCGGCATGGGTGTGCACGTTCACCAGGCCCGGCATGACCAGGCCCCGCCGGCAATCCAGCACCGTGTCGCCAGGCTCGGCCAGCGTGCCGCCCGGCCCGATGGCGGCAATGGCCCCGGCTTCCACCCGCAGGTCCACATAGCGGAGCAGCCGGTCCTCGGCATCCATGGTGAGCACGGTTGCAGCTTCCAGCACCAGGGCCATGGCGATCGTCCCACCTGTTCTTCCGGCAGCCGAGCAACCGGTCCGGCCCCGGTCAAGGTAACGCGATCGCGTGCCAGCCTGTACGCACATTGAGTACGGCTGGGCCAAATTTTTGCACTTCAGCGAACGCGCCCGCCGTGCTTCGATGTTGTTTCTGGCGATCCGCTCGGGGCGGACGCGATGGCAGCAGCAGGATGGGAGCAAGGCGATGGCGATTGCACGCAGGACCTTTCTGAAGGCATCGGGGGCCGCGCCGGCTGGCGTCATGCTGGACGTGGAAGCGCAGGCGCAGGGCCGCGCCGTGGTGAACCTGCAGCTCGGCTGGCTCTCCTCGGGCAACCAGATCGGCGAGATCTGCGCCAAGCAGCTTGGCTATTACGAGCAGGAAGGCCTGGAACTGCGCATCCAGGCGGGCGGCCCGAACATTGACGGCGTGGCGATCGTGGCCTCCGGCCGGTTCGAGATCGGGCAGGTCTCCTCCTCGCCCTCGCTGATGCTGGCGACCTCGCAGGATCTGCCGATCCGCTGCTTCGCCGCCGGCGCGCAGGAACACCCGTTCAGCTACATCTCCCGCGCCGGGCGGCCGGTGCGCGAACCGCGCGACCTGATCGGCAAGAAGATCGGTACGCAATCGACGGCGGTGATCCTGCTGCGCGCGTTGCTGGCCAAGCACAATATCGCCGAGAATCAGGTGACGATCATCCCGATCGGCTCCGACATGTCGCCGCTGATGACCGGCCAGGTGGATGTGATCACCGGCTGGCTGACCAACACCACGGCGCTGCGGGTGATCCCGGACCCCGTCGTGCTGCGGCTGTGGGATACGGGCGTCAGGCTCTATGCGCTGCCCTACTATGCGACGGTGCAGACCGTGGAGCGCCGCGCCGATGTGCTGGCCCGCTTCCTGCGCGCCACCGGCCGCGGCTGGGCCTTTGCGCACGCCAATCGCGGCCAGGCGGTGGATATGCTTGTCCGCGAATTCCCGAACCTCAATCGCGCGGATGAGCTCGTCGCCGCCGACGTCATGCTGCAATACGCCTTCAGCCCGAAGACCGCCGCCGAGGGCTGGGGCACCATGGACCCGGCCGTGTGGCGCGAGCAGATCGACCTCTATGCGCAGCTCGGCCAGTTCACCCGCCGCACGCCGCGCCTTGAGGAAGTGATGACCATGGACATCCTGCGCATGACCAACGGGCAGCGCCCGCTGATCGGCTGACGCCGATGGCTGGCGCGGCCGTCGATTGCCGCAACGTCACGGTGCGCTTCGTGACGGACCGCCGCACCGTGACCGCACTCCACGACGTGTCCTTCGACGTGGAGGCGGGCGGGTTCCTCACGCTGCTCGGCCCTTCGGGCTGCGGCAAGTCCACGCTGCTGCGCGTGGTGGCGGACCTGGTGGCGCCCTCCTCCGGCACGGCCGCCGTCTTCGGCACCTCGCCGGCCGAGGCGCGGGCGGCGCGGGCGCTGGGCTTCGTCTTCCAGGATGCGGCCCTGCTGCCCTGGCGGACGGCGATCCAGAATGTCGAATTGCCGCTGGAAGTCGGCGGCCGGCGCAGCCTGCCCGCTGGCGCGCCGACGCCGCGCGAATTGATGAAGCTGGTCGGGCTGGAAGGCTGGGAGAATAGCTACCCGCATGAATTGTCGGGTGGCATGCGCCAACGTGTCTCGATCGCCCGCGCCTTGCTCGGCGGGCCGCGCCTGCTGCTGATGGACGAGCCCTTCGGCGCCTTGGATGAGATCACGCGCGACCGGCTGAATGAGGAGCTGCGCCGCATCTGGCAGGAGACCGGCACCACCATCCTGTTCGTCACCCATTCCGTCTATGAGGCGGTCTATCTGGGGGAACAGGTGCTGGTGCTGGCCGCCAATCCGGGGCGCGTCGCCGCGCGCGTCAACGTCGATCTGCCGCGGGACCGGGAGCTGATCATCCGTGAGACGCCGGCCTTCACCAGCATCGTCGCCGGCCTGCGGGATGTGATGGGGCGCGCGGGGCCGCGCGCTGCGCAGGGACACCGCGCCGCATGAGCACGACCACGCTGGAGGCACCCCTCGATCCTGGCCAGCAGGCGGCCGAGGCGGCGCATCATCGCCGCATGCGGCGGCTGGCCTGGCGGCGCAGGCTGCTGCCGGTGGCGGGCATCGCAACCTTCCTTGGCCTGTGGGCCTTCATCGTCTGGTTCTTCGAGGTGCCGCGCTTCGTCGCCCCGTCACCGCAACTGGTGGCCGCGACGCTGGTGGAGAAGCATGAGACGCTGCTGCGAAACCTGGTCCCCACCGCAACGCAGGCGATCGCCGGCTTCATCCTGGGCAACCTGGCCGCCATCATCATCGCCACCGTCTTCGTGCATCGCAAGACGGCGGAGGAAGCCTTCTTCCCCGTCGTCGTGCTGATCAATACCATCCCGGTCGTCGCCAAGGCGCCGATCCTGGTGCTGCTGATGGGCAATGGCATGGAACCCAAGATCGCGATCGCCGCGCTGATCTGTTTCTTCCCGACGCTGGTCAACATGGTGCGCGGCCTGGAATCGGTGAACCCGCAGGCCATGGAGCTGATGCGGGTGCTCTCGGCCAGCGAACGCGAAGTGTTCTTCAAGCTGCGGCTGCGCAATTCGCTGCCCTACCTGTTCTCCGCACTCAAGATCGCGGCGAGCACGGCGGTGATCGGCTCCATCGTCGGCGAGTGGATCGGCTCCACCACCGGGATCGGCGCGCTGATCATCCAGTCCATGTACAATTTCGACAGCCCGATGCTCTACGCGACGGTGATCGTCGGCAGTGCCTTCTCGGTCGCGTTCTTCGCGCTGATCGTGGCCGCCGAGCGCTTCTTCGTCCGCTGGCAGCCGGCCAACCCCGTCTGAGGACAGACCCATGCAAACGGATCGCATCAGCGAAGGCCCCGGCGAGGCCAAGATCGTCGCCCGTTCCGACGTGGTGGTGGTGGGCGGCGGCCCGGCCGGCTTCGCCGCCGCCGTCGCCGCGCGGCGGGAAGGCGCCTCGGTCACGCTGATCGAGCGCTACCCCTATCTCGGTGGGCTCGCGGCCGGCGGCATGGTGCTGGTGCTGGACGACATGCACAATGGCGATGAGGTCACCACCACGGGCCTCTGCATGGAAATGATCGAGCGCATGGCGCGCATCGATACCTGCGTCTATCCGCCCGTGGCCGAGCGGCTCGGCACCGTCGAGATGCACCGCAAATGGGCCAGCTGGGGCCTGTTCGACTTCCGCGCGCAGGCGAAGCCGCAGCCCATCGTGATGGCCGCCGCCTTCGACCCGGATGGCTGGAAGCGCGTCTCCAACGAGATGATCGCCGAGGCAGGCGTCGATGTGCGGCTGAATTCCTGGTTCTCCCGCGCGGTGATGGAGGGCAACCGGATCACCGGCGTGATCTGCGAGACCAAGGCCGGCCGCCAGGCCATCATGGGCCAGGTGGTGGTGGATGCGACGGGCGACCTGGACGTGGCGGTGGCCGCCGGCAGCCCCTTCGTGCATGGTTCCTACATGCTGACCACCGTGTTCCGCCTGGGCGGCGTGGACACCGAGGTGGCCGAGCGCTTCCGCTGGGAAGAACCGGCGCGCTTCGCCGTGATCGACAAGCAGGCGAAGAAGATCATCGGCGGGTCCTGGGATCGCTGGTGGCTCAAGACACCATTGCCCGGCGTGGTCTGGTGCAACTGCCCGCACATGACCGGCCTCGACGGCATTTCGGTGGAGGATTCCACCCGCGCCGACTTCGACGGCCGCAAGCGCATCTACGCCATGGTGGACTTCATCCGTGCCAACATGCCGGGCTTTGCCGGCTGCTACGTGATCGACGTGGCCCCCCAGCTTGGCGTGCGGCAGACCAGGCTGCTGGTCGGCGACTATGTGGTCACCAAGGATGACGTGATGGACCGCGTCCACTTCGCCGACACGGTGGCGCGCGGGCGCGACTACTACACGCCCTATCGTTCGATGCTGCCCAAGGGGCTGGAGGGCATGGTGGTGGCGGGACGCCACTATTCCGCGACCGAGTCCGCGCAGAAGAACTCGCGGGAGATCCCGCCCTGCATGGCGATGGGCCAGTCGGCCGGCATCGCCGCCGCCATCGCATCCCATCGCGGCATCGGGCTGCGATCGGTGCCGGTCGCGGAAATCTGCGCGCGCGTCCGCGCCCAGGGCGGCGACCCGGGCGACATACCCTCGGCCAACGCCACCATCCTGGAGCGCGCGGCATGAGCACCCCCCTGCCGCTGGATGGCGTGCGAATCATCGACTTCACCCAGGTGATGATGGGGCCCGTCGCCACGCAGATGCTGGCCGATTACGGCGCCGACGTGATCAAGATCGAGCGGCCCGCCGGCGACCTGTCGCGCACCGCCTTTCCGAATGATCCGGCCGGGCTGCTCGGCCCGGTCTTCTGCTCGCTCAACCGCAACAAGCGGTCGGTCGTGCTGGACCTGCGCAAGGCCGAGGAACGGCAGGTGGTGCTCGACCTGGTGCGCGATGCCGATGTGGTGGTGAACAATTTCCGCGCCGGCGTGATGGAGCGGCTGGGTTTTGGTTGGGAGGATTTGTCCAAGCTCAACCCGCGTATCATCTATGCCGTCGGCACCGGCTATGGGCTGGAAGGCCCCTATGCGCACAAGGGTGGCCAGGATGTGCTGGCGCAGGCGATGAGCGGCGTCATGCATCGCCGCTCCAATGCCGACCAGCCGCTCGCCGTGCACGCCACGACCTTCGCGGACTACTCGGCCGGGATGCACCTGGTGCAGGGCGTGCTGCTGGCGCTGCTGCAGCGGGCCAAGACCGGCCGCGGGCAGCGCATTGCCGTCTCGCTGCTGGATTCCATGCTGGCCGCCCAGACGCAGGAGGGCACGGCCCATCTGATGCGCGGGCGGGAGGTGAATTGGGGCGCCATGCCGCTGTCGGGCGTCTTCGAGACGATGGATGGCGCGCTGGTGATGGTCGGCGCCTTCAAGGCCGACCCGCTGGGCGACATCTCCACCGCGCTGGAGATCGAGCATCTCGGCCGCGACCCGCGCTTCGCCAGCTTCGCCGACCAGGTGGCCAACAAGCCGGCTTTGCAGGCCATCTTCAAGGAACGATTCCGCAGCAACACCAACGCCTATTGGCTGGCGCGCCTGGAAGCGCAGGATCTGTTGTGCGCGCCCGTTCGAACCCTGGCCGAGGCGCTGGCCGATGAGCAGGCCACCATCAATGGCATGATCCTGGAAGCGGCCGGGGAGGTGGAGACGGTGCGCGTCATCGGCTCGCCCATCAACATGAGCGACGCGCCGGTTGCCATCCGCATCCCGCCCCCCTCGCTCGGCCGCCATACGGCGGAGGTGAAGGCCGCGCTGGCACGGGACATTGCCGCCGAATGAGCGTGCTGTTCGAGATCGCCGACCATGTCGCGCGCGTCACCCTCAACCGGCCGGAGGCGATGAACGCCGTCGACCGTGCGACGGAAGCGGAACTCCAGCGCATCTGGACCGCGATCGAGGCGGATCGCAGCGTGCGCGCCGTGGTGCTGACGGGGGCCGGCACGCGCGCCTTCTGCGCGGGCGCCGATGTGAAGGATGGCGATGGCGTCACCGGCCTGGAATATTGGGCGGCGCCACGGCCGGGCGGCTTTGGCGGCATCGCGCTGCGCACCACGCTCGACGTGCCGGTGATCGCGCGCGTCAATGGCCATGCGCTGGGCGGCGGGTTCGAGATGGTGCTGGGCTGCGACCTGATCGTCGCCGCCGAGAATGCCACCATGGGCCTGCCCGAGCCGCGGATCGGACGCCTGCCGCTGGATGGCGGCATGGCGCTGTTGCAGCGGCAGATCCCGTTTCGCCACGCCATGGGCATGATGCTCACCGGCCGGCGCATCAGCGCGGCCGAAGCGCTGCGGTTCGACCTGGTGAATGAAGTGGTGCCGCAGGAGGGGCTGGACGATGCCGTGGCCCGTTGGCTGGAGGGCATCCTGGCCTGCGCGCCGCTGTCGGTCCGCGCCATCAAGCAATCCGTCCGCCGCACCGCGCACCTGACCGCGCAGGAAGCCCAGGCCGCGCGCCTGCCCGCCCTGGTCGAGGCGCTGCAATCCAAGGACCAGGATGAGGGCGTGCGCGCCTTCGTCGAGAAGCGAAAGCCCAACTGGCGCGGGGAATAGAAGGCTTGCATGCCGCGGCGCTGACCTATTTCCGCCAGACCGCGCGGCTCGGTTCCATTCGCCGGGCGGCGGCGCATCTCAACGTGGCGGCGAGTGCGCTGAACCGGCAGATCCTGAACCTGGAAGCCTCGCTCGGCACCAAGCTGTTCGACCGGCTGCCCGGCGGCATGCGCCTGACCGCGGCGGGCGAATTGCTGCTGCGCCACATCGCCGCGACGCTGAATGATTTCGACGCGGTGCGCGCGCAGATCGATGATCTGCGGGCGGCGCGATCGGGGCATGTCACGATCGTCGCGATCGACAGCCTGCTCGTGGATTTCCTGCCGCGCGCGCTCGACCGGTTCCGCGCGGATTTCCCGGCTGTGACCTATGCGCTGGACGCCGTCTCACCGGCGACGGTGCCGCAGCTGGTGGCGGATGGCGAGGCCGATATCGGCTTCACCTTCGTGGCACGGAACAGCCGTGCCGTGCATTTCGCGGCCGAGTTTCCGGCGCCAATCGGGGTGGTGATGCCGGCCGATCATCCGCTGGCCGCCCACGGCACGCTGCGCTTCCAGGACACGGCGGCCTATCCCTTCCTGGCGCAGTCCGGGCCCTTGCCCCGCTCCGCCGACATCGACCCGGAATTTGCGCGCTTCCGCGCCGGGCTGAAGCCGCGCCTGGTCTCCAACTCGATCCAGGCCTTGAAGCTCGCGATCCGGCTGAACATGGGCATCGCCTTCTTCACGCGGCTCGGCTTTCTGGATGAGATCGAGCGCGGCGAGGTGGCCTGGCGGCCCTTCGAGAGTGCGGCGATCAACGCGCTCTGCGTCGGGCTTGTGATTGCCGAAGCGCGCACGCCAACGGCACCCGCGCGGCAGCTGACGCGCTTCCTCATGCGGGAACTGGCGCGGCTGAACAGCGCCTGATGGCGGGCCGATGCGGGTTGCGGCCTCAACGCCGCGGCCGCGCCTTGCCCGCCCGCCCTGGCGATACGCGCCGCCCTGCCGGCTGCGTCAGCCGAGGCGCACCACCTCGCCCTTCCAACGCCAGCTCATGCGCCGGGCGGCGATGATGGCGGCCGAGGAACCATGCGCCGCGACCGCCGCCAGCAGCCTGCCGCCATCGCCCGCCCGCAGCGCCGCGACCATGTCCGCATGGCCCAGCGCGCCCGCCTCCAGCGTGGCAGGATCGCTCATGCGATAGGCGCGGATGATGGTGAGCAGCCAGGACAGCTGCGCGATCGCATCCGCCACCACCGCATTACCCGCCGCGCGGAACAGCGTGTCGTGGAAGGTGGCGTTGGCGGCCAGCACGGCGGGCAGGTCGCGCGCCCGGATCGCGGCCAGATGCGCGGCGGCGGCGGCTTCCAGCTGTGCCAGCAGCGCGGGCGGGGCGGGCAGGGGCAGCTGGCCCGCGGCATGGCGTTGCAGCACGGCGCGGGTCTCGACCAGGTCCGCGATCTCGTCCTCGGTGAAGTCGCGCACCTGGGCGCCGCGGTTGGGCGCCAGGGTCACGATGCCGCGCTGCGCCAGAAGGGCCAGGGCGCGGCGCACCGCGTTGCGGCTGACCCTGAACCGTGCCGCCAGCGCCTCGCCCAGCAGCCTCTCGCGCGGCAGCAGCCGGCCGAGCAGGATGTCTTCCTCCAGCGCGGCGGCGACGGCGGCGCTGTCGGGCTCCTCGGCGTCAAAGGGGGGGGCGGCGAAGCGCAGCGGGATGGCCATGGCCCAATCTGGAACGGCCTGCGACAGGGCGTCAATCAAGATTGGTACCAATCATGTTGAACATGCTGGTGCAAACCCCTAGGCTGCCCCGGACAGCGCCGAGACGCTGTGGGGGAGGAGACCATGCGCAGCATCATCCACCTGGCCCTGATGGCCCTGCCGCTGGCGATGGGCCCGGCGGCTGCGCAAGATCTGCGCATCGGCATCGCCTATTCGCCGCAGACCATGGACCCGCTGCATTCCTCGACCAGTTCGAACGACGAGGCGGCGCTGCAAATGTTCGAGGCGCTGGTCCGCCGCACCCCGGGGATGAGCTTCGAGCCCGGCCTCGCCGAGAGCTGGACCCAGACCGACCCCCTCACCTGGGATTTCCGCCTGCGCGCCGGCGTGCGCTTCCATGACGGCACGCCCTTCACCGCCGAGCATGTCGTGGCCTCGATCGCGCGCGCCGGCCAGAGCAGCGGGCCGAGCCCCTATTCGCTCTATGTCCGCGACATCGCCGCGGTGGAGGTGGGCGGGCCGCTCGCCCTGCGCATCACCACGCGCCAGCCCTTTCCGCTGCTGATCCCCTACCTCAACCGCGTGCACATCATCGGCAACCCGGCGGCGCAGGCGGAGGGCGTCGCGGCGCCGCCGATGGGCACGGGGCCGTTCCGCTACGTCGCCTTCCGGCCCGGCGAGCAGCTGGAGCTGCGCCGCAACGAGACCTATTGGGGCGAGGCACCCGCCTGGGATCGGGTGACCTTCCGCGTGATCAGCAGCGGCCCGTCGCGCGACGCGGCGCTACTGGCCGGCGATCTGGATGTCGCGGCCGACCCGGGCAGCGCCATGCGCGAACGCCTGGGCGCCAATCCGCGCATCGCGCTGCACAGCGGCCCCGGCAGCACCATCGTCTATGTCGGCATGGACCAGCAGAGCGACATGCCCCGCGGCCTGCGGGGACCGACCCAGAACCCGTTCCGCGACCCGCGCGTGCGCGAGGCCCTTTCCATCGCCCTGGACCGCGAGGCGCTGACCACGCGCATCCTGCGCGGCGGCGGCGTGCCGGCCGAGCAGCCCCTGCCGCCCGGCCGCTTCGGGCGCCCCGAGGGGATCGCGATCGACCGTGCCGATCCCGACCGCGCCCGCGCCCTGCTGCGCGACGCCGGCTTCCCGCAGGGCTTCGAGGTGCCGCTGGCGGTGCCAAGCGACCGTTTCTCCGACGGTCCGGCGGTGGCGCAGGCGGTGGCGCAGATGCTGGCGCGGATCGGCGTGCGCACCAGCGTGGAGGCCATGCCCTCCTCGGTCTGGTTGTCGCGCGCGCGGCGGGGGGAACTCGCGCTCTACATCACGGCCTATGGCAATCCGCATGGCGATGCCTCGGCACCCATCCGCGCGCTGACCGGCTGGCCCAGCCGCGAGACAGGCTTCGGCAGCCTCAATTTCGGCGGCTTCCGCCATGCCCGGCAGAACGAGCTGCTGCTGGCCAGCTTCGCCGAGACCGACATCGCCCGCCGGCGCGCCCTGCTGGAGGAGATGACGCGCATCACCGTGGCCGCGCGCGCCATCCTGCCTTTGTACTGGGAGACCAACTTCGTCGCCTCGCGCGCCGACCTCTCGGTGCCGGTGCGCGCGGACGCCATGATCGTCGCCGCCGAGATCCGCCCGAAATGACCGGCCAGACCATGGCCGAGAAGGTGCTGGCGCGCGCGGCCGGCCTCGCGCGGGTCCAGCCGGGCCAGATCGTCGATGCGCGGATCGACCGGATCGTGGTGAATGAGAATTTCCTGCGGATGCACCGCGCCCTGGTCGCCGCGGGCTTCCCGCAGGGCTTTCCCCGCTTCGCCGACCTCGACCGCTTCCATCTGATGATCGAGCATTTCCAGCCCGCGCAGACGCCGACCGAGGCCGCGGTCGTGACCGAGCTGCGCGCCCTGGTCGCCCGCTATGGCATCCGCCACTTCACCGATGCGACCTGCGGCGTCATGCACCGCATGGTGCTGGAGGACATCGCCATCCCCGGCGAACTGGCGCTTGGCAATGACAGCCATTCCTGCGGCTGGGGCGCGCTGAACTGCGCCGGCACCGGGATGGGCGAGAAGGACCTGATCTTCGCCCTCGTCACCGGCGAATTGTGGTTCAAGGTGCCGGCGACGATCCAGGTGACGCTGCACGGCAGGCTGGCCCCGCAGACCGCCGCGAAGGACCTGGTGCTGCATCTGGCGGGGCGGGAGGGGGCGGACCTCGCGCTCTATCGCGCGCTGGAATTCGCCGGCGAGGGGCTGGCCAGCCTCTCGATGGAGGCGCGGATGGGGCTCGCCGCGCATGCGGTGGAGCTGGGTGCCAAGTTCGGCCTGTTTCCCTTCGACGATGTGGCGGCCGCCTTCCTGGCCGCGGCCCCCGGCGGCGCGGCGCGGCTGGCGGCGGCGCGCCCGTTCCTGGCCGATCCGGACGCGACCTATGAAAGGCGGATCGCGGTGGATCTTGGCGCGCTGACGCCGCAGGTCGCCGCGCCGCACGGGTTTGGCCGGGTCCGCCCCGTCGGCGATCTGGCCGGGGAGGCGCTGGAGGTGGCCGTCATCGGCTCCTGCGCCAATGGCCATGTCGAGGATCTGCGCGCCGCCGTCGCGGTGCTGGATGGGCGGCGCATTGCGCCGGGCATGCGCTTCTATGTGCAGCCATCCTCCTGGGCGGTGTACCGGCAGGCGATGCGCGAGGGGCTGCTGGAGGCGCTGCTGGAATCAGGCGCGCAGCTGCTCTCGCCGGGCTGCCATGCCTGCCAGGGGCGTCAGCCCTCGCTGGCCGCGACCGATCGCTGCATCACCTCGACCACGCGGAACTATCGCGGCCGGATGGGCCATGCCGAGGCGCGGATCTACCTGGCCAGCCCGCAGACCGTGGCGGCTTCCGCCCTGCTCGGCCGCATCGCCGACCCGCGCGAGGTGGCGCCATGATCCAGGGGCGCGTCTGGGTGCTGGGCGACGATATCGACACGAATGTGCTGGCCCCCGGCCAGCCGCCCGAGATGTTGGGGCTGCGCGGCGCGGCGGCGGAGGCCGAGCTGGTGAAGCGTTGCCTCGCGGCGGTGCGCCCGGGTTTCGCCGCGTTGGTGCAGCCGGGCGACATCCTGGTCGCCGGGCGCAATTTCGGCCAGGGATCGCATCGCGAGCGCGCCAACACCGCGCTGATCGCCATGGGCTTCCGGGCGGTGGTGGCGGAAAGCCTGGCGCGGCTGTTCTTCCGCAACAGCGTGGGCTTCGGCATGCCGGCCGTGGAATGCCCCGGCATCACGGGCTTGGTGGCCGAGGGCGAGCGGTTGGAAATCGACCTCGAAGCCGGGCGGCTGCGCAACCTCGATCGTGGCGGCGCGCTGTGCTTCGCCGCGCCGACGCCCACGGTGCGTGGTATCCTTGCCGCCGGGGGGATGCTGGCCCTGCTGCGCCAGCGGCTCGGCCAGCCGGATGCCGGTTGACGCATCCCGGCCTTGCCAGCGCGGCGCCGCCGTGCGGCAGTGCGCGCGGCCGGGAGCGCGGCCAATGGCCCGCCGCCACCCCCGCCTCCCGGACGCGGCCCAGAGACCCCTGACGAGCCCCAAGGATCATGTTGCATGATGCGCCTGCTGCTGCTGCCCGGTGACGGGATCGGCCCCGAGATCACCGCCGCCACGCGCACCGTTCTGGCGGCCGCCGACCGCCGCTTCGGCCTGGGTCTTTCCTTCACCGAGGCCGAGATCGGCCTGGCCAGCCTGGCGCGCCTCGGCACCACCCTGCCGGATGCGGTGGTCGAGGCGGCCCGTGCCTCCGATGGCGTGGTGCTCGGCCCGATTTCGCACCTGCACTATCCGGCGCGCGAGAAGGGCGGGATCAATGTCTCGGCCGCCTTTCGCGTGGGCCTCGACCTCTATGCGAATGTGCGTCCGGCGCGGACGCGCCCCGGGCTCGGCCGCGGCCATGCACCGCTCGACCTCGTGATCATGCGCGAGGCGACGGAGGGCTTCTATCCCGACCGCAACATGTATGCCGGCAATGGCGAATTCATGCCGACGCCGGACGTCGCCATGTCGATCCGCAAGATCACGGCGCATGCCAGCACGCGCATCGCGCGGCGCGCCTTCGAACTCGCCAGGACACGGCGCGGCCGGGTGACGGCGGTGCACAAGGCGAACACCTTCATCCTGACCGACGGCCTCTGGCTGCGCTGCGTGCGCGACGTGGCGCGCGACTTCCCGGACGTGGCGCTGGACGAGGTGATCGTCGATGCCTGCGCCGCCTTCCTGGTACGCGATCCGCAGCGCTTCGACGTGATCGTCGCCACCAACTTCCACGCCGACATTCTGAGCGACCTGGCGAGCGAATTGTCAGGCGGGCTCGGCCTGGCGGGATCGACCAACGAGAATGAGCATCTCTGCTGCGCCCAGGCCCAGCATGGCAGCGCCCCCGACATCCAGGGCCAGGACCGCGCCAACCCGACCTCGCTGATCCTGTCGGCGGCGATGCTGCTGGAATGGCACGCGAAGCATCGCGGCAATGCAGCGGCGGGCGAGGCCGCGCGCGCCATCAACCTGGCGATCGACGCGGCCCTGGCCGACCCGGCGACGCGCACGCCGGACCTTGGCGGGCCGCTCGGCACCTTGGCCTTCACGGCGCGGGTGGCCACGCTCCTCGGTGCGTGAGGATCGTCGAGCGAGCGGGCCGCGCCTCATGGTGGGCGGTGCGGCGCCGCCGAACTCACCACCCGCGGGCAGCATGAACTGGTCATCGGGGAGGTGATCGTCCGGGCGCCGCGGCCGCTTGGCCCTGCGCGGGACGCCACCGCGGAAGCTGTGCCGGGCCTCGCATAGGCAGAATGCGCGCCCGCGACGAGGAATTGTTCCACCACGCGCAATGGCGCAGGCTCCGCACGCAGGTCGCGGGAGGATATGATGGACCGGCTGCAGAGCATGGAAATCGTGGTTGCGGTGGGCGAGACCGGCGGCTTCGCCCGAGCTGCCGCCGAGCTGCACCTCTCGCCGCCGGTCGTCACGCGGGCGGTGGCGGCGCTGGAGGAGCGGCTCGGCGTGCGCCTGTTCAACCGCACCACGCGCAGCGTCGCGCCGACCGAGGCGGGGCTGCGCTTCCTCGAGAAGGCGCGGTCCCTGCTGCAACAGGTCGAGGAGGCGGAGAGGGAGGCCGCCGGGGAGATGGCGCTGCCCACCGGCCAGCTGACCGTCTCCGCCTCGGTCGCCTTCGGCCGCTACGCGGTTGCCTCGGTCATGGCGGCGTATCTGCGCGCCAACCCGCGCGTCTCGGCCTCGCTGCTCATGGTCGACCGGCAGGTGAACCTGATCGAGGAGGGCGTGGACGTCGCGGTGCGGATCGGCGAGTTGCCGGATTCCAGCCTGGTCGCCCGCGCGGTCGGGCAGGTGCGCCGCTTGCTGGTGGCAAGCCCCGCCTACCTCGCGCGGCGTGGTCAGCCCGCCACGCCCGCCGATCTGCGCCTGCATGAGGTGATCGGCTTCACCGGCCTGATGCCCAACCGCGAATGGCGCCATGTCCAGGACGGGCGGGCGGCCACGCTGCGCCTGGCCCCGAGGCTCGAGCTGAACGATGCCGCCGCCGCCATAGCCGCCGCCGAGGCCGGGGAGGGGATCACCGTGACGATCTGCTACATGGTCGCCGAGGCGATCCGGGTTGGCCGGCTGGTGCCGGTGCTGGCGCCCTTTGCGCCGCCGCCGGTGCCGGTCCACCTGGTGACGCCGCAGGCCCGGCTGGTGGCGCCGAAGGTGCGCGCCTTCCTCGACCTGGCGGCGCCGCGGCTCCGGGAAAGGCTGGCCACCGACCTTGCGGTGCATCTGGACTCCGTCCCCGGCTGATCATTCCCGCAACTGCAAGAAAGAGTTGCCAAGGCCGCGCATTCCGCGCGCGCCGCGGTTGAACGATCTTCCGGCCACCGCGATCCGCGGCGTCCCTGGAAGGATCGAGCCCATGACATCTCTCTCCCGCCGCCTGCTCGGCACCAGCCTGCTGGCCGCCCCGCTGCTGGCCGGCGCTCCGGCACTGGCCAGCGGTCCCACCGCCGCGCCGCCGCCGATCATCCGCCGGCGCGTCGGCCGGTTCGAGGTCAGCTTCCTGCTCGATGGCTACATCGACCTGCCCTATGGCGTGTGGACCGGCATCGCGCCGGACGTTCTGGAAGCAGCGACGCGCGGGTTGCACATTGCGCGGCCGAGCGGCCTGCGCGCCGCCTTCACCCAATGGCTGATCCGCGATGGCCGCCACACCGTGCTGGTGGATGCCGGCCCGGCCGGCACGGTCAGCCCGACCAGCGGCCGCCTGCCGGCCGCGCTTGCCGCGCTCGGCGTGCGGCCCGATCAGGTGGACGCTGTCATCGCCACGCATCTGCATGTCGACCATATCGCCGGGCTGGTCACCGGTGGCCGCCGGGTGTTCCCGAAGGCCGAGATCTTTGCGGATCGTCGCGACGTGGCCCACTTCACCGATCCCGCGAAGGCCGCCGCCGCGCCCGCGCTGCTCACCTCGAGCTTCCAGACCGCGGCCGAGCTGGTGCGGCTCTATCCGCGCCTCCAGCGCATCGACGGCAATCGCCAGATCATCCCAGGCGTCACCACCTTCGACCTTGCCGGCCACACGCCTGGCCAGATCGGCGTGCGGATCGAGGATGGCGGCGAAAGCCTGCTGCTGGTCTCCGACATGCTGTTCCACCCGGGCCTGCATCCCGCGCATCCGGGCATCGGCATCCTGTTCGAACAGGATCGCGCGGCGGCGGATGCGTCTCGCGCGCGCTTCTTCGACCAGGCGGCGGCGGAGGGCGCGCTGCTGGCCGCCACCCACATGCCCTTTCCGGGTGTGGGCCGCATCATCCGCGCCGGCAGCGGGCTCGCCTGGCTGCCTGCCGATTTCGACTATGCCGCGTGAGGAGAATCTGATGGCGCACGCTTTCGCAGACATCGCCTTCACCCCCCGGGTGCGGGCGGAGCAGGAGCGGCTGGGCAGCCGCGCCGGCTATGCGCGCTTCGACCAGGGCGACCCGCACCATGACCGGCTGGGGCCGGATGAGGCCGCCTTCATCGGCGGGCGCGACAGCTTCTACATGGCGTCGGTGGGCGAGACCGGCTGGCCCTATATCCAGCATCGCGGCGGCCCACCGGGCTTCGTGCGCGTGCTGGACGAGACGATGCTGGGCTTCGCCGATTTTCGCGGCAACCGGCAATATGTCTCGCTCGGCAACCTGGCCGGGGATGACCGGGCCGCCTTCTTCTTCATGGACTATGCGAACCAGGCCCGGCTGAAGCTGCTGGGCCGGGTGCGCGCGACCGAGGATCCGGCGCTGCTCGAACGGCTTGCCGTGCCAGGCTATCCGGGCAAGGTGGAGCGCGGCTTCCTGGTGGAGGTGGCGGGCTTCGACTGGAACTGCCCGCAGCACATCACGCCGCGCTACACCGGGCCGCAGGTCGAGGCGGCGGTGGCGCCGCTGCGCGCCCATGCCGAGCGGCTTGAAGAGAGGCTGCGCGCGGCGGGGCTGGAGGTTCCGCCCCAGGGCGGTTTCCGAACGGGCTGAACCGGTCGGTTCGGATATCCCGCGCCGCCACCGCGCGGGTGCCGCGTGATCGGATGGCGGCATCATCAGGTTGCCCCGGTGGCGAGGGGGTCCTGAGAGACCGCTTGAGAACACCGGATTGGTCGGCTCCGCGTGCCGCCTCGCCGCCTGCGTCGTTGCCGGGCTGGCCGATGCAACCAGCATCGGCGGTGCCCGGCGCCCGGCAGGCACGAAACATGCCCTGCGGATCCTCGGCCGCCGGCAGCCACAAACGGTCTCTCTCGCGCGAAGGTCAATTGTTGTATAGGGCGGCGGTGCGCACCTACGCCCTCATTCCCGCGAGGTCTGGCTCAAGGGGGCTGGCCGACAAGAATATCCTGCCGATCGCTGGGCATCCGCTGCTGGCCTATTCGGCGGCCTTTGCCCGGAAGCTGCCTGTCGAGCGCATCCTGCTGTCCACGGATTCCGAACGCTACGCCGCGATCGGCCGGGCCTATGGCGCCGAAGCGCCGGTGTTGCGCGGCGCTGCCGCCAGCACCGAGACGGCCATGGAGGAGGATATCCTGGCGGATCTCGAGGCCACGCTGCCAGCCGCGGGCATCGACATGCCCGATGTCTGGGTCTGGCTGAAGCCGACCTGCCCATTCCGCGATGTGGCGGCGGTCGAGCAGGCGCTTGGCGTGCTGCGAGACCGGCCGGCGGTGGACAGCGTCCGCATCGTCTCGGAGGCCGATGCCCGGCTTCATCGGATCAGCCAGGATGGCTGGCTGGAACCCTTGCTGGACAGCTGGGACCCGGCACGGTCGAAGATGCGCCGCTCGGAGTTCCCGAAGGTCTATCAGCCCTTCAATCTGGAGGTGTTCCGCCACGCCGGCTGGCGTCAGCGCGGGTCGCTGTTCATGGGCCGGCGTATCCACCCGATTGTGCTGCCGCGCATCACCGGTCTCGACGTTGACGATGCCGACGGGTTCACGATCATCAAGGCGTTGATCGAGGCCTCGCCCCGCCCCGAGATCGTGGCGCGGCACTTGCGCCTCGCCCCGGCATGATGGCCGCGCCCAATCCCTTCGCGGTGCTGCGCAAGGCGGTCGAGGCGCAGCCGCCGGCCGAGCGCGCCGCCTGGCTCGCCGCGCACCTGGCCGCGCAGCCCGCCAAGGGGCAGGCCTATGCCTGGCACGTCGCGGAGGGGTTGATCGTCGGCCAGCCGGCGGTGCTCCACGCGGCGGCGAGCCGCATGATCGAGGACCCGCTGGCCGGGCCGCACGCGACCCTGGCGCTGGCGCGGCTGTTGCACCGCGAGGAAGCGTTCGGCGAGCTTCGCGCCTTGATCCTGCGCACGCTCGACCGGCCGCCCTTGCCGCGTGTCGAGTGGCTGCGGGCGCTGGCGCGCACGGAACTTCTCGCGCCCTCGCCCGAGGCTGCGTCGAACTGGCGGCTGGCGCTGGCCGAGCAGCCGCCGCTCGACCGGCGCGCGCTGCGGCTGCAGCGCGAGGTCGCCGCCGGCCGCCCCGCGGACCCGGACCCCTTGCTGGAGGCCAGCGCCCGCGCGATGGCCCGCATTCCGCCCGGGGTGGTGCCGGTGCCCGAGGCGGCACGATCCATCGCGATCGTGGGCAACGGGTCGAGCCTCAAGGGCGGCGGCGCCGGTGCCGCGATCGAGCGGCATGATCTGGTGATCCGCCTGAACTATCCGCCGCTCGCCGGGCATGAGCGGGATGCCGGGCGGCGCACCGACCTGATGCTGTTCCACGAGAATAAGCGGCCGAACCTGGCGGCGCTGCTGGCGCGGGAGCCGGAATATCCAACGATTCCGGCCTTCGCGGTCCGCGGCTTCGCCTTCGAGGGACCGGCGCGCAGCGGGCCGCCCCGGATCGACAATGCGCTGGTCGGGCTGGTGGGCGCCCATACCTACTCGATGCCGACCACGGGGATGTTCGCGATCATCCTGGCATCGGTCCTGCTGCGCCGGCAGGTCAGCCTGTTCGGCTTCTTCTTCTTCGCGCCCAGCCTGCCCGTGCATTATTTCGGTTCGGGCCGGGCCGCCTCCATCCATGAGGTGGCCTATGAACGCTGGTACGCGACGAATATCCTGCCGCTGCTCGGCCTGGACCTCATCGGCCTGCCACCCCGGGCGTGAGCCTGCCCCGCTTCGGCGTCAGGCCTGGCCGCCGGCGCGGCCCGCCAGCCGCCGCAGGCCCGCCATCAGCCGCAGGTCGATGATCAGCTTCACCATGGCAGCCACCACCAGCGCGGACAGCACCAGCTTCGACAGCATTTCCATCGTGCCCTCGATCAGCAGCGCGTGAACCACGGTCCCGACGATGATCACGACGCCCAGCGCGACGTGGCAGAGCCGCCAGACGATCAGCCGCAGCCGCCGGCGCAGCAGCGCGAGCAGGGCGGTGGCGAAGATCGCCCACATCGCCAGCACGCCCCAGATCGAGAAGGGCGTGGGCGAGCGCAGCAGCAGCGCATCGATCACGTCCGGTGGGCTGGTCAGCCACAGGCCGCCGACATGGATCAGGACGGACACCAGAAGCCCCGCGCCCACCCAGCCATGCAGGCGCCGCCCGAGCCGCATGCGAAGGCCGGGCAGATACCCGCCGGCCAGCAGCGGCTGCAGCAGCAGCAGCCCGAAGCCCACCACGCCCGCCAGGCCGGCCACGACGTAGATGGCTTCGCGGAAAGCAAGCAGGGGGCTCGCCGCGGCAGCCAGGATCGGCGCCGTCACCGCGACCGCAACGGCGCCCCAGATCAGGACGGGCGGCAAGGCGCGGTGCCGGTCAAACCCGCCGCAGGACGAAGTCGGCGCTGAGGCTGGTGTCGCGGGCGCTGCGCATCAGCGGCCGCAGGAACACGGTCTCGAACCCATGGCTGTCGAGGCTGGCATCGTAGGCGAGGTGGGCATGGGCCTGGCCGAAGGCGGGCACGATCTGCGGCATTTCCATGCGGAACGCGCCATTCGCGTCGGTCAGCGTGGCGCCATGGCTGTGCGGGTCGCGCTCATGCCCTTCGGTCGTGTGCGCCCAGATCTGGATGCGCATGCCCGGCAGCGGGGCGCCATCGCCGGCGCGGCGGACCGTGCCCGTCATCCAGAAGCCACCACGTCCGATGCGCGGCACGATCGGGGCGCCCGCCAGGTAATTGTTCGCGCCACCGCGCATGGTGGGCGTCGGCGCGAGGCCCTGCGCCTCTGCCGGTGTGAACAGGCTGGCGGCTGACACGGTGGCAAGCCCGGCGAGGAGGGAGCGGCGATCCTTCAGCGGCTTCGTCATCATCGTCTCTCCTCTCCGGCGGGGCGGGCGCCGACGCGCCCCCCGCCTGCGCAAATTGGGAGCCGCGGGTCGGAATGAAACCCGCCGCCCCGCAAGACCGCGCCAGGCGCGGGGCAGGTCGGGATTACGGCCCGATCGCCCGCATCGCCCGGCTGCCCAGGCTGCGCCCGACCAGCGTCATCAGCACCACCGACAGGCCGTGCCAGATCAGCACCATCGCCGCCGCATCCAGGTGATGCACCAGGGTCAGCCCGACCGAGGCGATGGAAGCCGCGGCCAGCCCCGCCAGCGCCGCCACCGGTTCCGGCCGGATCGGCGCGGCGTGGCGCGTCATCCACAGCATGCCGGCCGACAAGGGGATCCCGAAGCCCACCACCCAGGCCATGCACTGGAAGCTGGTGCTCAGCGCCGGGAAGCCATTCTCCAGGAAGTCGGTGATGCAACCCATGCCGAGCCCGGACACCCAGAAGATGGCGAAGGGCAGCGGCAGCAGCGCCCAGCGGGGGCTGCGGTCGGGCAATGCAAGGTGGAAGGCGGCCAGCGCGGCGGTGATGCCGGTGGCCAGCGCGGCCAACAGGTTCAGCTGCTCATGCGGCAGCATCAGCCGTTCCTCGATATCGTGGCGCAAGCCGCCGAGCCCGACCGGGATCCCCAGCACCAGCACCGCCATCGCCAGCCAGCCGGCAGCGGCCAGGGCCGGCGGCGCCACGCGCTTCACGGGCGCGGCGCGGGCGGCCAGGGTGGCGATCAGCTCATCGGTCTTCACGTGTGTCTCCTGGTGCGGCGACGCCGAACCTTTTCTTCAGGGTTGCCATCGCACGGTGGGTCGCGACCTTCAGCGCGCCGACACTCATGCCTGACCGCGCGGATGCTTCGGCCAGCGGCAGGTCCTGCAGCTTGGCCAGGTTCAGCGCGGTGCGCTGGCTTTCGGGCAGGCTGGCGACCGCTTCGCGCAGTTGCCGCCCTTCCAGCCGCGCCTCCGCTTCCGGCGCCACGGCGGCGGCGGCTTCCGGCAGATCGTCGAGCGGTGACTCCCGCCCCGCGCCCCGGCCCTGCCGGCGCAGCCGGTCGATCGCGCGGCGCGTGGCGATGGTGGTCAGCCAGGGGCCAAAGGGGCGCGCCGGGTCGTAGGTGTGGCGCAGCGCGTGCAGCGTCATCAGCGCATCCTGCACCGCATCCTCGGCCTCATGCGTGTCGCGGATGCGGTTGCGCGCCAGGCTGCGCAGGCGTGGCGCGATTTCGCGGAGCAGCGTCGTGTAGGCGCGCTGGTCGCCGCCCTGCGCGGCTTCCATCAGCGCGCCCCAGCGTTCTTCCTCGGCGGCGCGGGCCGTGCTGCTCACGGCCCAGCCGATCGGCAACGACGCGGCGAGCATGTCAGGCCACGCTCAGCCGCGGCCAATTGCCGTCGGCCTCCGCCACGAAGCGGGGAATATCGGCTTCCCATTGGCGCTGGACCCCCCGGTCATAATTCAGGAACAGGCGCCCAGCATGCACGCGCCAGGCGGTGGGGTCGATATCCACCTTGTAGCCGCGCGCCAGGCCGAAGGCGCAGAAGCCGCCATAGGCCGGCGAGAGGGATGCCGGGTCGGCCATGAAGCGGTCGCGCGCCGCGGCGCTGCGAAAGTGCCAGGCGGCCCCCGCATGCCGGGCGGCGAACCGCGCATCGCCGCGCACGGGCTGGCCTTCCTCGAACCAGGCGGTCGGGTCGTAGCCGCGCAGCACGATGCCGCGATGATGGTTCAGGTGCGGCACCACGCCGTTGGCGTCGGCATAGCGCATCGCAGCCAGGCCGGCGATCGGCAGCGCCGCCAGCGATGGCAGGATGAGGAGGGCTCGACGATCAAGGCGCATGGCGTTTTCCCTGCTGGCTGCCTGGTCTTTCGCCCGGACCCCGGGCGCGGTTACGGGCCGCGCTGTCTTTCCAGCAGCATGGTCGCCACGCCGATCTGCACCGATCCGAAGGTGAGGCCGAGAAAGAACCACAGCAAGGCCGCAGGCCACCAATGCCCGGCCGCCGTCAGCAACAGCGTGGCGCCGCCGCCCGGGTCCAGCGCCCAAAAACCCAGCATGAACAGGGTGGCGATGCCGAAGCCGGCGGCGCCATGGGCCAGCAGGAAGCGAACCAGCCTGGGCATCAGCGCTGCCAGGGGTTGCGGCGCGCCCATGGGCGCGCGGTTGGCGTGGCGATGCGCGGCCGGGGCACGCCCGGGCCCCGCAGCGCCGCCACCCGGTCGGCGGTGCGCGGATGGGTGCGGAACAGCCCATCCAGCCGCAGCCCGGCCAGCGGGTTGACGATGAACAGGTGCGCCGTGGCGGGGTTTGCCTCGGCCGCCTGATTGACGTGCTGCGCGGTGGCACCTTCCAGCCGCAGCAGGGCGCTGGCCAGCGGCTCGGCCTCGCCCAGGATCTCGGCGCCCAGCCGGTCGGCCTCGAATTCGCGGCCGCGGCTGATCGCCAGCTGCACGATCATGGCGCCGATCGGCGCCAGCACGGCCAGCAGCAGCAGGCCCACCAGGCCGAACGGGCTTGCGCGTGAATCGGTCGAGCGTCCGCGGCACATCATGCCGAACTGCGCCAGCAGCCCGATGGCGCCGGCCAGCGCGGCGGTGACCGTCATGATCAGCGTGTCGCGGTTGCGGATATGTGCCAGCTCATGCGCGATGACGGCCGCGACCTCGCGTTCCGGCATCAGGCGCAGCAGGCCGGTGTTGAGCGCCACGGCGGCACGGTCCGGGCTGCGGCCGGTGGCGAAGGCGTTCGGCTGATCTTCCTCGATGATGTACAAGGCCGGCATCGGCAGCCCGGCCCGGGCCGCGAGGTCGGCGGTGATGGCGTGCAGGCGCGGCGCATCCTGCGGGCCGACCGGCCGCGCGTGGTGCATGCGCAGCACCATGCCATCGCTGCCCCACCAGGCGAACAGGTTTGTGGCGGCGGCGACGGCCAGGGCGATCAGCATGCCGGCCTCGCCGCCCAGCGCGAAGCCGACCACGCCGAACAGCGCCGTCATCGCCGCGAGCAGGATGCTGGTGCGCAGCATGTCGCTGCCTCTCCCCGGTTGCCGAGATCAACCCAGATAGGGCGCATGAGCAGCGACACAAAGGCCGGCACGCCGGCGACCCCATCCGAACCGGCGGAGAATGCCGCCAAGCCGGCCACCCCGCCGCCTCGTCCGAAGGAAATTGGCGGCCCCAAGGGCCCCGAGCCCACGCGGTTTGGCGATTGGGAACAGAAGGGGCGCGCCACTGACTTCTGAGCGGAACGCGCTAGTGGCCGAATCGGGTGGCACACCCCAGCGGTGGTGGTTTTGGGCGCCAGAACCACCGCCGCGCCCGATGTTCCGGGAACATGGCGCAAAAGGCCCATCGGGAACGCGCTCGGGCGCGAATCGGGTGGAGGCCACTAGATGTTGTGGAAAGCGCCCGGCGCACACAAGGACAAAGCGCGCCCGCGCGGGAAACGCCATCAGCCTGTCGATCGGAAGGTGAACCCGGGGATGGTGGGCGCGACAGGGATTGAACCTGTGACCCCCGCCGTGTGAAGGCGATGCTCTGCCGCTGAGCTACGCGCCCATCGCCCGGGGCCGGGTGGATAAGGTTGACGGGGCATTGCTGTCAAGCTGCTTGCCCCGCCCGCCCCGCGCGCCGATATGGGGCGCATGCGAAGCGCCCCCTTCTTGCTGCTGCTCAGCCTGGCGGCGCCCGCCACCGCCGCCCCCGTTCGCGCCACCTATGAGGTCTTCGTGGCCGGCATGGCGGTGTTGCAGGTGGAGGCCACCTTCGACCTGCGCGCCGACGGCTATGCTGTGGAAACCCGGCTCGCCACCCGCGGCATGGCCGCCGCCATCGTCAGCGGCAGCCAGACCAGCCGTTCGGACGGCCGGTGGGAAGGCGAATTGGCGCGGCCGCGGCAATTCACCTCCGATGGCGTGTGGCGCGGCCGCGAACGGCGGGTGGCGCTGGAATGGCAGGCCAATATGCCCCGGCTGCTGGCGCTGACGCCCCCCAATGAGGAGGAGCGCGACCTGGTGCCGGAGGCCCTCCAGGGCGGCACCGTTGACTCGCTCAGCGCCCTGGCGGTGCTGGCGCGCCAGGTGCAGGCAACGGGCCGCTGCGAATCATCGGCCTCGGTCTTCGATGGCCGGCGTCTGAGCGACTATGCCGCGCGCACCGAGCGGCGGGATGCGATCATCCCCTGGCGGAATGGCTGGGCCGGCGAGGCGCTGCGCTGCAGCTTCGAGGCGAAGCAGGTGGCCGGCTTCCGCCGCGACCAGCGGCCGGAACAGGCGCCACCCTCGGTCGGCACTGCCTGGATGGCCGCCCCCTATCCGGGCGCACCGCCGATCCCGGTGCGCGTCGAGATCCCGAACCGCTGGTTCGGGCCCGCCACGGCGGTGCTGCTGCGCGCGCAGCCCTCGGTGCCGTAGGCTTCCCGTCGGATCAGCCCGGCACGCCCTTGCTGGTCGAATATTCGAAGTGCAGCGCTTCGCCCGGGAAGACCCGCGGGTGGATCGCGTGGGCGGCCATGGCGGCCTCGCTGAAGCCTTGCAGGATCAGCTTCAGCTTGCCGCGATAGGTGGCGATGTCGCCGATCGCGTGGATGCCCGCGACATTGGTGCCGCAGGTGGCGGGGTCCACCAGGATGTGGCTGCGCTCCAGCCCGAGGCCCCATTCGGCGATCGGGCCGAGTTCCATGGACAGGCCGAAGAAGGCCAGCAGATGGTCGGCCGGGATCGCCCGCACCTCGCCCTTTAGCGTCGCGACGCTCACCGCCTGCAACTGCCCGTCCGGGCCTTCCAGCCCGTGCAGCTGATAGGGGATGGCCAGCTCGATCTCGCCGCGCGCGGCGGCTTCCTTCAGTTGCGCGGCACTTTCCGGGGCGCAGCGGAACTTGTCGCGCCGGTGCACCACCGTCACCTGCGCCGCCACATCCTTCAGGCTCAGCGCCCAATCCACGGCGCTGTCGCCGCCGCCGGCGATCACCACGCGCTTGCCGCGAAACTCCTCGCGCCGCGCCACCAGGTAGCGCACGCCGCCCGTGGCCTCGAAGGCGGCGAGCCCTTCCAGCGGCGGGCGGTTCGGGCCGAAGGCGCCGGCGCCGGCGGCGATCACCACGGCCTTGGCCAGCACCGTGTCGCCCGCGCTGGTTGTCAGGCGGAAGCCGCCCTCGGGTGTTTCCTCCAGCCGATCGACGCGGCGGCCGAGCAGGTAGCTGGGCCTGAACGGGGCGGCCTGGGTTTCCAGTCGGGCGATCAGGTCGGCGCCGGCGATCTCGGGATGCGCCGGGATGTCGAAGATCGGCTTCTCAGGGTAAAGCGCGCTGCACTGGCCGCCGATCGCTTCCAGCGTGTCGATCACCACCGAGGACATGCGCAGCATGCCGCATTCGAACACCGCGAACAGCCCGACCGGCCCCGCTCCGATGATCGCCACGTCCCTTGCAATCGCCGCCGCCATGGGAGCCCCCGCCAAACCTGCTGGCATCGCAGGTGGCGCATGGGGCCGCTTGTGTCCAGCGCCGGGTGGCGGGCAATCTTCGGCCCTGTGATGGACCTGACCCTCCCCCTGGCCGATCCGGCAGCGACCGACGCGCTGGGGGCGGCACTGGCGCGGCGTGCGCGGCCGGGCGATGCGCTGCTGCTGTCGGGGCCGCTCGGCGCCGGCAAGTCGGCGCTGGCGCGGGCCTTCCTGCGCGCGCTGGCAGAAGACCCGGCGCTGGAGGTGCCATCGCCCACCTTCACCCTGGTGCAGGAATATCGCTGGGCCGGCGGGCGGGCGGCGCATTTTGATCTCTGGCGGCTGCACGGCCCCGCCGATCTGGCCGAGCTTGGCTGGGACGAAGCGCGGGAGGGAATCGTGCTGGTCGAATGGCCGGACCGGCTGGGCGACCAGGCGCCCAGCGGCGCGCTGCGGGTCGACCTGGCCCTGGCTGATCCGGGCCGCATCGCGGTGTTGTCCGGCTGGGCGGGTCGCCTGGGCGGGCTTGGCGCATGAACGCCGAACCCTTCCTGGCCGCCGCCGGCTTCGGCGCGGCGCGGCGCATCGCCCTGCCGGCCGATGCCTCCTTCCGCCGCTATGAACGGCTTCACGGCGGGCCGGAGCCCGCGCTGCTCATGCTGGCGCCGCCGCCCAACGAGGATCTGCGCCCGTTCATCGCGATCGGCGCGCATCTGCGCGCGGCCGGGCTTTCCGCGCCGCGCGTGCTGGCGGCCGACCCTGACGCCGGGCTCGCCATCATCGAGGATTTCGGCCCCACCACCATGGCCGAGGCGCTGGATGGCGGCGCCGATCCCGCCCCGCTCTATGCCGCCGCGGTCGCGGCGCTGGCACGGCTGCACGCGCTGCCGCCGCCGCCCGGCCTGCCGCGCCTCGACGCGGCGCGCATGGCGATGCTGGCCGGCGCCACCTTCCTGGAATGGTGGTGGCCGGCCGCGATGGGCGCGCCGGCCGGGGAGGGGGTGCGCGCCGCCTATGCCGCCGCCATGCACGCCATGCTGACGCCCTTCGCGGCCCATGGCTTCGTCCATCGCGACTATTTCCCGGCCAACCTGATGCCCTTGGACCGGCCGGGCGCGGCGGGGATGGGGATCCTCGACTTCCAGGATGCCGAGGCCGGCCACCCGGCCTATGACCTTGTCTCGCTGCTGGAAGATGCGCGGCGCGACGTGGCGCCGGCGCTGCGGGCCGAGGGCGTCGCCCAATATCTGGCGCTGCGCCCCGACCTCGACGCCCCGGCCTTCCGCGCCGCCATGGCGGTGATGGCGGCGCAGCGGCATCTGCGCGTGGCGTGCCTGTGGGTGCGGCTGGCGCGGCGCGACGGCAAGCCCGGCTATCTGCGCCATGGGCCGCGCTGCTGGGCGCTGCTCGACAAGGCCCTGTCGCACCCGGCCACCGCGCCGCTGCGCGACTTTCTCGATGCCCATGTGCCGGCCGCGCGCCGCGCCAACCCCCCGGAGGGCGCCCCATGACCCGCCTGACCCATGCCATGGTCCTGGCCGCCGGCCTCGGCACCCGCATGCGCCCGCTGACCGACAACCGGCCGAAGCCGCTGCTGCCACTGGCGGGCAGGTCGCTGCTGCATCACGCGCTGGACCGGCTGCGCGATGCGGGCGTCGCGCATCATGTCGTCAACGCCCATCACTTCGCCGACCAGGTGGCCGATGCCGTCGCGGCCCATGACGCGCCCGGCCGCCAGGTGATCGTCGAGCCGACGCTGCTGGAAACCGGTGGCGGCGTGGCCAATGCGCTGCCGCATCTGGGCGATGGCCCCTTCGCCGTGGTGAATGGCGACGCCTTCTGGCTGGATGGGCCGACCCCGGCGCTGACGCGCCTGGCCGCCGCCTTCGATCCGGACCGGATGGATGGGCTGCTGCTGGTGGTGCGCACCGCGCAGGTGGATGGCGAGGTCGGGCGCGGCGATTTCCTGCTCGACCCGATGGGCCTGCCCCGCCGCCCCAGGGAACGCGAGATCGCGCCCTATCTGTTCGGCGGCGTGCAGATCCTGACCAGGGGGCTGTTCGCCGCGGCGCCCGCGGGGAAGTTCAGCCTGAACGAGCTTTACGACCAGGCGATCGCGCGCGGCCGGCTGTTCTGCCTGGTGCATGATGGCGCCTGGTTCCACCTCTCGACGCCGCGCGACCTGGAGCGGGCGGAATCGCTGCTGCGCGCCGGGATCCTGCCCGCCCTGTTTTGATGCGCCTGTTCCAGATCCCCGCCGGCACCGCCTTCCTGCCCGCCCTGGCGCGCGGCGTGCTGGGGATGGCAGGGCCGGAAGCGCTGCCCCACGCCACCATCCTGCTGCCCACGCGCCGCGCCGCGCGGTCGCTGCGCGACGCCTTCCTCGACGCCGCCGAGGGCCGCGCCCTGCTGCTGCCGCGGATGCGGGCACTGGCCGGCCTGTCCACCGAGGATGCGGATGAGCTGGCGCTGCCCGCCTTGCTCGACCTGCCCCGCACCGTCACGCCTGCGCTGCGCCAGGCCGTGCTGGCCGAGGCGGTGCAGCGCCTGCCGCCGGCCACCGGCGGGCCCGCCACCAGCGCGCAGGCCTGGGCGCTGGCCGGCGAACTGGCCACGCTGTTCGACGAGATCGCGCTGGAGGAACCCGACCCCGAGCTGCTGCGCGCCGCCGATCCCGCCCGTTTCACCGAAGCCTGGCTGGCCCGGCTGGATGCGCTGGCGCCCCCCGAACAGGCAGTGCATTGGCAGGTCACCACCCGCTTCCTGCGCGCCATCGCCACCTATTGGACAGGCTGGCTGACCGAGGCGGGGATGCTGGATATCGGGCTCGCACGCGTGCTGGCGCTGACGGCGCAGACCAGGGCCTGGGCCGAGGCCCCGCCGACCGATCCGATCGTGGCCGCGGGCATTGGCGTGGGCGGCACCATCCCGGCGGCGGTGGCGCTGCTGGCGCAGGTGGCGCGGCTGCCGCAGGGGGCGGTGGTGCTGCACGGCTTCGGCCTGGACACGCTGGCCGAGCATGGCGCCGCCATCGCGGCCGAGCCGGCGCACCCCCTGTCCGGCACGGCGCGGCTGCTGGCGGCGCTGGAGGCCAGCCCGCGCGCCGCAAAACCCTGGCCCGCCTGTGCCTCCGCCCGGCCAAGCGCGCGCGCCGGCCTGCTGGACGTGGCACTCCGCCCCGCCGCCGCCATGCAACCCTGGACCGAGCCGCGCCCCGCCATCTGGGCGCCGGGCCTGCCGGGCATGGAATTGCTGGCCGCCCCCGACCCGCAGGCCGAGGCTGCGTCCGTCGCGCTGGCGCTGCGCGGCGCGCTGGAACGCCCCGGCGCCCGCGCCGCCTTGGTCACGCCCGATCGCGAATTGGCCCGGCGCGTGGCGGCCGAACTGACCCGCCACGGCATCGCCGCCGATGATAGCGCCGGGCAGGAGCTGGGCGACACCCAGGCCGGCGGCTTCCTGCGGCTGCTGGCCCGCGCGGCGGCCGAGGCGCTGGCGCCGGTGCCGCTGCTGTCGCTGCTCAAGCATCCGCTGGCGATGGCGGGGCTCGAGCGCCGCGCCTTCCTCGACGCGGTGCGCCGGCTGGAAACCCGGCTGCTGCGCGGCCCGCGGCCGGAGGCCGGGTTGGCGGCCGCCCATGCCGCGGGCGATCCGGCGCTGGCCGAGCTGGCGGCGCGGCTTGACCCGATCCTGGCGCCGCTGCTGCCCCAGGACGGCGCCTCGCGCCCCGCCGCCGACCTGCTGATCGCGCTCTGCACCGCCGCCGAGGCGCTGGCCGCCCGCCCCGACGCGCCCGGCGGCCTGGCGTTGTATGCCGGGCCCGAGGGCGAGGCGCTGGCCACGCATCTGGCCGACCTCACCGAGGCGTTCGCGCATCTGCCCCCCATGGCCCTGGCCGACCTGCCGCCGCTGCTGGACCAGGCGCTGGCCGCCATCAGCCTGCGGCGCCCGCGCCGACCGGGCGATCACCCCCGGGTCGAGATACTGGGCCTGCTGGAGGCCCGGCTGCTCGATTTCGACCTGGCGGTGCTGGGCGCGCTGGACGAGACGGTCTGGCCGCTGGCGACCGCGCCGGGCCCCTGGATGAGCCGGCCGATGCGCGCGGCCTTCGGCCTGCCCGAGCCCGAGGTGCGGATCGGCCGCGTTGCCATGGATTTCTGCCTGACCGCCTGCGCCGCGCCGCGCGTGCTGCTGACCCGCGCCGAGCGGCGGGGCGGCACGCCAACCGTCCCCGCCCGCTGGCTAACGCGGCTGGATGTGTTCCTGCGCGGCCAGGGGTTGGGGCTGGCGACGGCGCCCGAGGCCGGCTGGGCTTCCCTGCTGGACGCGCCATCGGCCATCACCCCGGCCGAGCGCCCGGCCCCCGCGCCGCCGGTGGCGCTGCGCCCGCGCCGCATCAACGTGACCGATGTTGGCATGCTGCTGGCCGATCCCTTCGCCTTCCACGCCAAGGCGGTGCTGCGGCTGCGGCGGCTGGATCCGCTGGATGCCGATGTGGCGGCGATCGAATATGGCACGCTGGTGCATGCCGCGATGGCCAGCTTTTTGCGCGCAGCTGAAGGCCGGGTATGGCCCGGGCCTGCGCCTGCCGCGGCGCTGTGGGCCGCGGCCGCCCGGGATGCGTTGGCGGCTTCCGGCCCGCGCCCCGGGCTGGTCGCCTTCTGGGGTCCGCGCCTGCTGCGAATCGGCGCCTTCGTGGTGGCGCAGGAGGATGCCATGCGCGCGCCCCGGCTGCTGGCCGCGACGCTGGCCGAGGTGGCCGGCACGCTCGACCTCGACCGGCCGGGGGGGCGGATCACGCTGGTGGCCCGGGCCGACCGGATCGACCGGCTGGCGGCGGGCGGGCTCAGGCTGATCGATGTGAAGACCGGCACGCCCCCCAATGGCCGCGCCCTGGCCGATGGCACCGCGCCGCAATTGCCGCTGGAAGCCCTGATCGCTGGCGAGGGCGGGTTCGCCGGCCTGGCGCCGGCGCCCACGGTCTCCATGGCCTATTGGAAGCTGTCGGGCGGCGACCAGCCCGGCGAGGTTCTGGGCGCCATCACCAGGCCCGAATCCATCGCCGAATTGGCCGCCGCCGCCCATGGCGGGCTGGCCGGCCTGGCGGATCGCTTCCTGCTGGGCGCGGCGCCCTTCCTGGCGCGGCCGCATCCCGGCCGGCGCAGCCGCGACGATTACGACCAATTGGCCCGCCGCGCCGAGTGGGAAGATGCGGAGGATGGCGCGTGACGCCCCGCCAGCAGGCCGCCCACGACCAGGCGCGGGCCGCCGACCCCGCGGTTTCGGCCTGGGTCGGCGCCTCGGCGGGTTCCGGCAAGACCAAGGTGCTGACCGACCGGGTGCTGCGCCTGCTGCTCACGCCCGGCACGCGCCCCGAATCCATCCTCTGCCTGACCTTCACCAAGGCCGCCGCGGCCGAAATGGCGGACCGGCTGGCGCGCGCGCTCGGCCGCTTCGCGGTGATGCCGGAGCCGGCCCTCGCCCAGGCGCTGGGTGCGCTGCTCGCCCGCGACGTGACGGCGGATGACATTGTTCGCGCGCGCGGCCTGTTCGCCCGCGTGCTGGACCTGCCGGGCGGCATGCGGATCAGCACCATCCACGCTTTCTGCCAGTCGCTGCTGCGCGCCTTCCCGATCGAGGCGGGGCTCACGCCCCACTTCGCGGTGATCGAGGATACCGAGGCCGCGACGCTGCTGGCCGAGGCGCGCGAAGCCGTGCTGGCCGCCCAGGGTGCCCATGCTGAGGCGCTGACCGCACTGGCCGGGCTGGTCCCGCCCCAGGCCTTTGCCGATCTGCTGGCCGCGCTGGCGCGCGACCGGGTGAAGCTGGAGGCCGCGCTGGCGGGCGGCCTCGATGCGCTTCTGGCGCGGCTGGCCGCGCATCTCGGCCTCGATCCCGGGACCGAGGAAGGCACGCTGCTGGCCGATGCGGCAACCGTGCCGACCGAGGGTCTGGTCGCCGCCGCGCGCCTGCAGGAAGCCAGCCGCAACGCCAATGACCGGGCGCGGGGTGTGGCGATCCTGGACTGGCTGGCGCAGGACATCGCCGGCCGCGCCGCCGGCTGGGACGCCTGGGCCGCGCTGTTCCTGACGGGCGAGGGGGGCGTGCGGGAGCGGCTCGGCACCAAGGATATCGGCCCCCGCCAGGGCGAGAGCGTGGCCCTGCTGCGGGCCGAGGCCGAGCGGATCCAGGCCGTGGAGGGCCAGCGCCGCAGCGCCCGGCTGTTTGCCGCCACGCGCGCGCTGCTGGCCATCGCCGCCCCCATCCTGGCCCGCGCCAAGGCCCGCAAGCGCGCCGCCGGCCTGATGGATTACGATGATCTGATCCAGGCCGCCGATGCGCTGCTGCGCGACCCCGGCAGCGCCTGGGTGCGCTTCAAGCTGGATGGCGGCATCGACCATCTGCTGCTCGACGAGGCGCAGGACAGCAACCGCGCCCAGTGGGAAATCGCGGCCAGGCTGACGGAGGAATTCTTCGCCGGGGAGGGCGCCGCACCCCGCCCCCGCAGCCTGTTCGCGGTGGGCGACACCAAGCAATCCATCTACCGTTTCCAGGGCGCCGATCCGGGCGGCTTTGCCCGCTGGCGCGCCCGCTTCGCGGCCCAAGCGGCGGCCGGCGAGGCAGCCTTCCGCGACGTGCGGCTGCAAGTCTCCTTCCGATCCGCCCCGCCCGTGCTGGCGCTGGTCGATGCCGTCTTCGCCGAGGGCCCCGCCCGCGCCGGCGTGGTCGAGGGCACCGAGCCCTTGCTGCACCGCCCCGACCGCGAAGGCGCCGCCGGCCGCGTCGAGCTGTGGCCCATGCTGACCGGCACCGCCATCGAACCGCCGCCCGCCTGGGACGTGCCGCTGGCGCCCATCGGCGTGCTGGGCGCGCCGGCCCGGCTGGCCGAGGCGCTGGCCGGCCGGATCGCCTTCTGGCTCACCAACCATGAGATGCTGCCCGCCCGCGACCGGCCGATTCGCGCCGGCGACATTCTGGTGCTGCTGCGCAGCCGCACCGGCCCCTTCCTGTCGCGGCTGGTCCGCGCGCTCAAGCGCCGCGGCGTGCCGGTGGGCGGCGCCGACCGGATGCGCCTGACCGAACAGCTGGCCGTGCAGGATCTGATGGCGCTCGGCGATGTGCTGCTGCTGCCCGAGGATGATCTGCAACTGGCCGCCGTGCTGACCTCGCCCCTGGTTGGCCTGTCGCAGGCGGCGCTGGCGGCGCTGGCGGTGCCGCGCACGGGCAGCCTCTGGGCCGCGCTGGCGGCGCGGCGCGGCGAGGACAGCCCCGAGGGCGAAGCGGCCGATTGGCTGACCGGGCTGATGGCGCAGGCGGATCTGACGGCGCCGCATGATCTGTTCGCCCGGGTGCTCGGGCGCGATGGGCGCCGCGCCCGGTTGCTGGCGCGGCTCGGCCCCGATGCGGCGGACCCGATCGATGAATTCCTGGCCGCCGCGCTGGCCCATGCGCGGCGCCACCCGCCCAGCCTGCAAGGCTTCCTGCACCATCTGCGCCAGGGTGCCGCCGAGGTGAAGCGCGAACCCGAGGCAGCGGGCGACGTGGTGCGCATCATGACGGTGCATGGCGCCAAGGGGTTGCAGGCGCCCGTCGTGATCCTGGCCGACCTCTCGCGCGCGCAGCGCAAGGATGGCGGCGTGCGCTGGGCCTGGTCGGCGGCTGGCGCGCTGCCGCTTTGGGCGCCGGGCGAGGATTTCCGCGCCCCCGCCTACCAGGCGCTGCTGGAAGCCGAGGCCGCCGCCGGCGCCGAGGAGGAAAACCGGCTGCTGTACGTGGCGCTGACCCGCGCCGAGGACCGGCTGCTGATCGCGGGCGCGCAGGCGCAGGCGCCGAAGGAAGGGGGCTGGAAGGCAGGCGGCTGGTACGATCTGGTGGCGGCCGGCTTTGGTCGACTGGAAGCCCGGCCCGAGCCCTTCGCCGAACCCGGATTCGGTCCCGATGCGAGCGCGCTGGCACTGGAGAGCCCGCAGCGCGAGGCGCCACGCAAGGAGGCGGTCGAGGCCGCGTCCGAGGCCAGGCCGCTGCCCGCCTGGGCCCGGCAACCAGCGGCCGAGGAGCTGGGCGAGGCGGCGCTCGCGGC
>Ga0247843_1002113_pt1 | contig 37524 bp, 31 predicted proteins | sample LaCruzMarch2017__FD_192420 | JGI IMG/M metagenome (GOLD analysis project Ga0247843, IMG submission 192420) | Freshwater microbial communities from meromictic Lake La Cruz, Castile-La Mancha, Spain - LaCruzMarch2017_8m | ecosystem: Environmental > Aquatic > Freshwater > Lake | place: Spain...
CTTTGGAATTAACGCCTACGGCCCCGGCTACGTGGAGGTCAACGGCGTGAGGCACGCTGCCCCCCTCGTTTTGCACCCCGACACTGGCGCTAACCCCCTGAATGCTTGCTCCGTTGCCAGTCTTGAGGCCCACCACTTCGAGGGCTTACTTCTACTTGGCCCCGAAATTGTCTTAGTGGGAACCGGCGAAAAACAGGTGTTTCTCAGCGCCTCGGTGCTTGCGCCGCTCACCCGTAAAAGAATAGGGGTCGAGTGTATGTCCCTTGGTGCTGCTTGCCGCACCTTCAATCTACTGAGCGCTGAGGGCCGTAAAGTGGTGGCCCTCTTGGTGATTGAGCCATCCGCATCGGATTGGGCGAGTCAGCCCCCTGAGCACAACCCCCAAACACAGAAAGGCCCGAATTTATAATGCCACTGCCCAAGGCCCCGACGAAACCCGCCACGCTTTTACAGCCCACTGAAGACCTTGTTGCGAGACCGAATCGCAATAAAAAATCAGCGACCCGAGGCTTCGTTACTGACGATGAAGACCATGGGGCAATCACGGCAGCGCCTTCTGCAGTTGGCCTAAACAAGCCCGTAATTCAGAGGCCCCAGGAGGTTCTCAGAGAGCCACGACGACGAAGCGACCCCGATTCCGCGAAGACATTTGTGCTCGACACCAATGTGCTGATGCACGACCCCAGTAGCCTGTTTCGCTTCGAAGAGCATGATGTCTTTTTGCCAATGATGACCCTCGAGGAATTAGATAACCACAAAAAGGGAATGTCCGAGGTCGCCCGTAATGTTCGCCAGGTAACCCGCTCACTCGATGCCTTAATCGATGCAATTTCTGGCGAAGTCGGCGGCAAAGCAAAAATCGGGGAAGGTATTCCGTTATCGGCGCTCGGCAATAGAGATGCGACTGGCCGGCTATTCTTTCAGACTGCGCCGATTTCAGATACGCCAATCCAGGGGATTGAAGGGTTTGAAACCGGCAAAGCGGACAACCAGATTCTTGGTGTCGTCAAAGCCTTGCAGGCCCGGCACAAAGACCGGGTTGTCGTGCTGGTTTCAAAAGACATCAATATCCGGATTAAGGCCCATGCACTGGGTCTGCCTGCAGAGGATTACTTCAACGATCAGGTCGTCGACGATGCCGACCTGCTCTACTCCGGGGCGATGGCGCTGCCTGAAGGGTTCTGGGATAGCCATGGCAAAAAGCTCGAGTCTTGGCAACAAAGCGGCTACACCTTCTATCGCATCACAGGCCCGCTGTGTTCGGCCTTTCATGTCAACCAATTTGTCTACGAGGAAGGCCCTTCTGCGCTATTTGCAATCGTGCAGGAGGTACAGGGTCGAACCGCAGTGCTTCGCACCCTTCGAGACTTCAGTCACACGAAGAACTCGATCTGGGGCATCACGGCCCGCAACCGCGAGCAGAACTTCGCACTGAACCTCTTGATGAATCCAGATATTGATTTTGTAACACTGCTAGGCCAGGCGGGTACCGGGAAGACCCTGCTGGCTCTCGCCTCGGGGTTAGCGCAGATCCTTGAAACCAAAATCTATAACGAGATTATCGTAACTCGCGCTACCGTTCCCTTAGGCGACGATATCGGCTTTTTGCCGGGTACTGAAGAAGAGAAAATGCAGCCTTGGATGGGTGCGCTTGAAGACAACCTTGAGGTCCTTAACCGCGGGGTTGATACCGGTGGCGACTGGGGTCGATCGGCTGCGGCCGATTTGATTCGCACCCGCATTAAAGTGAAATCACTTAACTTTATGCGCGGCAGAACCTTTATCAATAAGTTTCTGATTATTGATGAGGCGCAGAATCTAACGCCAAAACAGATGAAGGCCTTGATCACCCGGGCCGGACCCGGCACTAAAGTAGTCTGCATGGGCAATATTGCGCAGATTGACTCGCCCTACCTCACCGAAGGATCCTCGGGCCTGACCTATGTGGTCGATCGATTCAAAGGCTGGGGCCACGGAGGCCATGTGACACTTCAACGTGGAGAGCGCTCTCGGCTTGCGGACTTCGCAACGGAGGTTCTTTAAGCCAACAGTCTCGTCGCTTGGGCGAGTCTTTGGTCGTCCGCGATTTCCGCCCACATTTCGCGCCACTTGGCGAACTGAAGGCCTATGGCGTCCCCTAGGGGATTCGAACCCCTGTACTCACCGTGAAAGGGTGATGTCCTAGGCCTCTAGACGAAGGGGACCCAGAAAAAACGATTTGCCGCGCAGGCTACTGGTGGAGCTAAGCGGGATCGAACCGCTGACCTCTTGCATGCCATGCAAGCGCTCTCCCAGCTGAGCTATAGCCCCCTGCGGTTCGCCCTTCAGTAAACCCCGCCCACCATTGCTGGCGAACTTCCTGCGGTCGGGCGACTCAGGCAAGCCCGCAACTTTAAGGGAATAATGTCGAAAAGTCCAATATCGAAAGCTCTATGACCGCCAAAATCATCGATGGGGTAGCCCTCGCTAAATCCATCCGAAGCCAGGCCGCACAACGCGCAGACCGCTGTAAATCCCAGGGCCGCCCGCCAGGATTAACGGTCATTCTCGTTGGCGATAACCCCGCCAGCCAGGTGTATGTCCGCAACAAGGTAAAGGCCTGCGAAGAGGTCGGCATTCGCTCTCAACTCATTCAAAAGCCCCAATCTCTGGATCAGTCCGAGCTCCTTGCTCTAATTGGCCAACTCAACGCTGACCCAAGTGTTGATGGGATTTTGGTGCAGCTACCCCTACCGCCTCAGATCGACGCCCACCGAGTCATTGAGAGCATTGCCGCGGATAAAGATGTCGACGGATTCCACGTGAGTAACGCCGGTGCCTTGATGACCGGCAAGCCACTCTTCCAACCCTGTACGCCTTATGGCGTCATGACCATGCTTGAATCGATATCCGCCCCCATTCGCGGTGCCAACGCGGTAATCCTGGGTGCGAGCAATATTGTAGGTAAGCCCATGGCGATGATGCTGTTGGCTGCCGGCGCAACTGTCACCATCTGCAACAGCAAAACCAGAAATCTGCAAGAGCACACGCGCCGTGCGGATATTCTGGTTGCCGCCGTTGGGCGAGCCAGGATGGTGACCGCGGACATGGTCAAGCCGGGCGCGATTGTGATTGATGTTGGAATCAACCGGCTCGCGGATGGCAGACTTGCTGGCGATGTGGATACTGCAGGGGTCTGTCGGGTCGCAAGTGCGATAACCCCAGTCCCCGGTGGCGTTGGTCCGATGACCATTGCCATGTTACTCATCAACACACTTGAATCTGCTGAGCGTCGCCTCAACCTCTCTTAAATGAACTCAATCATCTCAACACCCCCAACTCCGAAATCCTTGAACCCCTTTCTCTGCGAATTACTTGATCGAAAGGCGCTGCCTCGCTACGACCTGATCAACGCCGAGCAGGTCGCACCTGCAATCGATCAGCTGCTTCAAGAGGCACGGGCTACCCTTGCAGGTGTGACCCAAGCGGATACGCCACCCCAGTGGGAAAGCGTTATGACCCCGCTGACTGATGTGACCGAGCGACTCGGCAGAGCATGGGGTGCCGTCCACCATATGTCGGGGGTCATGGACTCACCTGAATGGCGAGAGGCCCTCAACAGTCGGCTCGCTGAGATCACCGCATTCTGGTCAGAGCTCTCACAACACGCCGGATTGTTCGCAAAGGCAAAAGCGATCGAGGCGGGACTCTCGAACCACTCAGCACAGTCAGGCGAGACCGAAGGCGCGCGGCATCGCGCACGACAACAGGCGTTGAAAAACTCTCTTCGTGCCTTTCGTCTCGGAGGCGCAGAGTTACCCCCCGAACAACAGCAGCAGTTTGCCGATCTGCAGGCAAGGCTTGCTCAGTTGAATCAGAAATTCTCCGAACAGCTACTTGACAGCACCAATGCGACAGTCGTTCACGTCACGGATCGATCAAAACTAGCGGGCCTACCCGAACATGCAGTCGACGCGGCCGCACACGAGGCGAAGAAGCGTGAAATGCTCGGCTGGGTCTTTACGCTTCAACACCCAAGCTATGGTCCTGTCATGCAGTTTGCAAAAGACCGATCGCTGCGCAAAGAGATGTACGGCAAGCAGGCGGTCCGCGCCTCCGAGATCGCAGCCGAGGGCAGCCAGCACGACAACGGCCCCGTCATGGGGGAAATACTCTCTCTTCGGCAGCAACAGGCAGCACTACTTGGGTTTTCAAATGCAGCTCAGGTGTCGCTCGCCTCGAAGATGGCCGACTCGCCCGAACAGGTGATTGATTTCCTGATGGATCTCGCCAAAAAGGCCCGGCCTGCTGCCCAACGAGATCTCGAGGAGTTACGTGCGTTCGCCAAGCAGACCCTTAGTCTTGACCCTCTTGAGGCATGGGATGTCGCCTACGCAAGCGAGCAACTTCGGCAATCCCGTTACGCATTCTCTGAAGATGATGTTCGTCAATATTTTCCTTTGCCCAGGGTATTACAGGGACTCTTTCGCGTAATTAAGGCGTTGTTTTCGGTGGAGATTAAGCCGGTTATTGGGCTTGCGCCCCTGCCCGTCTGGCACTCCGATGTGCAACTCTTTGAGGTGCTAAAAGATGGCAACTCAATCGGCCATGTCTATCTCGATCTCTACGCGCGCAGCACAAAACGCGGTGGCGCGTGGATGGATGATGCACGGGGCCGTCGAGCAATCTCGACCCAGAGCGGACATCTCGCTGATCCTGCCTCTCTCGACATCCAAACACCCGTTGCCCTACTGACCTGTAATTTCGCTTCACCCGTTGGCACTAAGCCCACAACACTAACCCACGATGATGTCATCACACTCTTTCATGAGTTTGGCCACGGACTTCATCACCTCTTAACCCAGGTCGGTGAATTAGATGTCTCAGGAATCAATGGTGTGGAGTGGGATGCGGTGGAGTTGCCTAGCCAGTTCATGGAAAACTTCTGCTGGGAGTGGGAAAACCTCTCTGGGCTCACCGCCCACATTGAGTCCGGCGAGCCCCTGCCCCGAAGCCTTTTTGAAAAGATGGTGGCCGCCCGTAATTTTCAGAGTGGGCTATTTATGCTGCGCCAGATTGAGTTTTCAATCTTCGATATGAAAATTCATGCGGGCCTAATCCCTGACCCCAAAGCCGCCCCGGCTGCAGTGGGTCGTGAGATTGAGACGATGCTCTGGACAATACGACGCGAGATCGCGGTACTTATCCCACCCCAATTCAATCGATTTGCACAGAGCTTTTCACATATCTTTGCCGGCGGTTACGCGGCCGGCTACTACAGCTACAAATGGGCAGAGGTGCTCTCAGCGGACGCCTATGCCGCATTTGAAGAAGCGGGTCTAGACCATTACCCGGAGGTTGGCGAGAAATTCTGGAGAGAGGTTCTAGCCGTCGGTGGCTCACGCCCCGCAATGGAGTCGTTCAAGGCTTTTCGTGGGCGCGAACCACAGGTCGAGCCCTTACTGCGACATAACGGTCTGCTGTAATGCGCCTGGCCACCTGGAATGTAAACTCATTACGGGTTCGGCTTCCTCATGTGATCGCCTGGCTTACCGAAGAGGCGGGAACTGAAGTTGATCTGCTTGGGCTTCAGGAAACAAAACTCATCGATGCAAAATTCCCTAAAGCCGATATTGAGGCTGCTGGATATCACGTTGTATTCGCAGGTCAGCCAACCTATAACGGCGTTGCAATTCTTGCAAAGAAATCAAGATTTAAATGCCCTGAAGATCTTGTAATCAACAATCCTCACTTTGCGGACGAACAGGTTCGGATCATCACGGCTACCCTGTGGCCGATCTGCGCTGATGACGCACACGAAGACGGCGAGCCACTGCGGTTAGTTAACGCCTATGTCCCCAACGGCGCCGCAGTGGGTAGCGATAAATACGATTACAAACTCAGATGGCTTGATGCCCTGCAGGTGTTCGTAGAAGAGGAACTTAAGAGATTTTCTCGACTCGCCCTGGTTGGCGATTACAACATCGCCCCTAAGGATATCGATGTTCACGATCCCGACGAGTGGGCGGGCCAGGTGCTGTGCTCACCGGCCGAGCGTGAGAGATTCCAGGCCCTGATTAATCTGGGCCTCACGGATTCCTTCCGCTTACACCCGCATAATGAGAAGAGTTTTTCGTGGTGGGATTATCGGCAAGCGGGCTTTCGGCGTAATCGTGGCTTACGGATTGACCACGTGCTCTTGAGTCCAGCTCTAGCAACGCTCTGTGTGCAGTCTGGAATCGATACCGCGCCAAGAAAAAAGGAGCAGCCCTCGGATCATGCACCCGTTTGGGCGGAAATGTCGACTTAGGATTTCGTCGACTTAGGATTTCGCCCACTTAGACTGCGCTAATCAAGAAATCTTACCGGTCATCCTCAAGATGCAAGTCAGCGATCTTGCGCGTCATGGTGTTGCGCCCTATCCCAAGCAGCTGCGCGGCTTCCATACGGCGACCCCGCGTGTGTTTAAGCGCGATACCAAGCACCGCAGACTCAAACTCTCTTGCCCAATGGTTCATTCGGCCATGATCGGGTCCGGGCATCTGACCAGCAAGACTCTTCGAGACCTCCTGTCTAAGCAACTCCTGCCACGACGGTGTAAGCCGGGGTGATTCCACCGCTGAGGATGATGCAATCACCTCCCCGCCCCGATACGGATCAGAACCTAAGACCTGCGACACCCGCGAGTCACTCGGTGAGAGGCCATTGACGTGTTGTAGCTCGCTGGCATTCGGCATACGAATCTCAGCGGGGAGATCTTCGAGCTGCACGGTCTGGCTCGGCGCCATGACGGTCATCCAATGGCAGAGGTTTTCTAACTGCCGAACATTGCCGGGAAACGGAAGCCTGACTAATACCTCCATCGCCGCAGTCGATAACTGCTTGGTTTCAACCTTTAAATCCTGAGCACTCTTTTGAAGGAAATGCTTTGCCAACAGGGCAATATCCTCGGGCCGCTCACGCAGCGCGGGAAGCTTTAATCGAATCACATTGAGTCGGTGAAAGAGATCTTCGCGAAATTGTCCGGCGCGAACACGGGCTTCAAGATCTTGATGGGTTGCAGCAATCACCCGAACATCGGCCCTTAAGGGCTGATGACCACCAACCCGATAATAGTGCCCATCGGATAAGACCCGCAGCAATCGCGTCTGAAGATCAAGTGGCATATCGCCAATCTCATCAAGGAACAGCGTTCCACCCTCGGCCTGCTCAAATCGGCCGCGACGGGTCGATTGTGCGCCCGTAAATGAACCACGCTCGTGACCAAACAATTCAGACTCAAGGAGATCACGCGGAATCGCTGCGGTATTCAGTGCAACAAATGGCATTTTGGAGCGAGGGCTATGACGGTGTAAGGCACTGGCGACAAGCTCCTTTCCGGTGCCCGACTCACCAGTAATGAGCACGGTCGCACTCGATTGGCTCAGTCGGCCGATGGCCCGAAAAACATCCTGCATCACAGGCGCCTGCCCCAGTAACTCAGGAAGGGCCTGACTCTGAGAATCCACCAACTGAGTTACCGGAGTGCTCTCCTGAACGGCACGCCGGATCAGTGCGATCGCAGCGTCAACATCAAAAGGCTTTGGCAGATACTCAAAAGCCCCGCCTTGGAAAGCAGAAACGGCGCTATCGAGATCCGAGTAGGCTGTCATCACAATCACGGGCACATTCGGGTAGCGGGTCTTGACCTGCTCTAAGAGCGCAAGCCCACTGTCTCCCGGCATTCGAATATCCGAGACAAGGACCTGCGGCACATCTGAAGATAGGGCACGCAGCACGGAGGATGCATCTCCAAAGACACGGCAAGGCATCTGCTGCTTGGTGAGCGCCTTTTCAAGCACCCAACGTATCGACTGATCATCATCTACAATCCAGACCGGCTTCATTGCTGGCTCCATTTCAAATCAATCGGAAGACGAATTAAAAAATCAGTACACCCAGGGCGACTCGTCACATCAATGACCCCTCCATGCTGGTGCACGAACGATTGGGCTAAAGTGAGGCCCAGACCATGCCCCTGAGGGTGCCCCGATACCAAGGGATAAAAAACACGCTCACGAATTTCCTCTGGAATTCCTGGTCCATCGTCAATGACATGCAAATCTAATGCCAGCTTGTGCCGGGTCTTAGCGATCGTCACCTGCCGCGCAACACGCGACTGCAGAATAATTGCGCCTTGACCCCCTAGGGCCTGAGCAGCATTGCGAGCGACGTTGAGCACCACCTGAATCAACTGCTCGCGATCACCATGAATCGGGGGAAGACTGGTGTCGTAATCCCGAGCAATACTTAATCCCGACGGAAACTCTGCAAGCATGAGGCTGCGCACCCGCTCACAGACCTCGTGAATATTGACGGGCTCCATCACACGGGCCTTACGATGGGGAGCCAGCATCTGATCCACTAGGCCCTGAAGACGATCGGCCTCTTTGATAATCACTTGGGTGTATTCCCGCAGGTCGTCACTCGGTAACTCGGCATCCAGGAGTTGCGCCGCACCCCGAACACCGCCCAAGGGATTCTTAATCTCATGGGCCAGGTTTCGCATTAACTCTTTATTGGCCTGAGTGAGATCCGCCTGGCGTTCCTCACGGTCTAGCCGGCGCTGCTGATCGATTTCCCTCAACTCAATGCAGATGAGTCGCTCATCCGTCTCCCGCTGGGCCGTCACCGTCGTGTCAAGCTGAGTCACACCGCGGGTCGGGAGCTGCCAGGTGAGGTGCTGACGCTTGGCGTCAAACTGATGTTCTATCGCCTCATGCAACATCTGTTCAACCTCATCAACGGAGCCAATGGATTCTGACAATCGTGAACCCTCGAGCTGACGGCTAGATACCCCGAACAACACCTCGGCCGATTGATTACAAAAGACTACTCGCAGACTTTGATCAAGTAACACCACGGAGGTCGTTAGAAGATCAAAGTTGCGAAAGTCTCTTGTACTCACATTCAGCTGTTCAAATCAGAGCAAACGATGTCTTACATTGAGTAATACATGTCAAACTCAACCGGATGGGTTGTCATACGGAACCGCGTGACTTCCTCCATCTTGAGATCGATATAGGCATCGATCATTTCGTTACTAAAGACGCCACCACGGGTGAGGAACTCACGATCCTTGTCGAGGCACTCGAGCGCCTGATCCAATGAGGAGCACACCGTCGGAATCTTCTTATCTTCCTCTGGAGGTAAGTCATAGAGATTTTTATCTGCTGCCTCACCAGGATGAATCTTATTCATCACGCCATCGAGACCCGCCATCATGAGTGCCGAGAACGCCAGGTAGGGATTCGCCGTGGGGTCGGGGAAGCGCACCTCAATGCGACGGCCCTTGGGATTGCTCACGTAGGGGATTCGAATCGATGCCGAACGGTTACGCGCAGAATAGGCAAGCTTCACGGGTGCCTCAAACCCAGGCACGAGACGCTTATAGCTGTTGGTTCCAGGGTTGGTAATGGCATTGAGCGCCTTTGCATGCTTGATCACGCCACCAATGTAGAACAAGGCAAATTCCGACAAGCCCGAATAGCCATTGCCTGCAAATAGGTTGACGCCCTCTTTCCAGATTGACTGGTGAACGTGCATCCCCGAGCCGTTATCGCCAACAACGGGCTTGGGCATAAAGGTGGCCGTCTTTCCGTAGCTTGCAGAGACGTTATGGACGACGTACTTAAGAATCTGAGTCCAGTCTGCCCGCTGCGTCAGGGTTGAAAATTTTGTTCCAATTTCACACTGGCCAGCACCGGCAACCTCATGGTGATGAACCTCCACCGGAACGCCCATCTGCTCGAGAATCAGACACATCTCAGAGCGAATATCCTGAAACGAATCCACTGGTGGCACTGGGAAATAGCCCCCCTTTACCGCAGGCCGATGGCCAAGATTGCCGCCCTCGTATTCGATTCCAGTCGACCAGCTGGCTTCCTCGGATTTGATTTTCACACCGCAGCCCGACATATCGACCGACCAGGTGACCCCATCAAAAATAAAGAATTCGGGCTCTGGCCCAAAGTACGCTGCATCACCCACCCCACTGGATTTAAGGTAGGCCTCTGCACGCTTGGCAATTGAGCGCGGATCCCGATCGTAGCCTTTGCCATCCGAGGGCTCCACAACATCACAGGTCAGGTTGAGGGTTGCCTCTTCTCGAAACGGATCAAGCACCGCCGTGTTTGCATCGGGCATCAACAACATGTCCGAGGCCTCAATACCCTTCCAACCCGCGATCGAGGAGCCATCAAATGCGTGTCCCGATTCGAACTTGTCATCATTGAAGTGGCTAATCGGCACAGAGACGTGCTGCTCTTTACCGCGGGTATCGGTAAACCGAAAATCAACGAATTTCACTTCGTTATCGGTCACCATTTTCATAACGTCTTGGGGCGTGGGCATCCGGACTTCTCCTTAAAAAATGTTGTTTTAAACTGATCCTCGGCCTGACGTGATGACTGACATGGCCTCTGGGTCAGCTATTGCTTAGCGAAAACTGTGCCGAACTAAATTTCTATGTAAATCAATAACTTGCGACAGAACTGTGCAGATTATGATGCCTGTATGCACTTTTATAGTGCACTTTACGCACTAAAGTTGTGCATTATTTTGATTGTATCAGATTATGCACTAATTAAGTGCATTTATAGGAAGGATGAATGAAGATCATTAAGGAGCTCATAGCCCCGGGCCGTCGCCTGGAAACGTCCTGACGTGAACGACAGCAGGCCAGCTTTCTGAGCTGCCACGATCTGATCAAGCAGCCTCGGGTGCGCACCCACGTCGATCCCGGTCGTCTGGGCCCAACGGTGGCTTGACACCCCTTCAACAAGTCGCAGGGCATTGAGCATGAACTCGAAGGGGAGCGCCTCGATTGAGACCTCTGTCTCATTGATTGGCGTACGCCCGATTGACTCCATATAGGAAGCCGGATGACGAACACGTGTTGTACGAACAATTCGTTGTGCGGATGAGATTTTACCGTGGGCACCCGCACCGATTCCAAGATAGTCGCCGAATGTCCAGTAATTCAGATTGTGTTGCGAGGCCTGCCCAGGCTTACAAAAGGCAGAGACTTCGTAGCGATCAAACCCCGACTGCTTTAAACGATTGACAACAAAGGTCTGCATATCCGCCAATAACTCCTCATCAGGAAGCCCTGGCGGGGGCTGTAATGCAAACCGAGTATTCGGCTCCATTGTGAGTTGATAACACGAGATATGCCCTACTCCCAGATTAATCGCCTGCTCGAGATCTGCTTTAAGCATCGCCATCGATTGACTGGGTAGCCCAAACATTAGATCGATATTGACTCGCGGAAAAATTTCTACAGCAAGTGCTGCCGCTGCAATCGCCTGTTCGCGATCATGGACCCGACCGAGCGTCTTTAACTGTTGGTTATCAAAAGACTGGATACCGATTGAAAGACGATTCACACCCGCATCCGCAAACCCACGAAATCGATCTGCTTCAAACGACCCCGGGTTGGCCTCCAGCGTAATTTCAAGGTCGGGCAAGCATTTCACTCTCGCCCGGATCTCGGAAATTAACCGGGCAATTGACGCTGAAGAAAATAGACTCGGGGTTCCTCCACCGATAAAAATACTCACGAGCGGGCGCCCCCATACCCAGGGCAAGAACTGCTCGAGATCCCGCATCAATGCATCAACATACTCCGACTCAGGAATACCATCGGGCTTCTCATGGGAGTTAAAGTCACAGTAGGGGCACTTCCGGATACACCATGGAAGGTGCACATAGAGCGAGAGCTCAGGCAGCGTTGAGAAATTAATCACGACACAACAACCGCAATGCTGACATCAGGCCGATGCCATCAGAGGGCCAACGCCTCAAGCAACTGGCGCAGGGCTCGGCCACGATGGCTCAGCGACTGTTTCTGCGCAACCGTCATTTCGGCAGCCGTTAACCCCACCGCCGGATCTAAGAAAATCGGGTCGTAGCCAAACCCCCCCTCGCCACGAGGCGTTGGAATGATCTTCCCTGGCCAGACACCCGTGACGAGGATCGGCTGTGCATCCTCATGATGCCGAACAAATGCAATCGCTGCTCGATACTCTGCATCAGATTCTGTCCACTCTCGTGACGATTGATGATGGCCGATCTCCGAGAGCAACCATTTCAGATTTGCCTCGTCAACAGATAACACACGAAAATCCTCTTCATACTCATGGGCACGAGGACTCTCAAGAAGTGCGTCACCCCAATAGCGCGCCGATCGAACGCCGGGAGACCCGCCTAGACCCTTAACGCAAACTCCTGAATCGTCAGCCAATGCAGGCAGGCCGGTAATGCGACTTGCATGCCGGGCTTTAACTAACGCATTCTCCTCAAACGTGTCGAAGGGTTCGTCAGGACTCTGCACCCCGAGATCTGATTGATTAATCAACTCAAGACTCCACTTCTGAAGCACCGGTGCTAATGCGTGCTGAAACTCTCTTAACTTTCCTGCGTTCGACGACGCCAAGACCCAACGCGTCATGCTGATCAACCCACTGAACTCACACTCAAGCGACTCGGATCTTGAATCAACGACTGCTGAAGACCCTGTAGTCTTGTGATTCCCTGAGCCGCAAGCGCCATCATCGCATCGAGTTCCGCTTTCGAAAATGGCGCGCCCTCGGCAGTACCTTGGACCTCAACCAGCCCTCCAGACGCCGTCATCACCACATTCATATCAGTATCACAATCAGAGTCTTCGAGATAGTCCAAATCGAGTAACGCATGGCCTCGCCAAATCCCCACGGAGATAGCGGCTACCGGCTCCCGCAGCACCGCTGCTGTGACCTTCTCGCCCTGGCGCAGGCCCGCTAGTGCATCGGCCAGCGCAACACAGGCTCCCGTGATGCTCGCGGTACGAGTGCCGCCATCGGCCTGAAGCACATCACAATCAATCGTGATTGTGCGCTCACCGAGCGCAGCAAGGTCTGTCACCGAGCGCAACGCTCGACCGACAAGCCGCTGAATCTCGAGGGTGCGCCCACCTTGCTTGCCTTTGGCAGCCTCCCGATCGGATCGCGTGTGTGTCGAACGCGGCAGCATTCCGTACTCCGCAGTCACCCACCCGGTTCCCTTACCTTTCAAAAAACCGGGTACGCGCTCTTCAACGGAGGCGGTGCAGAGCACCTTCGTATCACCAAAGGACACCAATACCGACCCCTCAGCGTGACGAGTAAACCGGCGCTCTAGCGTGACGGGCCGCATCTCAGTTGGCACCCGCCCACTTGGCCGCGCTGGCTGTGTGGAGTTTGATTGCAAATCCGCGTTCGCTTGGCCCATATCGCCTCCCTCTTAACAATGCCCATTACAATACATCGACTCATCGATTTCTCGGAAAGCCTACATGTCGCATCCTAGTATGACCGGTTTCGGAACCGCTAATCTCGACTGTCCGGTCGGGCGCCTGGCCTTGGAAATTAAGAGCGTCAATAGCCGTTATTTTGAATTTAACCCAAGACTGCCCGATGAATTTCGCTGGGCAGAGCAGCGCTGCCGCGAACGACTCCAGCAGACGGTAGGCCGTGGCAAGGTTGAGTTTCGTTTTTCACTGTTTCGGACAGAGTCAAGTCTCTCGAAAACCCAGATTAACGCCGCAAGCCTCGCCTCAGCCTTACGGCTTTCCCATGAAATTCGTCAAGACCATCCAGAGATCGCGCCTTTTTCTGTCAGTGATCTGCTCAAACTTCCCGGAGTGCTTCAGGAATCCGAGTTATCACAAGAGCAATGGATTGATTTATTTGACATCCTGCTTACCCAGGCCTTAAGTCATTTCACGACAAGTCGGATCCAGGAGGGCGAGCGACTCCTTGCGCTAATTACCGACCGTATTAATCAAATTGAAGGGCTTGCGAGCAGAGCCGAATCCCTGATCCCGCTGGCAATCGCGCATCAGCAGCAGCGGCTTGCCGATAAACTTCGCGAGGCTCTCGGACACGCCTTTGTGAACGTAGCCTCGCCAACGGCGGAACAGCTCATCGCATTAGAGGATCGGATTCGCCAGGAGGTTGCTGCCTTTAGTCTTCGCATTGACATCGCCGAGGAAATCGACCGTCTACGAAGCCATCTTCAGGCTGCCCGCCAGGCTATTGCACAGAAGACCGCAGTCGGTATTGGCAAACGCCTCGATTTCCTAACCCAGGAAATGAACCGTGAGGCCAACACGCTCGGCTCAAAATCCGCCTCTACAGACCTGAGCAACATCTCAATTGAGCTCAAGCTCTTGATCGAGCAAATACGAGAACAAGTCCAGAATCTGGAATAACCCTCAACACATCATCGGGCGTTAAACCCGCAAGCATCTTCTAGACCGCAAGCTTTTTCTTATAGATGGCGACCTGCTCTTCATAGAGATCGCGCCCTGCCGCATCATTGGTCACCAGCAGGGGGAAATTCTCAACGACCAGCCGCTGGACCGCCTCGGTCTTGAGGTCCTCATAGGCAACAAGCTCAGCAGACCGGATACACGACAGCAAGGTCGCAGAGATCCCACCGATCGCTGAAAAGCAGATAGCCGTATTTTTCTTGCACGATTCGCGCATCGCTGGCCCTCGATTTCCTTTGCCGATAGCACCCTTTAACCCATGATCAAACAACACCGTCGCATAAGGATCCATTCGATAGGCAGAGGTCGGTGCAACGACCCCAAATACATGCCCAGGCTTCGTGGGGCATGGCCCTCCGTAGAACACAACCTGACCCGTTAGATCAATCGGAAGTGGCTGACCCTGCTGAATTAATTCGACGAATCGCTTGTGCGCGGCATCTCTGGCCATGTAGATTACCCCGCTAAGATTAACTTCATCTCCCACTACCAAGGTGTTGATCACGGCGTCGGTTAGAGGTGTCGTTAGATAATGTGTTGTCATTTAAATCTCCGCACTCGCGCGCCGGCCAGCGTGACACTGAATGTTGACCGCGACCGGCAACGCCGTGATGTGGCAGGCATAGGTCTCCACCGCAACCCAGAGCGCTGTGCTCACACCACCGTATCCCTGCGGTCCAATTCCCGTTCGGTTGATGTCTTCGAGCAACTCTCGCTCTAATGCCGCAATATGAGGCGCCTGATGATGAATCCCGATATCTCTCAGAATTGCTTTCTTCGCGATCTCGGTCACCTTATCAAAACTTCCCCCGATTCCAACCCCAACGGTTAAGGGGGGGCAGGCGGCTCCTCCGGCTGTGTTGATCGCATCCAACACGAATTTCTTAACGCCTTCAGCGCCCTCACCAGGCAATAAGAATTTCATCGTGCTCCAATTCTCACTGCCACCCCCCTTTGGGAGCACGGTAATGTGAAGGCGATCGCCGGGGACAATCTCGGTGTGAACCACCGCGGGCGTGTTGTCATTTGTATTGACCCGAAGCAAGGGATCTCCCACCACTGACTTACGCATATAGCCTTCAGCGTAGCCCTTTCGAACGCCGGCCTGAATCGCCTCCTGAAACGCACCACCCACGACGTGGACCTCTTGGCCAAGGGAGACATAAACGATGGTGAGGCCCGTGTCATGACAGACGGGTACATTCTGCTCACGTGCAATCCGATCGTTATCAATCAGTTTGAGTAAAACCGATTTACCAAGCGGCGAAATCTCTTGGGCGACGGCCTGGTGAAAACCAGCAATCAGGTCTGGGGGCAACTTGTGGCAGGCGTCAATACAGAGCTTCGCAACGGTATCAACGATATCTTGGACTGGCAATTCTCGCATCTCTGGCCTTGTTTTCTTGTAGTGAATCAACGCGATATAGTATCTGCATGCATACGCTAACCCTTTCCCGGTCAAGTCCAAGCGATCAAGGCAATGTCCGAACCTAATCGCGGCGTGCTCCTCATGGTGGCCGCGCCGTCGGGCGCCGGGAAGTCGAGCCTGGTTAACGCCTTTTTGAAGAATAACCCCGACTGGCAACTCTCGATCTCCACCACGACCCGTCCGCCAAGACCGGGCGAGCGCCATGGGCGAGAGTACTTTTTCACAGACCGCGAGAGCTTCGAAACCCAACGGCAATCGGGGGCTTTTCTCGAGTGGGCTGAGGTCCACGGCAACTTCTATGGCACCTCACGGGCCTGGATCGATAGTCAGCTTGCCCAGCATCACAATGTCATTTTGGAAATTGACTGGCAGGGCGCCCGACAGATTCGCGCCCATTTCTCTGGCGAGCCCGTTCGCCCGAAAAGCGTCTTTATTCTGCCGCCGACACTGCCCGAACTCGAGCAACGCTTACGGAGCCGCGGCCAAGACAGCGAAGCGGTGATTCAAAAGCGGCTCGCCGCCGCACAAGATGAAATGACCCACGCAGATGAGTTCGATTATGTTATTATAAATCAAGACTTTAGCGCCGCTTTAAGTGAGTTTAATCGCTTTGCAGAGCAGGCTCTAAAGCCCTTCTAAGTTGCATCAAATCACGTTTATCACTGGCGAGACTAAAACATGGCACGCATCACTGTTGAAGACTGTCTGCAATTTATCCCCAACCGTTTCGAACTCGCCCTCGCCGCAGCCTATCGTGCTCGGCAGCTCGCACAGGGCGCTGCTGCAAAAATTGAATCCCGAGACAAGCCTACCGTTACTGCATTGCGTGAAATCGCGGCGGAACAGGTTGGCCGGGAAATGCTCCGCAAAGTCCCGATTTAAGTGAACAGTCCCGCACTGCGGGCCGTTTCAGTAAGCCCGCTCATTGATCAAGCCCGGGCTTACCTTCCAGTAGAAGATTGCGAGCGGCTGAAGACCGCTTATCGATTCAGCGATGAAGCCCATCTGGGCCAGTTTCGCCAGAGTGGCGAACCCTATGTCTCACACCCCCTTGCTGTGGCAGAAATTTGCACCCAGTGGCGACTTGATTCTCAGGCGCTCATGGCCGCCCTATTGCACGACACGGTAGAGGACACCAAAGCCACCTCACAAGAGATTGCAGAGAAGTTCGGGCCCGAAGTCGCAGCCTTAGTAGAAGGCTTATCGAAACTCGATGCGGTCGAGTTTCGGAATCGAGAAGAAGCCCAGGCCGAAAACTTTCGAAAAATGTTACTGGCAATGGCCCGGGATGTCCGTGTCATTCTGATCAAGATCGCTGACCGCCTACATAACATGCGTACCCTCAATGTGGTCTCAACCGAGAAACGTGGACGTATCGCCCGAGAGACCCTCGATATCTATGCCCCAATCGCTCATCGACTTGGGCTGAATGCCGTATTTCGCGAACTCGAGGATCTCAGTTTTGCAGGGCTTTATCCAAATCGTTTTGTGATTCTCTCAAAAGCACTCTTATCGGCCCGCGGCAACCGACGGGAGGTCGTTGGCCGACTTCAGCAATCGATAGAAAACCAACTGCCAAAATTTAGAATTGCCGCAACGATTGAAGGTCGAGAAAAAAGCCTCTGGTCGATCTATAAAAAAATGATCGAAAAGAAACTAAGTTTCGCGGAGGTTCTCGATGTCTACGGCTTTCGAATACTCGTAAAAGACATCTCCCAGTGTTACCTCACACTCGGGGCCTTACATGCTCTCTATAAGCCAATGCCAGGGAAATTCAAGGATTACATTGCCCTTCCCAAATCAAATGGCTATCAATCCTTGCACACAACCGTTGTAGGTCCCTACGGTACCCCTGTAGAGTTCCAGATCCGAACAGGGGAAATGCACCAGGTATCCGAGGCGGGGGTTGCTGCCCATTGGATGTACAAAGAGGAATCCCGCGAGGGTGTCTCACCGCTTCAGGCCCGAGCACACGAGTGGATGCAGTCTCTGGTGCAGGTGCAATCACAAACCCGAGACCCCTCGGAGTTTCTCGATAGCGTCAAAATCGACCTCTTCCCCGATGTGGTGTATATCTTCACCCCTAGGGGCGCAATCCGAGAGTTGCCCCGCGGCTCGACCCCTGTCGATTTCGCCTACAACGTTCACACCGATATCGGCAACCATTGCATTTCTGCCGAGATCAATCACCGGCCAGCAGGTTTAGACACCGTTCTGCGTAACGGCGATGTCATTCAGGTCACAACCGATCCAAAGGCGAATCCGCACCCCAGCTGGCTAAGCTTTGTGCGAACGGCCAAGGCCAGAGCAGAGATTCGACACTGCTTAAAGACCACAACACGCAGCGAGGCAATCGACTTTGGCTACCGACTACTGGATCAATCACTCACGGCCCTTGGCATGGCGGGACTTGACGACCCACGCCTCGAATGGCATCAGTTTCTGGCCGAAAATACGGCCCAGGATCGAGACGGATTACTCGAAGATATCGGTCTTGGTCTCACGCTCGCCAATGTGGCCGCACGTCGACTCCTACCCCAGGCATCGGGCTCAACTGTCTCACGCCTGCCCCTGCACGCACAGCAAGCAATCGCGGTTTCGCATACTCATTTCACAACCCTGAACGAGGCCATCACAATCGATGGGAGCGAGGGCTCAACAGTGCAGTACGCCAGCTGCTGTGCTCCCATCGGGGGGGATGCCGCAGTCGGACTGATGCGCGGTGGAGCCGGCCTCGTCGTCCATCGCACCACCTGCCCCTTAGGCCGCCGTCAACGCGCAAAAGACCCGGCCCGATGGGCAGATATTATTTGGGCCGAAGAATTAAAGCGCTTATTTCAGACCCACCTGGCCATCGAAACCCAAGATTCCCGCGGCACCTTGGCGCGAGTAGCCTCTGCAATTTCGGGAGCCGACGCCAATATCGTTGGAGCGAATACGGCCCCGAAGGATCAGACCCTGGCGATCATGAATCTTATTGTTGAGGTCCGAGAGCGACAGCACCTTGCGAATGTCCTGAGGAGAATAAGACGCGTGCCTGATGTCATCCGGGCAACTCGGGTTGCGCCAGAGCGGCTCGACACTCACACAGACCTCTAATAGCCGGGGACTCTAAAGGAGCGGTCTTCAGTCGCCCGCAATTGTCATTTCATTGATCAAGATTGATCCTACGGTTTTACTGCCTCGAGTCAACGTATCGGAACCAATCGCAACGATGCCTTTGAACATCTCCTTCATGTTCGATGCCACCGTGATTTCCTCTACCGGATAGGCGATCTCTCCATTCTCGACCCAATATCCAAATGCGCCACGGGAGTAATCACCCGTTACATAATTGACGCCCTGCCCCATAACCTCTGTGATGAGCAGGCCACGATGCATTTTTCTTAGCAGCCCAACCAGATCATCATCGGCTCTGGTCTGGTCGCTTCGCATCACGAGGTTGTGAGAACCGCCCGCATTACCCGTTGACTCCATCCCCAATTTTCGAGCGCTGTAACACGACAGGAAGTAACCCTTCACCACGCCATTGGTAACGACATCGCGTGGCCGAACCCGGACCCCCTCATCATCAAAGGGCGAGCTTCCCATTGCTCCATTAACTAAAGGATCTTCGTGGAGCTGAATATGCTTAGGAAAAACCCGTTGACCGAGGCTGTCGACCAAGAAGGTGGTTTTTCGATACAAGGCCGATCCGCTAACCGCCTGCGTAAATGCACCGAGCACCCCACTCGCAAGTGGGGCCTCAAATATTACCGGTACCTTCTGCGTCGGCACTTTACGCGCATGCAGTCTGGCCAATGCCCGCTCTGCGGCATAACGACCAACCGATTCGGGGTCTGCTAATTTCCTGGGGTCTCGATCCGAGGTGTACCAGTCGTCTCGCTGCATTGCCTGACCCGACTGGGCGATCGGCGCAACCGATAACCAATGCCGAGAATAGGGATAACCGCCGATAAAGCCGCGGCTATTGGCAGCAAAGAACTGTCCGTGATTCGCAGCCACAGAGGCACCCTCAGAATTTCTAATCGCCCGACTCACCCCGAGCGCGGCCTTTTCGGCCGTCATTGCCAAGGCCACGGCCTTTTGCGCATCAATCTCCCAAGGAAAATAGAGTTGAAGCTCGGGATACTGTTTCGCGATGAGATGGTCCTCAGGCAGGCCTGCGCAGGCATCCTCTGCTGTATAGCGGGCAATATCGAGGGCCTTAGCGACTGCATCCCGCAGGGACTGATCCGAGAAATCAGAAGTTGTGGCGTGACCACGCTTTAAGCCGCTATAGACGGTTACCGATGCCGCACGATCTCGGGTTCGCTCAAGTGTCTCAATCGCCTGCTTCCTCACAGATACCGATAGACCGCTACTTTCAGAGACCTCAACGGCTGCATCAGTCGCGCCAAGATCCTTGGATATCTGCAGGATTTTTAAAGAGAGCTCCCGTAGCGCTTCGGGAGCATAAAAGAGCGGGGAAACCATGGATTGTTTTGATCGGTTCATAGAGGCAATAATAGCGACATGTTAGAACAATATCCCCTTAATCGTCCTGCCAGAATCGGCCTGGTCTCGATCAGCGACCGCGCGAGTCAGGGCCTCTATCAAGATCTTGGGCTACCGGGCTTGCGGGCCTGGCTTGAGAGTGCCATCACCTCTGACTGGGAGCCGATTGAGCGCCTCATACCCGATGAGCAAGAGGAGATCTCTAAAACCTTAGTTAATCTTATCGATGATACGAAGTGCGATCTCGTATTCACAACAGGGGGTACAGGCCCCACGGTTCGGGATGTCACACCAGAGGCAACACTGGCGATTGCGGATAAGGAGTTACCGGGTTTTGGCGAACAAATGCGGCAGATTAGCCTGCACTATGTGCCCACCGCAATTCTCTCCCGCCAGGTCGGCGTAATCCGCAAGCAAGCCATGGTGATCAACCTACCCGGCCAACCAAAATCGATCGCCGAGACACTAGGCGGCGTGCGTAATGATCAAGGAGAGGTCCTTGTAAGTGGTATCTTCGCTGCGATTCCCTATGGCCTTGAACTGATTGGTGGCCCAAGCATTCTAACCAACGAGGCGATCTGCAAGGCCTTTCGCCCGAAAAAGAAATAAGCGATTGGTAAACCCGGCTCGTCTTCTCATTGTTAGCCTTGCATTCGCGACATTCTCCGCGGCAGCCGCTGCGCCATCGGCAGTCTCGGAGCAGTGTCGTGAATTCTTAGTCCACGGCTTACCCACTAAAAAAGGCGATTTACTCTGCCGCACGGGATACGCCCTTATTCATGATAACGACACCAAGGCGGCCACATGGGTTGCGCAGCGGATGACAATCGCCCGGCTCGCAACGGTGGTCAAACGCCAAGACCGTTTCATTCCAGACCCAGATATTCCCAAGGGAAGCCGTGCCGAACTCGACGATTACCGAGGCAGCGGATATGACCGCGGTCATATGGCACCGGCTGCAGACATGCGATGGAGTGCACAGGCCATGCGCGAGAGTTTCTATCTCTCCAATATGGCACCCCAGGTGGGGGTGGGCCTGAACCGAGGCCTCTGGAGCGATCTCGAATCAATGATTCGTCGCTGGGTTGCCAGCCGTGGCGAGCTCTTTATTTACACCGGGCCCATATTCCAAGCAGCACGCGAGCAGCTCACACGCATCGGGCCCAACCAGGTGGCCGTTCCGACCCATTTTTACAAAGTAGTCTTCGACCCCGTTCGTGTCGAGACAATTGCGTTTGTCGTGCCTAATGCACCCCAAACCAACCGCAGAATTGAGGAATTTATTACCTCTGTGCGCGATATTGAGCAGCGCACCGGTCTTGATTTTTTAAACCGAATCAATCCAAGCGTGCAGGCTTTAATCGAGGAGGCGGTTGCAAGCAGCCTTTGGCAGTAAATCGTGTCGGGTTCTGAGACAATGGGCTGATGGATATCGCTCAACTTATTCAGACCATTACGATTTATGCAATCCCAGTGGTCTTTGCCATTACGGTCCACGAGGCAGCCCACGGCTATGCCGCCCGCTTCTTCGGTGACTTAACGGCCTACCACGAGGGTCGGATCACCCTCAACCCACTCAGACATATCGACCCCGTTGGTACGATTCTGATTCCGCTGATGCTCTATTTTGCAACCGCAGGCGCTTTTCTGTTTGGCTACGCAAAACCGGTACCCGTCGATTTTTCAAATCTCCGTCGCCCCAAAAAAGATATGATCTGGGTTGCTCTAGCAGGGCCCGCAGTAAATCTTCTGCAAGCCTTCGGCTGGGCGATTGCCCTGTATGGCCTTGCAGCACTCGGAGTCAATGAGCCGTTTTGGATCGCTATGTGTAAAGCCGGTATCTTGGTCAATGTGGTTATGTTTGTATTCAATCTCTTCCCCCTGCCACCCATGGACGGCGGGCGCATTCTGGTTGGGCTTTTGCCCTGGCGGCAGGCCATGCTCGTTTCCCGAATCGAGCCTTATGGGTTTTTCATTGTGCTTGGGCTCTTAGTCGCCGGCATTATCAACAATCTCTGGATGCGGCCTCTCATGGAACTCACTTACCGTCTCATCGACATCGTATTAATTCCGCTTCGGATGCTGCTGAATTAATACCGGTCTGCCGCCTGGCAGCTGCCCTTGGTCATCACCGCCTGCCCCAGAGTCAGGGCCGTTACGAGGTTGGGCGATATATAAATCCCATCGGGATCAAGAAGTGGATCGAGATTCTTACAGCGCAGATGTGTAGGCTGCGTGAGGAGTGTCACTAGATTACATGCCGTTAGCTGTGCAAGCCTGCGACGATCATTGAATACACGACGCAGGCAGATGAGTGTTCCGTCTTCGAAGTAGCCTGTGCGTTGAACATCATCGTGAAATAGGCTTCGCGCCTGGGCATCACAGACCTCTTGCTCCGGAGGGGCAAGCTGATCTAGGCGCAATATCGTGACTCTGAAATCGTCTTCGGGCTCGACCTCAAAGGCTCCGGATTTCCAATTACGCTCTCCCTCAGGCTTCACAACACCGCCAGTCACCTCCGCCTTACACCGTGACTCTAGAGGCAATCGCTTTAGGAACTCCTGCTTTTTGACATCGCGCTTATCGGCCTGCTGCCGAGCGCCGTCCGCCAACACGGGCTGTCCGAGAATGCCCAATACGATTGCCGCCGAGGCGAACGCAATGAGGCGGCTGGCTTGGCCCATTAGGCGGCCGAACGAATAATCCACATGCCCTCTAGACTGCCTAGAAACCCGACACAAATCAAGGGGGATTACACCCATTAGCCGCTCAATGTGCTGCGCTGGGGCAGCTAGGAAGTGAACTGGGTCTCCACCAGACCGCACAGTAAATGGCCCAAGATCAGGTGGCCTTCTTGAATTTGTGGCGTATGAGAAGAAGGCACGTTCAAGACAACATCGGCGAGCGCCCCGATCTCTCGTGGCTCCCGGCCAGTAAACGCAATCGTTGCGACCCCCAGGGCTGCCGCAGCCCGAATGGCAGCCAGGATATTTTTACTTCGCCCCGAGGTGGACAACACAATCAAGACATCGCCACTACGACCAAGGGCCTCCACCTGGCGGGAGAAGACCTGGTCGTAGCCGTAATCGTTTCCAATCGCCGTTAACGCCGATGTATCCGTACTTAACGCAACTGAGGCAAGAGGCTTTCGCTCTTTGAGAAAGCGACCCACCATCTCTGCAGAAAAGTGCTGCGCCTCGGCAGCGCTTCCGCCGTTACCTGCAAACATGAGTTTTCCACCCGATTTCAAGGCGTTCACACAGCAGTTGACCGCCTTGACTAAAGCCGCCTGAAGGCCCTGATCGGCAAGGCATTGCTCGACCATCTGCCGAGATGCCTCAAGGGAAATTTGAATATCTTTTTGCATCATGCCGCCTCTTCACGTACTGCTTTCTTGCGTTCGTGCTCTTTTAGAAAACGCTTACGTAAACGGATACTCTTTGGTGTGATCTCCACGAGCTCATCATCGGCAATAAACTCAACCGCTTTTTCTAGGGTGAGCTCAATTGGTGTTGTTAAATCAATATGCTCATCCTTGCCCGAGGCCCGCACATTGGTGAGCTTTTTCTCTTTTACCGGATTCACCACAAGATCATTTTCTCGACTGTGAATTCCAATAATCATGCCCTCATAGAGCACATCACCGGGTTTTACAAACATACGTCCGCGCTCTTGTAATTTCCATAGCGCATAGGCCACCGCACTGCCATCATCTTGGGAGATCAAGACCCCATTACGGCGATCGGCCATCTCGCCCTTGTAAGGCCCATAGTCGTCAAAAATATGGCTCATCAGCCCGGTGCCACGTGTCGCGGTGAGAAACTCGCCTTGAAAACCAATGAGCCCACGCGCAGGAATTCGATACTCCAAACGCACCCGGCCCTTCGCATCCGACACCATATCAAGAAGCTCTCCTTTTCGAAGGCCAAGGTTTTCCATGATGGGCCCTTGATGATCCTGCTCAACATCGACGGTCAACATCTCATAGGGCTCGAGCCGCTCACCATCTTGACTTGTTTTAAACACAACTCGCGGCCGCGATACGGCTAACTCATAACCTTCACGCCGCATATTTTCTAAGAGAATCGTGAGGTGTAACTCGCCACGCCCCGAGACAACGAAGGTATCAGAATCCGCACCGAAGTCGACTCTTAGGGCAACATTAGCCTTTAACTCCCGCTCGAGACGCTCGCGAACCTGACGGCTTGTGACGTACTTACCCTCTCGGCCAGCAAGTGGTGAAGCATTGACCATAAAATTCATGGTGAGTGTGGGCTCGTCGACCTGCAGCATCGTTAGCGGCTCAACATGATCGCTCTGGCAGACCGTTGTGCCAATGTTGAGATCGTCAATCCCGTTAATCAGCACAATGTCGCCCGCTAAGGCCTCCTGGACAACCTCCCGCTCGAGGCCCTTAAACATCAGGATCTGGTTGATCTTCGCCTTCTTCGGCGCCCCCTCTGGGCCGTCTTGGATGATGACCTCTTGGAGTGGTTTTACACGGCCACGCGTAATTCGACCGATTCCGATCTTTCCGACATAGCTGGAATAGTCAAGCGAGCAGATCTGCAGCTGGAGCGGGCCGTTCGGATCATCTTCACGCTGGGGTACATACTTCAGAATTGCATCAAATAACGGCCGCATATTATCGTTGGTCTTTGTGTGGTCCATTGTTGCAAACCCATTGAGAGCCGATGCATACACGACGGGGAAATCTAACTGCTCTTCGGTTGCGCCGAGCTTGTCGAATAGATCAAATGTGGCACTCACCACCCAGTCAGAACGGGCGCCTGGCCTGTCAATCTTATTGACCACCACGATTGGCTTGAGGCCAAGGGCAAGCGCCTTGCGAGTCACAAAACGAGTCTGCGGCATCGGGCCCTCAACCGCATCGACTAAGAGCAACACCCCATCGACCATCGACAAGACACGCTCGACCTCTCCACCGAAATCCGCGTGTCCAGGCGTATCGACGATATTGATGTGCGTACCCTCGTAATCCACAGCACAGTTCTTTGCAAGAATCGTGATTCCACGCTCTTTTTCGAGATCATTAGAATCCATCACCCGTTCGGAGAGCTGCTGATGCTTCGCAAAGGTACCAGCCTGCTGCAGTAGTTTGTCGACCATTGTGGTCTTGCCGTGGTCAACGTGAGCAATGATTGCAATATTGCGCAATGCGCGCATAAAAAACTCCTATGAGGATAAAACGCGAACCCGTTCAGGGTTCAGCATGTGATGCGACTCCACTCGTCCGGTTCCAAGGAACTCTCCGGTCTGCGCGTTGACGCGATAAACATCCGGCGTGAGCTCTTGCGAGACCATGACCGACTGTCCGTGTTGGAAACGTTTAACCTGTGAGGGGCCAAGAATAATCTGCGGCCAGTCACGAATTAGCCAATCCACTGGTTTTAAAAAGGATAACCGCTCCTCCTCGTTCGCCTGCTCAAGCGAATCAAGCGAAACAATTCCGTCATCCTCGATCTGGCCGACGCCAACGCGTCGCAGACCATGTAAGTGGGCTGGTAGCCCCATCGCTGCGCCAATATCCTCGGCCAATGTTCGAATATAAGTGCCTTTGCTACAGACCACACGAACGATCAGGTTGGGCAGTGCCCACCCCAGTAACGCAATGGCATGGATCGTAATCTTGCGCGCGGGCCGGTCCACCTCCTCGCCTGCGCGGGCATAGTCATAGAGCGCTCTGCCGTCCTTCTTTAGCGCTGAAAACATTGGCGGTATCTGGGTCTGCGGACCCTGAAATGCTCTCAACACCGCATGCAGTTTTTCCTCTGATAGATCCGAAGGCACCGGCATGCGCAAGATCGTCTCGCCTTCGCGATCTCCCGTGGAGGTTTTCTCCCCGAGAGCGATTTCCGCGATATAGGTCTTATCTGCGTCAAGGCCCTCCGCGGCATACTTGGTTGACTCACCAAACATTAGGGGTAAGAGTCCACTGGCCATTGGATCTAGCGTTCCACCATGACCCGCCTTTGCGGCCTTCAGAAGGTGCTTGACATGCCCCAGTACCCGACTCGACGACGGGCCCACTGGCTTATCAAGAAGCAATACGCCATCGATCGGGCGTCGCGTTCGCTTTGTGGTGGAGATGATCGGTGTCATTGCTTACCCGCTAAGGCACGATCAATTAATTCGCTCATCGCAATCGCACGGGCCACGGTGTCGTCCCGAACAAAGTGGAGATCGGGCGTCTGATGAATCTTCAGCATTCGACCGAGCTTGGCGCGAAGAAACCCTCTGCATGCGGCAAGGCCTTCGGCCGTCTTATGAATCTGATCGGGATCATCCGGCAGCACACTGTAATAGACCCTGGCATGGGCGTAGTCGGCCGTTACTTCCACATCGGTAATCGTGATGAGCCCGATACGAGGATCCTTCACCTCAAGACGAAGGAGCTCTGAGAGATCACGCTGAATCTGATCGGCTACCCGAAGTCCGCGCTCTGATGGCTTAGGAGAGTGTCCGCGCAATTTCTTGAATCTCGAAGACTTCGAGCTGATCACCCTCTTGAATGTCATCGTAGTTTTTCAGTGTTAATCCACACTCGAAACCCTCTTTGACTTCCTTGGCATCATCTTTAAATCGCTTCAGAGAATCGAGCTCACCGGTCCAGAGCACGACGTTATTGCGAAGTAACCGTATCTGGGCGGAGCGCTTGATCGTTCCTTCAAGGACCATACAGCCCGCAATATTGCCAAGCCTCGAGACCTTAAAGACTTGGCGAATCTCAACTAGCCCGATTGTGTTCTCACGGCGCTCAGGGGCCAACATCCCCTGCATCGCGCTCTTCACCTCATCAACTGCATCGTAAATAATTGTGTAGTAGCGAAGATCAACGCCGTTACCTTCCGCTAAGCGCTTAGCCTGTTGATCTGCCCGAACATTAAACCCGATTACAACAGCCTTTGATGCGATCGCCAGGTTGATATCGGATTCGGTGATTGCGCCTACCGCCGCATGAACAATATTGACCTTCACCTCATCGTTAGAGAGCTTCTGCATCGCTGCAGCGAGTGCCTCCTGCGAACCCTGGACATCGCTCTTGATAATGAGCGAGAGGGTCTGAACGCCATCTCCCATATTCTCGAAGATGTTTTCAAGTTTCGCAGCCTGCTGCTTGGCGAGACGAACGTCTCGAAACTTGCCCTGCCGAAACAAGGCAATCTCTCGGGCTTTACGCTCATCGCCCAAGACCATCATCTCGTCGCCCGCCTGAGGTACCTCCGTCATTCCGAGAATCTCAACAGGGATCGATGGCCCTGCTGTCTCTACCGAGCGACCGTTTTCATCAATCATTGCGCGGACTCGTCCGAAGGCAGATCCTGCAAGAATAATGTCGCCCTTTCTCAGGGTACCCGACTGCACAAGCACCGTGGCCACGGGGCCACGGCCCTTGTCAATGCGCGCCTCAACGACGAGGCCTTTGGCAAGCGCCTCCACCGGCGCTTTTAGCTCCAAGACTTCTGCCTGCAACAAAACGTTTTCAAGAAGGTCATCAATACCCTGACCCGTCTTAGCCGACACTGAAATAAATGGCGACTCACCACCGTACTCTTCGGGAACCACCTCCTCGGCGACTAATTCCGTCTTAACCCGCTCCGGATTGGCTTCAGGCTTATCAATCTTATTAATGGCTACAACAATCGGGACGCCGGCGGCCTTCGCATGGGCAACGGCCTCCTTGGTCTGCGGCATAACACCATCATCGGCCGCCACGACCAATACGACGATATCGGTTGCGTTCGCACCCCGCGCCCGCATCGCAGTAAAGGCCTCATGACCCGGAGTGTCCAGAAATGTAATCACGCCACGCGGGGTCTCCACATGATAGGCACCAATATGCTGGGTAATCCCCCCGGCCTCGCCTGCTGCGACCTTGGCTCGCCGAATGTAATCGAGTAGCGATGTCTTGCCATGATCCACGTGTCCCATGATCGTCACAACAGGAGGCCGAGTAACGGCAACCGCCTGTGCAACCTTCTCGGCTTCAGTTTCCTCAAGCAGTGCTTCGGGATCATCGAGCTTGGCTGCGAAGGGTTTGTGTCCCATTTCAGACACGACAATCATTGCAGTCTCCTGGTCTAAGACCTGGTTGATCGTGACCATCTGACCCATCAGCATAAAGGTCTTCACGACCTCAGTGCCTTTCACAGACATCTTATGGGCAAGGTCTGCCACCGAGATGGTCTCTGGGATATACACATCCCGGATCTGAGGCTCGGTTGGCTGAACGAAATTCGTAGGCTCCTGCGAGGATTGCTTCGGCCGGGACCGTGGACCGCTCCGCCATCCCGCAGTACCTCCGCTGGAATCACCCCTCGTTTTGAGTGCCCGTTTCTTAGCTGCATCCTCTTGCCAGGTGGATGACAGCTTCGATGCCTTAAGTTGCTTCTCCGTTTTTTTCTCTTTTGGCTTTTCCTCATCGCCCGGTTTTGCTGCAGGCTTGTGTAAGGTTGTCGATACTGGCTCTGCGGCTTTATCAGGCTCAGGTGCCTTGGCGCTTGTTGCTAACTTTCCGCTACGCGCGGCAGTCATTAGCTTATTAATTGCTGCAACTTCGTCTTCCACTGTTCGTCGCGCTTGAACTGATTTCGCTGCATCTTCAGCAGCGATGCGGGCGCGCTCCTTCGCCTGAGTGGCCTTCTCGCGGTCGCCAGCAGCCGCAGAGACACCCTGCGCCTCGGCGGCAAGGGCTGCCTCACGCGCCTGTTCCACAGCCTGCGATTCGCGTTGGCGCTCGCGATTTAACTTCTCCTGTTTCTCTTTTAGCTCAACCTCTTGCCGGGCAAGTAACTCTGACTGTCGCCGACTCTCGGCCTCACGCTGCGCAAACTCTTGCTCGGATACAACTGGGGCCGCAGACTCCGTTGGCGCGGCCTCCTGTGCCTCGCCGCCCTCGGCGGTATCGCGCTTAACAAACACCCGTTTCTTACGGACTTCCACCTGAATCGTCCGAGATTTACCAGAGCCATCGGCCTGCTTGATCTCACTGGTCTGACGCTTGGTGATCGTAATCTTCTTACGGGGCGCCTCCTCACCACCATGCGCTTTTCGAAGGGCGGTCAGCAGTTGCTCCTTATCGGACTCGGACAGCCGATCGTCCGCCGATTTCTTCGCAACGCCAGCAGTACGTAACTGCTCGAGAAGGGTCTCGACCGGCAGCTTTAATTCAGCAGCAAACTTTTCTACATTATCAGCGGCCATCCGTGGACCCTCCAGCCTCAGCTTCTTCCGAAGCAAACCAATGGGCACGCGCCTTCATGATGAGTTCGCGCGCACGCTCTTCATCCATCGCCGCGATCTCAACGAGTTCATCCACCCCAAGGTCGGCGAGATCATCACGTGTAAAAATCTTTGCATCAGCAAGCTTGACTGCTAGATCACGGTCCATCCCCTCGAGATCGAGAAGATCCTGGGCGGTTGTCTCCAGCTTTTCTTCTTGGGCAATCGCCGCAGTAAGTAATGAATTACGTGCACGATTTCTTAGTTCATTGACGGTGTCTTCGTCGAACGCCTCAATCTCCATCATCTCGCTTACTGGCACATAGGCCACTTCCTCGAGTGTTGAGAAACCCTCGTCGATCAGGATATCGGCGACCTCGCCATCAACATCAAGTTTCTGCATGAAGATCTCTCGCAGAGAGTGCCGCTCAGTCTCCGACTTCTCTGCAGACTCATCGGCGGTCATGATGTTGATCTGCCAGCCCGTTAGCTCGGAGGCGAGTCGTACGTTCTGACCGCCCCGACCAATTGCAACGGCAAGCTCCGCCTCATCCACCACAACATCCATGGCGTGACGTTCTTCGTCTACCACGATTGATGAGACATTTGCAGGCGCCAAAGCGCCGATCACAAATTCGGCGGGATCCTCTGACCACAGCACAATATCGACGCGCTCACCGGCAAGCTCGTGGGTGACCGCTTGAACGCGGGATCCGCGAACGCCCACACAAGTCCCGATGGGGTCGATTCGACGATCTGAGGTGAATACAGCAATCTTGGCACGAACACCCGGATCGCGAGCAGCCGACTTTATAATCAACAGACCCTGTTCTATCTCAGGGACTTCCATTTCAAAGAGCTTCATGATGAACTCAGGCGCCGTGCGCGAGAGCATGATCTGCGGGCCACGCTGGGTACGCTCAACGCGCTGCATATAGGCGCGCACCCGGTCTCCTGGGCGCAGGTTCTCCTTTGGGATCATCTGGTCTCGGGGCAGCCGGGCCTCAATTTTTCCAGACTCCACAAGGACATCCCCACGATCAAGCCGTTTTACGGTGCCATTAATAATGACCTCACCGCGCTCGAGAAAATCTTTCAGAATCTGTTCACGCTCAGCCTCCCGGATTCGCTGCAAGATCACCTGCTTGGCCGCCTGCGCGCCGATCCGTCCAAACTCGATTGGCTCGAGCTCTTCCTCAATAAAATCTCCTACCTCGATATCCGGAATCTGTTTCTGGGCCTCGGTGAGAATGATTTGTAAGTCGTGATCTTCGAGCTCGCCATCCGGAACGACCTGCCAACGGCGAAAACTCTCGTAAACACCTGTTTCGCGGTCAATTGAAACGCGAACGTCGACCTCGTCGGTGAAACGTTTTTTCGTTGCAGACGCCAGAGCACTCTCAAGCGAATGAAATACGATATCCCGCTCGACGTTTTTCTCTCGGGCCAAGGCATCAGCAAGCATTAACAGTTCACGACTCATTTTTAGATCTCCCAAACGCAATCTCAGGCACCAAACGCGCCCGCTCAACATCTTCAGACTGAAAACCGAGTTGCATCATCTCGCCGGACTTGCCTTCGTACTCTAGAGACAAATCTCCCTGCGCATTGACCTGCAACACACCCTCAAAATTCCTTCGACCCTCTAGGGGCTGTCGAAGTCTTAACTTCACCACTGACCCTGAAAACCGCACATAGTGCGCGTGCTTGGTCAATGGCCGATCCATTCCGGGCGACGACACCTCGAGTCGCTGAAAATCAAATCCCTCTACTGGCAGCAAATGGACCAACTGACGCGAGACCAATTCACAATCGTCAATGGTTACAAGCCTCTCCTCGCGGGCTCCCTCTTGCCCCACGCTGCCCTGCCCCAACTGGCCATTGCCTTGGATATCAATAAACACACGCGTGAGCCCCCCCGGTGTGCGCTCTAAGTCGATCAACTCGAAGCCCAACTCCCGCGTTGCGTTGTCTACGACCTGCCAAAGATCTGCCATATCACCTGGCCCACTTACTGTGCGCCCGCCCCAACATCGTGAAAATTTTTCAAAAAAAAATGGGCTTGTTGAAGCCCATTTTTTCTAGTCGCATCAGCCGGTCTTCTCAGCCAAAAGGGCTGAATCCAAACCTACTAGAGCGCTCTATGTTATTGATTTTACAGGAAAGATCTGACAACAGCAATCGATTCGGGCTTCCCACTAGGCCGGGGGTGGTTTGCGCCCTTTAAACCCGGGTCGCCCACCGGGCCTTGGCCCGCCCGAACCCGCGCCCCTGGGGCCACTAAAGCCAGATCTTCCGCCGGGTTTTCCTGCGCCTGAGGGTCGCTGCGGCGCCGACAGGGCCCCGGTTGCCGGCTTAGCAGAACCCCAAGAGGTCTGCAGCGGGTTTGGCTTTTTGGGTCCGTTTGGCCGTCGCTTATGCGCCCCACCAAGGTGGGATAGGTGCGCATCGGGGCCCGATGGCTGCCACTCATCGTCGGGATGCGGCTGAGTCAGGTCGTCGTCATCAACCAGCGGTCGATCCTGTGATTGCTGGCGAACCACACTACTGGGCGAACTCCACTCCTGTGATGACCGCGGTCCCGCCCGGCCCCCTCGGGGCTTTTTGAATCCTGGGCCTCCGCCTGTGCTCGAACCTGCCAGGTGACTCACGGCCATCGTGTTGCCCGAAACAGGCTGCCGATTCTGTCCTTTCGCACCGCCGCGACGCTTATTTCCCGGTCGAGAATCGCCACCCGATTGACGAAGCCCCACCGACTGACAGAGCGCGAGGATATCGGCTTCACTGAGATCAACCGATCGCCCACGCTTAAGATTTGACGGAAGAGCGGTCACGCCATAACGAATACGAATGAGTCGACTCACCGTTACGCCAACGGATTCGAATAACCGGCGTACCTCACGGTTACGGCCCTCGGTAATCACAACGCGAACCCAGTAGTTGGCACCCTCGCCACCCGCATCCTCAATGCGCTCAAACTTCGCAACACCATCCTCAAGAGGTATGCCGTCAAGAAGCTGCTGGCGAGACTCTGGTGTTAACTCACCTAACAAACGAACCGCATACTCGCGCTCAACCTGCGACCGCGGATGCATTAATCGATTCGCGAGATCACCCGATGTCGTGAAGAGCAACAATCCCTCGGTGTTCATATCGAGTCGGCCTACGGCAATCCATCGGCCTACCTTTGCGGGAGGAAGCTTTTTAAACACGGTCACGCGGTGCTGGGGATCATCGCGCGTCACAATTTCTCCTGCCGGCTTGTGGTACGCCAAGACTCGAACCGGGGGAGGCGCAACGCGAATGCGTATTGGCTTTCCATTGACCTTCACCTGATCGGTATGCAGAATTCTCTGGCCGATGTGGGCGGGGGTTCCGTTGACCGATACACGGCCCGCAATAATCAACTCCTCCATTTCCCGCCGAGAGCCCACCCCCGCATCCGCGAGCACTTTATGGAGTTTTGGTGGGTCGTAATCTAGACCTGAACGAGACGGGCCACCCACGCGTGGTGTGAGACCTTGCTGGGCAAAAAACGGTATGGGTTCGGCTTCCTCAGCCACTAGGTCATCCGCTGTGTCATCTGGTGCGTCGTCCATTGTGTCGGCCTCGCTCACGGCAAGACTATCGTCGACAAGATCGTCCTTAGGCGAGATGCCCAACCCATCAACGGGCGGGTCTATTATGGGATCGAGTTGTTCACTCACGATGGCGCCTGGGTGTTGTCATGGTCGTTTGGAGTGTTGTTATTCGCATCGGTAACTACTGATTCGCTCTGGTCAGCAGACTCGCTAATTTGTGAGTCCGTCATTCCTGGCAACAACGCTGCTGCGGTGTCGCTCCAGTTCGCATCAAGCAAAGGCAGCTCCTCGAGCGAGCGCAAACCGAGATCATCCAGGAAGTGGCGCGTTGTTGCGAAGAGCGCTGGCCGACCTGGCGCATCCCGGTGCCCAATGGCCTCGATCCAGCTGCGGTCTTCAAGCGACTTAATCACCTGCGTTGCCACTGCGACACCGCGAATATCTTCGATGTCGCCTCGGGTAACGGGTTGACGATAGGCAATGATGGCGAGGGTTTCCATAGTGGCCCGCGAATACCGCGGCGGTTTCTCATTCTTCAGCTTGTCGAGATACTCCCGCATCTCAGGCCGCGTTTGAAACCGCCAGCCCGATGCGAGCGGCACGAGTTCAACGCCGCGTCCAACCCACTCGCGCTGTAAATCCTCGAGCAGCAGGCGAACCGTGTCGGCATCGATTTCATCATCAAACAACCGCCGTAGCTCCGACACCGGCATTGGCTCGGAGTGTGCAAGCAGGGCAGCCTCGAGGACTTGTTTGGCTAGGGCCGTATTCATCATTTATCAGTGTGTTGGCGGAGAGAGGGGGATTCGAACCCCCGGTGGGCTATTAACCCACACACGCTTTCCAGGCGTGCGACTTAAACCACTCATCCATCTCTCCGCGAGAGGACGTCAAAGCCGCGGCCTGAAATCTGTTAGGCGAGGCGGGTCAAGCGGGGCAAGTGTAACAGACTCCCCCGCAACCCCAACTAGGTCGCCTGCTTTAATTGCTCAAGGATTGCTGGATTTTCAAGCGTGGAGGTGTCCTGCGTGATTTCCTCTCCTTTGGCCAGCGTTCGAAGCAAACGACGCATGATCTTCCCCGACCTTGTTTTGGGCAGGTTATCGCCAAAACGAATTTCCTTGGGCTTCGCAATCGGACCAATCTCCTTGCCCACCCAGTTACGAAGGTCAGTCGCCATCTTCTTGGCATCATCGCCTGATGGTCGTGTTCCCTTCAGTACCACAAAGGCAACAATCGTCTCTCCTGTTGTCTCGTCGGGCCGCCCCACGACTGCCGCCTCCGCAACAAGAGGATTTGCGACAAGTGCCGATTCAATCTCCATCGTTCCCATTCGGTGACCCGAGACGTTCAACACATCGTCGATTCGTCCCATGATGGTGAAGTACCCCGTTTCCTTATCGCGGATAGCGCCATCGCCTGCGAGATATAACCTACCGCCCAGCTCCTCAGGGTAATAGCTCTTTACAAATCGGTCAGGGTCACCCCATATCGTGCGAATCATCGATGGCCACGGCTTTTTCACGACAAGAATTCCACCCTGACCGTTGGGCACATCATGGCCCACCTCATCAACAATTGCACACTGAATTCCGGGAAACGATAAGGTACAGGAGCCCGGCACAAGTGGCGTGGCACCCGGCATCGGTGTGATCATATGACCGCCAGTCTCAGTCTGCCAGAATGTGTCAACGATCGGGCATCGGGCGCCACCGATATTGTTGTAGTACCACATCCAGGCCTCGGGATTAATCGGCTCACCCACCGAACCCAGAAGACGCAAGCTCGAGAGGTTGTAGTGCTTTGGCGCTGCAGTAGGTGTTGCCTCTGCTGCCTTAATCAGCGAACGAATTGCTGTTGGTGCAGTGTAGAAAATAGAGACCTTATGATCCTGAATCATCTTCCAGAAACGGCCCGCATCAGGATAGGTTGGTACGCCCTCAAATACGATTTCTGTTCCACCACAGGCGAGCGGCCCATAGGTGATGTAGGTGTGGCCCGTTACCCAGCCAATATCGGCGGTACACCAGAAAATATCCTGGGGTTGCAGATCAAAGGAATACTTCATGGTTAAGATTGCATGAAGCAGATAGCCCCCCGTGGAGTGCTGTACCCCCTTGGGTTTTCCGGTTGATCCCGAGGTGTACAGAATGAATAAGGGATGCTCCGCACCAACCCACTCAGGCTCACAGACCTCTGGTTGGTTCTTGGTCGCCTCATCCATATAGATGTCACGGCCGGCGGTCATCGAGACCTTGCCTCCGGTGCGGCGATAGACAATCACATGGCGGACAGCCTCACAACCACCAAGCGTAAACGCCTCATCAACCGCAGGTTTGAGCGGAATTGATTTACCACCACGGCACTGCTCATCGGCAGCAATAATTAAGGTCGCACCGGCATCAACCACGCGCTCTTGCAGACTCTTTGCCGAGAAGCCGCCAAACACCACCGAGTGGATTACCCCAAGTCGTGCGCATGCCTGCATTGCAACCACGCCCTCTACGGACATCGGCATATAAATTAGCGCCCGATCACCCTTCTTGTAGCCCATCGACTTGATCGCATTGGCTAGGCGGCAGACCTGCTGATGCAAGGCCTTGTAGGTCACCTTTTGTACATCACCGCCATCGGCTTCAAAGATGATCGCGATCTTGTCGCCAAGGCCCTTCTCGATCTGGCGGTCGAGGCAGTTGTATGAAGCGTTGAGCAGTCCATCTTCGAACCACTTGTAAAAAGGCGCGTTGCTCTCGTCGAGTGTCTTCGTAAACGGTTTTTTCCAGCTAATTTCCTCGCGAGCATGTTTTGCCCAGAACTCTGCATAGTTCTTGTCGGCCTCGTTACACATCGCCTGATAAGCGGCCATGCTGCCGAGTCTTGCCTTTGCCGAGAATTCTTTTGGCGGCTGAAATATGCGGCTTTCCTGCATTACCGATTCAATTGCCATGCTTGATGCTCCCCTTTAGTTTTTTTGACGGGTTAGAATTATTGTGTTGCGATGCGACATTAATCATTCCGGCTTCTTTGAGCCGCTATGAATACCCTACCACCGCTCGTTAAAAATTAGGTTTTGTGTTCCGCATAAAATCTACCGCAAATTTGGGAGTTACGCTATGACGGTCATCAGACAAGAAGATTTTATCCAAAGCATCGCCGACGCCTTTCAGTTTATTAGCTACTACCACCCGCTCGATTACATTCAGGCGCTCGGGGCGGCCTACGACCGGGAACAAAGCCCGGCAGCCAAAGACGCGATAGCACAGATCCTCACGAATAGCCGAATGAGCGCAGAAGGTCGACGTCCAATCTGCCAAGATACGGGAATTGCGACAGTTTTTCTAAAGGTTGGAATGCATGTCCAATGGAAATCTTCGATGTCCGTCACGGATATGGTCAACGAGGGGGTTCGCCAAGCCTATACCTTTAAAGATAACGTGCTGCGCGCATCGATCCAGTCAGACCCGGCAGGCCGTCGACTCAATACAAAAGACAATACGCCTGCTGTTATCCACTACGAAATCGTTGAGGGCGATCAGGTTGAAGTGATCTGTGCCGCAAAGGGTGGTGGCTCGGAGGCCAAGGCAAAGCTTGCGATGATCAACCCAAATGACTCTATTGTGGATTGGGTTTTAAAAACAGTTCCGACTATGGGGGCAGGATGGTGCCCGCCGGGAATCCTTGGAATCGGCATTGGCGGCACCCCAGAAAAGGCTGTCCTCATGGCTAAGGAATCGCTCATGCAGCCCGTTGATATGCCGTTGATTCTTGCGCGTGGCCCACAAAATAGTCTCGAGGAACGGCGTATTGAGCTCTACACGAAGGTCAACGCATTAGGAATCGGTGCGCAAGGTCTTGGTGGCTTAACAACGGTGGTCGATGTAAAAATTCTCGAGTACCCAACCCATGCAGCCAACCTGCCGGTTGCGATGATCCCAAACTGTGCGGCCACCCGACATGTCCACTTTCACCTCGATGGAAGCGGGCCTGTTCACCTTGAGCCCCCCTCGCTCGCCGACTGGCCGAAAGTATCGTGGGCGCCTGACACCGAGAAGTCAAAACGTATAGACCTCAATACGCTCACACCCGAGGAAGTGGCCAGCTGGGCGCCAGGCCAGACCTTACTGCTCAACGGCAAACTGCTCACGGGCCGGGATGCGGCCCACAAGCGGATTAGCGATATGCTGGCCCGAGGGGAAAAACTTCCGGTCGACTTTACAAATCGCATGATCTATTACGTTGGCCCTGTCGATCCCGTTCGCGATGAGGCAACAGGTCCCGCAGGTCCCACGACCTCGACACGGATGGATAAATTCACCGAGACCATGCTCGGGCAGACGGGCCTGATTGCGATGATCGGAAAAGCAGAGCGGGGGCCTGAGACGATTGCCTCAATTAAAAAACATCGGTCTGCCTATCTCATTGCGGTCGGGGGCGCCGCCTATCTTGTGAGTAAGGCGATCCGCAGC
>Ga0247843_1002114_pt1 | contig 37520 bp, 22 predicted proteins | sample LaCruzMarch2017__FD_192420 | JGI IMG/M metagenome (GOLD analysis project Ga0247843, IMG submission 192420) | Freshwater microbial communities from meromictic Lake La Cruz, Castile-La Mancha, Spain - LaCruzMarch2017_8m | ecosystem: Environmental > Aquatic > Freshwater > Lake | place: Spain...
GGTCAATTCGACGTCGTGGTGGTCAAGCTCGGGAAACAGCGATTCCTGGCGCACGTCACTCAAGCCGGAGAACCCGACGCCCACCAGCCGGATCGGGCCGACATCGCTGGGGTCGAGCAGCAGGCGCCGCGCCATCGCGGTCAGCGTGCCTGCGTCCGCAGTGGCGTACGGCAGTGTGGTGGATCGCGTCAGCGTCGACATGTCCGACTTCTTGATTTTGACCGTTACCGTACGAGCGCCGCGTCCATCGCGCTCAAGGCGCCGATGGGCGTGCTCGGCGATCGACATCGACGCCTGCAGAAGTTGCTCGAGAGTGGTCAGGTCAGCGTCGAAGGTGGATTCGGCACTGATCTGTTTGGCCTCGGCCCGCTCAACCACCGGCCGGTCATCAATTCCCCTGGCCAGCGACCGCAACGCCGGTCCGGCGGCCCCGCCGAGGATACTGGCCACCTCCGCGTCGGACAGCGCCGCGAGTGCACCCACCGTTTCAACTCCCAACCGGCGCAGTCTTTCCTCGGCCACGGGCCCGATCCCCCACAGCCGACGCACCGGAAGCCCAGCAAGCAGTCGATGCTCCTCGTCGCGCCGGATCACCCGCACCCCGTCGGGCTTGGCCAGTTCGGAGGCGATCTTCGCGATCTGCTTGCCCGACCCGGCACCGACCGAGGTGACCAGGCCGGTCTGCTCCCGGACCCGCACCCTCAATCGGATGCAAAACCGTTCAACCGTCTCGGCGTCAGCGCCGACCAACTCGGCCGGCTCGCCGAAGGCCTCGTCGAAGGAGAGTTGCTCAAGCACCGGAACCAATGTCCGGACGGTGTCCATCACCCGTCTGCTCGCGACGTGATAGACCGCGCCGCGCGGCGGTAGCACCACAGCCGCCGGCCCTATCAGTCGGCGGGCCTGATGCACGGGCATCGCCGAGCGTGCGCCGAAAGCACGCGCCTCGTAACTAGCCCCCGCGACGACGCCGCGACCACTACGGCCACCGACCAGAACCGGCCGGCCACGCAATGTCGGCCGCGTCAACTGCTCGACCGACGCGAAAAAGGCGTCCATGTCGAAGTGCAGCACCCAGCGCACCGAGCCACTCATGCCTTTTCGATCGCCACCCGAACACCGTCGCCGATGTCGACCGCCAGACCCTCGGATGGCTCAACGAAGTCGAATCCGGTCGCCAGGATCTCCCCGGCGATCAGGTCACGGTGGGTTCTGGCCCACTGCGCACGTTCGGCCGGCACCGCCATCTGCACGGTGATCCGGTCGCTCACGTCCAGGCCGGTCGACTTTCGCAGATCCTGCAGTTCCCGGATCCGGTCCTTGGCCCAGCCCTCGGCCTCCAGTTCCTCGGTAACTGTTCCATCCAGGACTACCAGCCCCGCTCCACCAGGCAACGCAGCGGTGTACTCCTCGTCGGCGGCAACCAGTCTGGAGCTGTACTCGTCGGCCCTCAGCACGATCTGGTCGGCGGTAAGTGTGCCGTCGGAGTTGAGCACCCCACGACCAGCCTTGACCGCCTTGATGGCGTCCTGCACGGCCTTACCCAGTCGCGGGCCCGCCGCACGGGCGTTGACCGCCAGCTCAAATCGGCCGTACGTCGCGATATCGTCGGTCAGTTCGACGGATTTGACGTTCAGCTCATCGGCGATCAGGTCGGTGAAGGGTCGAAGCTTCTCCGAATCATCAATTGCCACAGTGATTTTAGGAAGCGGCAGCCGCACCCGAAGTTTCTTCGCTTTACGTAGCGAAGACGCCGTCGAGCACACCTCACGCACCTGGTCCATGGCGCCGACCAGATCCGGATCCGCGGGCAACATGCCCGCTTCAGGCCAATCGGTCAGGTGCACCGAACGTTCACCTGTGATACTCCGCCAGATCAGCTCGGTGGTCATCGGCAGCAATGGTGCAGCTAGCCGAGTGGCGACCTCGCATACGGTGTGCAGCGTGTCGATCGCGTCGCGATCCTCATCCCAGAAGCGCGCACGCGACCGGCGGACGTACCAGTTCGTCAGCGCCTCGGTGAACTGCCGCAGCAGCTCGCAAGCCCCGGAGATGTCGCAGATATCCATGGCACCGGTGAGGTCGTCACGCAGCGCCGCAAGTTTGGCCAAGATGTAGCGGTCCAGCACGTGGGTGGAATCGGTGCGCCACCGACCGACCTGTGGGGCGTACAACGCAAGGAAGCTGTAGGCGTTCCACAACGGCAGCTGTACTTGGCGGACTCCCTCGCGAATCCCCTGCTCGGTGACGATCAGGTTGCCGCCGCGGAGGATCGGCGACGCCATCAGGAACCACCGCATGGCATCGGAGCCATCCCGGTCGAACACCTCGTTGACGTCGGGATAGTTTCGCAGCGACTTGCTCATTTTCGCACCGTCATTGCCGAGCACGATCCCGTGGGCAACGCAGGTTTTGAACGCCGGGCGGTCAAACAACGCCGTTGCGAGCACATGCAGCGTGTAGAACCACCCTCTGGTCTGACCGATGTACTCGACGATGAAGTCACCGGGGTTGTGACCGTCGACCTGCTTGTCAGGGTCGGCGGAATCGACGCCGTGGAACCACTCTTCATTCTCAAACGGATAATGCACCTGGGCGTACGGCATAGACCCAGAGTCGAACCATACGTCGAAGACATCTTCTATCCGACGCATCGTGGCGGTACCGGTCGGGTCGTCAGGATTCGGACGAGTCAGTGCGTCGATGTAGGGCCGGTGCAGGTCATCCGGCCGCACCCCGAAGTCACGCTCGAGTTCGTCGAGGCTGCCGTAGACGTCGATGCGCGGGTAGGCCGGGTCGTCGGAGGTCCACACCGGAATTGGTGTGCCCCAGTACCGGTTTCGGGAGATCGACCAGTCCCGGGCGCCGGAAAGCCACTTGCCGAACTGGCCGTCTTTGACATGCTCCGGATACCAGGTGATCTCTTGGTTGAGCTCAACCATTCGGTCCCGGAAATCCGTTACCTTCACGAACCAGGAAGACACCGCGCGGTAGATCAGCGGGTTGCGACACCGCCAGCAGTGCGGATACGGGTGGTCGTAGGTCTCGTGCCGGATCAGTACCGGTGCATTGTCCTCGGCCGGACCGGTGCCGTTCTTAAGATCCCGGATGATCAGCGCGTTGGCATCAAAGACCTGCTGGCCCTGGTAGTCGGGGACACTCGCGTCGAACCGGCCTCGGGCGTCAACCGGGGTCACCGGGGTGATGCCGACGGTGTCGGTGGTGGCCTTGTCATCCTCGCCGTAGGCCGGCGCCATGTGCACGATCCCGGTGCCGTCCTCAGCGGTGACGAAATCCCCGCGCAGTACCTGAAAAGAGTTTTCAGCGTCGGCGAAGTAGGCGAACGGCGGCAGATAACGCAGACCCAGCAACTGCTCACCGGTGTAGGTGCCGAGGATTTCGGGGGCCTCCCCCAACTCGCGGGCGTAGGCGCTGAGGCGTTCGCGGGCCATCACCAGCCGTCGACCATCGGCCTCGACGGCGACGTACTCCACCCCCGGGTTCACCGCAACCGCCTGATTGGACGGCAGCGTCCACGGCGTGGTGGTCCAGATCAACAGGTAGGCGCCGTCGAGATCCGATCCCGTTGCAGTGATCCGGAATCCGACCGTGACCGCGGGATCTTGTCGGCTCTGATAGACGTCTTCATCCATCCGCAACTCATGACTGGACAACGGTGTCTCGTCGTTCCAGCAGTACGGCAGCACCCGCACGCCTTCATAGGCCAGACCTTTGTCCCAGAGTTGTTTGAAAGCCCAGATGACGGACTCCATGAACGGCAGATCCAGGGTCTTGTAGTCATTGTCGAAATCCACCCAGCGGGCTTGCCGGGTCACGTACGCCCGCCACTCTGCGGTGTAGCGCAGTACCGAATCGCGGCACGCATCGTTGAAAGCCCCGATGCCCATCGCTTCGATCTGGGACTTATCGGTGATACCCAGTTGGCGTTGCACCTCGAGTTCGGCGGGCAGGCCGTGGGTGTCCCAGCCGAACCTGCGCTCGACCTTGTAACCACGCATGGTGCGGTAGCGCGGGACGATGTCCTTGACGTAGCCGGTCAGCAGATGCCCGTAGTGCGGTAGGCCGTTGGCGAACGGGGGCCCGTCGTAGAAGACGTACTCCTCGGCGTCCGATCGCCGCTCGATGCTCGCCTGGAAGGTGTCATCGCCTGACCAGTAGTCCAGGACCTCACATTCGAGGGTCGGGAAGTCTGGCGCGCCGCCGGCGAGTTTCGGGTAACCGGTCGCGGTCACTGGATCGATCACGATAGGGGTGGTCTCCTGTGCCGTTCGGGCACGGGGACGACGACGCGCGGGTGCGCGAGCGCCGCGGTACCACCCCGCTTACGTGCGCGCGAACGCGTCCGTCGCTCATGTCAGGCTGTCACGGGCCTGTACCCGTCCGGTTCTACTAAGCCCCTGCCTGAACAGGCGGTCCGTTCCTCCGGAGGCTCCCCGGTGATGGCCGGATCAGCGCCGATGCAGAGGATTCTAGCGGCATCGGTGCCGAAGCCCGAGTACGCCGCGCTCGCGGCCCACAGGGGTTCTCCCCGCAGGTCACCTACGATGGGCGGGTGGCTCGAACCCGCCTTCCGGCAAAGATAGTCCCGGACGCCAGAGCCGAGGACATCGAAGGCGGGCGCTTCTTCGGATGGATCGGTCGGTTCGTCGTGCGCTGGCCCTGGCTGGTGATCGGGGCATGGATAGCGCTGGCGATCAGCGTGACCATGGCGTTTCCGCCACTGGCTGTGCTTGCCCAGAAGGCACCGGCCTCCATCCTGCCGACGAACGCTCCGTCGGTCGTGAGCCAGAAGCAGATGAGCGAGGCCTTCGCGGAGGCCAGTTCCGACAACGTCCTTCTGGTCGTCCTGACCAACGAAAAAGGATTCACGCCGGCCGACGAGGTGGTCTACCGCGACCTGGTCGGCGCTCTGCGTGCCCAGACCGAGGACGTCGCGGCCTTGCAGGATTTCGTGACCACTCCGCCACTGCGCGAGATCCTGGTCAGCAAGGACAATAAGGCGTGGCTGCTGCCGGTCAATATCGTCGGCGAAGTCGCCACCCCGAAGGCGATCGCCGCGACGAAGCGCGCCATTCAGACCGTGCAGGACACCGTGGCCGGCACCTCGTTGCAGGCCTACACCACCGGCCCGGCCGGCACCTTCAACGACATAAAGGACCTCGGCGACCTGGACATATTCACCATCGAGGTTGCGACGGTGGTGGCGCTGCTGACGATTTTGTTGATGGTGTACCGCAACCTGCTGACGATGATTCTGCCGTTGATCACCATTGGTGTGGCCCTGGTGACGGCCCAGGGTGTGGTCGCGGGCATGGGAACCCTCGGTCTGAGCGTCTCCTCCCAGACCATTGTCCTGCTCACCGCGATGCTCGCCGGCGCCGGAACCGATTACGCGGTATTTCTCATCAGCCGGTATCACGACTTTCTACGGGCGGGCGTGGAGTCCGATGAGGCTGTGCGCAACGCGCTGGCCTCGGTCGGCAAGGTCATCACCGCGTCCGCCGCCACCGTCGCGGTGACATTCATAGGCTTGATCTTCACGAAACTAACGGTTTTCTCGACTGTCGGTGTCGCCCTGGCAGCGGCCATCATCGTCGGCTGTGCGGGCGCACTTACATTTCTTCCGGCGTTGCTGACGTTGGCGGGCCGCCGGGGTTGGGCCAGGCCACGGCAGGACCTGACGGGCCGGTTCTGGAGGCGGTCGGGTATCCGGATCGTGCGCCGCCCGGTGATCAACCTCGTGGCCTCTTTGGTGATCCTGGTCATCCTTGCCTCCACCTCGGCCCTGGCGACCTACAACTACGACGATCGCAAGGCGCTGCCCGCCGCGACTGCCAGCATCCAGGGATACGACGCGATCAGTCGGCACTTTCCATTGAATGCCAGTCTGCCGCAGTACATCCTGATCAATTCTCCTCGGGATCTGCGCACACCCAGAGCGCTGGCCGATATGGAGCAGTTGGCCTACCGGGTCAGCCAGATACCCGACATTGACATCGTCCGAGGTATCACGCGGCCCACTGGCGAGTCCCTGGAGCAAGCACGACTGTCATTTCAGGCCGGTGAGGTCGGCAAGCCTCTCAACCAAGCTGCGGACGCGATCAACACCAACACGGGCAACCTCAACCTGCTGGCCTCCGGCTCGGATCAGATCGCCGACGTACTCGGCGCAATTCGCGGCCAACTTGGGCAGACGCTGGCCACCGTCAGCTACCTGGTGCGGTCGTTGGCGTTCATGCAGAACCAGTACGGCACGGGAAAGGCGCTGCCGGGATTCGAACTGGGCAGCGATCCGCTCAACACCATTCACGGCCTCGGCGGCAACATGGGGGTGAACACCGGCGACGCCGTCGCAGCGTACGACAAATCGATCGCGCCCGTTCTCAATGCCCTCAATGGAAACCCGGTCTGCGACGCGGATCCGAAATGTGTGGCTACCCGCGCTCGCCTTCAGTTGCTCGGCGACGCCCGCAAGGACGGCACCCTCAACGAGATCGCCAACCTCTGCACCCTGCTGGAGGAGATCCCGAGCGATCCCACCGCATTGCCGGCCGAGCAGCCGATGCCGGTAATCCCGGGCAAAGAGAAGCCCGGTCCGCTCACGACTATTCCCGGCAATCAGACGATGATCCCGGGAACCCCGCCCACCCCCGGCGGAATGGGCCCCGCGTTGGATTCGATCAGTCAGAGCCTGCAGGCCGCTGGGATCACCAACCCGGCAGACCTCGAGTCCCAACTGACCCAACTCCAGCAGGGTATCGATTTGCTGTCCGTTGCCAGTCGCCAGGTGGCCGACGGCGTCGCTCTGCTAGTCGATCAAACCAAGAAACTCGGCGTTGGCCTCGATCAGGCATCCTCATTTCTGCTCGCGATGAAACGCGACGCTAACACCCAATCGATGGCCGGCTTCTACATACCGGGGCAGATCCTCAATGGAGAGGAGTTCAGGAAGGCCGCCGCGATTTTCATCTCCCCAGACGGCCGCAGCGCACGCTTCCTGGTTCAGAGCAAGCTCAACCCATTCAGTTCCGAGGCGATGGACCAGGTCAACGAGATCCTCGCGGCATCCCGCGGTGCTCAACCCAACACCACGCTCGCCGATGCCTCGATCGGAATGACGGGGCTCACGGTCACCCTTCGTGACACCCGCGACTACTACTACCAGGACTTGCGAACAATCGTGGTCACGACAATTCTCGTGGTCCTCGCCGTTCTGATTGTTCTCTTGCGGGCGCTGGTTGCACCGCTGTATCTCATTGTCTCCGTGATTGTTTCATATCTGTCGGCGCTGGGCATGGGCGTCATGCTATTCCAGTTCATCCTTGGTCAGGAATTGCACTGGAGCGTGCCGGGCCTGACGTTCATCATCTTGGTGGCGGTGGGCGCAGACTATAATCTGCTGTTGATCTCACGAATTCGCGACGAATCCCCGCACGGCATCCGTTCCGGCGTGATCCGGACCGTCGGCCAGACCGGTGGCGTGATCACGGCTGCCGGGTTGATTTTCGCGGCCTCGATGATCGGTCTGCAGTTCTCCAGCATCACCACCCTCGTCCAGATCGGATTCATCATCGCCACCGGCATCCTGCTTGACACCTTCCTGGTGCGGACAGTTACTGTGCCCGCGACCGCGGTGCTGGTTGGCAAGGCGAACTGGTGGCCGTCGAAGTGGCAGCCGACTACGCCGTCCAAAGCTCCCAGGATCCAGAGGGAGGTAGTGAACGCGGACCTAACTGACTCGCAATAGCTGGCGGCTTGTCGATTGCAGTTGGTGTTCGCAAATCAGGCTAGCCGGCAGAAGTTTGCCAAGCCGAGAGAATCGACATAGGCCTTGTCTATTTGGTCGGCCGGCATTACGTCCTTCCGTGACGAAGCCGGCTCAAGCCCCGCGTAAAAATATGGCTCAGAAGTGCTCGCATCAACGCATCGAGTTTTCAACACATCAAAGTGATCGTTTCGCAAATAAAAGAGCGAGTCGTATACGACAACTGGGGTGTAATTCAGCTTGAAGTCGGGATTGTCATAGATTTCCGACTCTTGGGACCACACTCCATGTGTCTGGATCAAATCCGGCTTCCTTTCGCGGAGGTATTCCGCGAAGCCGCCCCAGCCGGAACTAGACAGCTCCCGATTGGCGAGCAAACCAAGATCCAGAATCTCCAACCGCTCACAACAGAGGCTCGTAGCCCCGACATCCGCAACTAAGACGCTAACCTTGGGTAATTGCAGTAAATCTCGAACATGGTCGGCTGCCTCTCCGTTCTCCCGATAAGCGACTGTCGAATTAAACGCCAGCTTTGTGTCGGTGTTAAGGCGTGCGATGTAAAACCAGGCCAAGTCCTGCGCGAGGATGCCGACGAAGGGGACCAAGAAAAGGGCCCCCACCGCGGCATAGGTCCGGCGGGACACCGACTTGATTTTTTCTTTCACAGGAAATGCGATAGCCGCGGCAACGATCAGGGCCAACAGTGCCGACGCCCCCATCCTGCCGGGTGGAGCAAAGTAGTTGCTGCCCAACACGACTGTGACTCCGATGAAAGCCAGTGCGTAAGCAAGGGCGAAGCTCACACGTGCAGGCATTCTGCGAGAGGTGGCTAGGTTCGCCAGTTCTCGCATCCTGTCGAACATTTTGACGCCGGAAATCCGCGATAGGACGAAACAGACGACGAGCGCTGGGAGAAAGGTGGCGATTGGTTCAATCAGAACGCCCACAACGAGTTGCAGATTCCAAGCCGGCGTCCCGAATGGCGGGCTGTACGGAGAAGCCTGCTTAGCAATCATAGTGTTCGTCAGGCCCAACGTTCCAAAGATGATGTAACGAACGAAGGTGACAAGCAACATCGCCGACAATGTGCTCAAGATGATTGCAAGTCCCACGCGAATCTGCTTCGAGAACAACATGATGCCTGTCGCACCGACAACCAGATAACCGGCCGCCTCGAAGCGAACGAGTGGAACGACGGCGGAGAGCAACATCAATCCGAGAAGGGGCTGATCCTTTTGGTCCCGAATGAAGCACATGATCCAGAGGACCACCACGCACAGCAGAGTCATTTCCATGCCGTTAGCCGTTTCAGTACGGAACGGACCGAGGATCAGAGCAAGAAATGCAATCAACCACGCTGCCGCGGGTGCCGACGGACGAACCAACCTATAGAGCAATACCGCGGCCGTCGCGGCGCAAACCGCCGCAATTAATTGGGACGCGAGGTGGAATCCGTAAAAACTCGTAATCCCAAGTTTGTATATAGCGGCCATTAACAAGAACCAGAGGGGACTCGTGGCACCTTCAACGGTCTCTGAAAACGGAGTCAGGCCGATGTGCCCGGTCTCTGCATAGGTTCGTGCGAACGCCAGAGTGATATACCCGTCGTCCCATGCAACCTCGCCGACTGCAAGACTGACAATCAAGTGCACGGAAAAAACGCTTGCGAACAACTGCCAGCCGCTGGCATCGGGAACGCGTGCGAGCAGATGGCCGAATCGTTTGGAAACCTGAGTCACCTTCATATCAAATCACCTTCGAGACAGTGGCACTGTGCCTTGACCGTCGTGATGTGAACCAGACCGCCCGTCCACGTGCAGCTGGTCGCTAGTCGATAATCCCGGTCAGGCCGAACTTCTCGAGGGTCTGCGCCGCAATGGATAACAGCCTTTGAGCAGGAAGTATTACCGATTAGGGCGCACGAGGTCCGGCCTCGACAGCGTTCGGGATTGCACTTTTGGCGGTCACGGTGTTGGCCATCAGTCACATCTCGGGCGTCCCATTCAGCCGGAGTGTTGGTTGTTACGGAACCGGGTTGTGCGGGCGCTAATCGGCTTCGCACTGATATTGCCCGTCGACTGGCGTTGACCAGATTCGATGGTGGGTGATGATCGCTTTCGATGGCGGAATGGCGTTGCTGGCAGCGCCCTGAAATGCAGTGGCGGCCCTGCTAAACGGCGAATTCACATACCGCACGAACAGTGCTCAATGACTACCAGTAGTGTTCGCGATCGTGTGGACGATGATCATAATCCTCGCCCTCGCGCTGAATCTTGAGCCGAACCGCCTCGGAATAATCGGACTCTTACTACTGCGTCCCGACCCAATTCGGCAATTGCTGGTCTTCCTTTGCTCTAGCTTCCTAATGAGCTCCGCCATGGGCCTCATCATCCTTTTCGTCGCCAATCGCAGTTTCGCCTCGAAGGGAGATTCCAGCAGCGCGATCATGCAAATCGGGATGGGGACACTGGCACTGATCGTGGCCGCCGTATTGTTCACCAATATCCGAATGCCAGGCGGCAAGGCCCGCGCTGCATCAGCGGCTGCCGCAGCAGACGAATCTGCGGCCGTTCCGTCGAGTGGACTCGCACTTGTCGACAACTTCACGAAGCGCGCGGGGAGACTGGTGCAGGGCCGTTCCCTGTGGTTTGCTGGGGCCCTAGGCGTTGGCATCGCACTTCCCTCGGTCGACTTCGTTGCCCTGCTCCTGTTGCTCGCCGGATCGGGCGAGCCACCGAAAGTGCAGGTGGCTGCGCTGTTCACCTTCCTTGCGGTGGCGAATACCATTCTGCTCATTCCGATGTTCAGCTATGTCTTCGCAAAGGAACGGACGGTTCGTGTCCTGGAGAACCTGCGCTCCTGGGTCCTCGCTCGCAGTCGCCGTGACTACGCGGTACTGCTTGCCATCGCCGGTGCCCTGATGGTCACAGTGGGACTCAATCGCCTCTTGTAACGGACACACTCAGCGCGGGTCCGGAATCCACCTGTTTGAGGAGCACCGCTCACCGAGTGGCAGCCCGTGAGCAGGCAATACTGTGAGTTAGGGCCCGCGAGGCCGGGCGCGGTATTATTTGCGGGAAATGTCAGAGACCTACTCGATGCTGCCCGATCGCAGAGTCCGCGGTTTGCCGCTGGTACATGGAGGTTTCGGTCCGGGTCTGCGCTGGGGTGTGACGGCCGTGGCCACCGGTGCCACCGTGGTCGCGGCGGCACTCGCCCCGACGCCCACGGCACAGGTGGGCGAGGTCGCGTTGCTGTCCACCAACGCCCTGATCATGGCGGGTACCGACATGCACGACGTCGATCAAGCGTGGGTTGACATGGCGATCGACGGCTACATCCGGCCATCGCTCGGCGGGGACTACACCGGGATTCCGGTGGTCACGCCGGCCCAGTTCTGGCCGTTCGGCGGTCCCGACGACATGTTCTTCGACCTTTCGGTCCTCGCCGGGACCACGGTGATCGACGCGGCGATCGACGCGACCACGGAACCGACCGTCGTCTTCGGCTACTCCCAAAGCTCCGTTATCGCGACCGCGGCAAAGCGGCGTCTCGCCGAACGGGCGGCAGACGCCGCAAACGCGGAGAGCACGCCGCCGGTGTCGTTCGTGATGCTGGCCAACCTCAACCGACCGAACGGCGGACTCAACGCCCGATTCCCCGGAGCGTTTATCGAGAAACTGGGTTGGACATTTTCCGCGGCCGCACCCACGGACACCGGATTCACCACGATCGACGTGGCACGGCAGTACGACCTGTTCGCAGACTTTCCTCGTTATCCCCTGAACGCGATCGCCACCGCAAACGCCCTCGTAGCCCTGCTGGACGGCACGCACGACTACTCGCCCGTGACGGTGGATCCAGCCGACCCGCGGTATGACCCCAACACCGTCGTCCAGCAATTCGGCGACACCACCTATTACTTCATCCCCACCCCGATGCTGCCACTGCTGCGACCACTGCGCGATTTAGGTTTCGACCCAGTGCTGCTCGACGCAGTCGAACCGGCAATGCGGGTGCTCGTCGAATTCGGTTACGACCGCAGCACACCTTTCGGACAGCCCACCGGGGCTCAACTCACTCCGCGTGAGGATTTCGAGCAGTTGGACCGCGACCTTGCCGCCGCCATCGAGCAGGGCCGCGCCATCCTCGATGAGGCGAAGGATCCGAGCGGGGCCGACGCCGCGCCGATCATTCCCGCGCCCTCTGCAGTGCGCCGCCCGCCTCGCGCAAACCCGGACTCACCGCGGGTCCAGCAGGCACCGGGCGCGCGAGCGACGCGCGCTCAGTCGGTCTCGCCCGGGATCGCCCCGGCCCCGAAAGCAGCAGTCTCGCAAGCAGTCGTTGCGCAACAACGCACGGCCACCCCGGGAGCGCTGCCCGCTAGTCGACCACTGCGCTAAGGCCGAACTCCGCCAACGTCTGCTCGACCACGCCGCGAAGGCGCGCCTTGGAGTTCTCGGCACCAAGTTGGTAGGCCTCCACCGAGATTGAGATCTTGCCGTTGATGCGTCCCGAGACCACCACCAATTGGCCATGCGAGCGCTGCAGTTCCCCCAACGTGACGTCGCTGTCCAATGCCCGGATGAAGACGAAGTCGGCCGGGCTGCCGTCGGGACGCGCCAGATCCTCCGGCAGGTCGCCGAGATTTGAGCAGGAAATCGGGAGATCCTCGGAGTAGGCGAAGAGTAAATCGGCGACACCCTTGACGGCACCGCGCGGCAACCACGGCATCAGCGGCATGATCTCCATGGCCGGATCGGGCTCAGACTTCGCCCTCTCCCGCGACTCGCGGACCGCATTGCGGGCCTCAGTCAGGTCAACCGAGACTTTCGTCGGGTCGACGGATGCACTGGCGAAGGCCATCGCCAGTGCACGGTCGTCGTCGAGGCTCTCGCGAAGGTTGATCGCGATGGTCAGGGTGACCGCACCGTCAGAGGCGCGCTGCCGACCCAGGTGCTCACCAAGCTTCGCCGCGAACCCCGCCAGTAGCGAATAGCTGTTTCCGCCAAGGGATTCGGCCCTGGCATCCCACTCGGGGATGTCCAAGTAGACCGCAACAGATGGAACCACGACATGGCGGTTATCCGGAGTTCCGGTCCGCGCAGCCCGCGCGCGGGTGAAGTCATCACGCTTGGCACGGGCCATCTTGGCGGCCTTGACCGCCGTGCGCGCGGTCAGTGGCAGGTCACGGCCGGCCTGCCGCAGGTCAGCGACAACGGCCTGGAAGCGCGTACGGGATCCGGGGCGGTCATAGCCGGTCTGTCGGATGTTGCCGGTAATTGCCTCGAAGACCGCCATCAGGGCACCAACCCCGTCGCCGATCACGTGCGAGGCGATGATGCTGGCAGCCGTCGAGCCGTCGTCGAGGGGTTGAACAGCGAGATACCAGCCCGGCCCGCGTTCGGGGTCGATAGGGAGCCGGGCTAGTTCATCGGCCCAGTCCATCAACTCCGCGCGCGGCCGGGAATGCTCAGCACGGCGGATGGGCGGAAGCGCACCAACCGGTTGCACCCACCGCGGCCGTCCGAACGGCAGTGGCGAGCGTTCGATCAGCCTGCTGCCCAGTGAGGCGTAGAGGTTTTTGTGGAAACGACGCAGCCCGTCCTCGTCGAGCGGGCGCTCGTAGACCCAAACGATCTGAATGAGCTGATTGCGACCCGTCGCGCGCAGCAGTTCAAGCGCGGCGTGATCGAGGAACGCGAGACGGTGCTCCGAAGGTTGCTCGCCCCGAGACCGACGAAAGAGTCCGCCGCCTGGTCGGGCTTGTGTCGTCATTTCAATTTCACCTCACACTATTTCGCCGGAAAGTCCAAAGTCTTTCAGGGTTTCGGTCATTACCCCGCGAAGCTCCGCGCGCGAGTTTTCCATCCCCGGCTGATAGCTGATCACGGTGATCGTCATCTTCTCGCCGACTTTTCCGGACGTGACTGTCATGGCACCGCGGCGGCGGTCGAGATTATCGGCGGTGACGTGGCGATCCACACCACGAAAACACATGTATTCCGCCGGCGTGCCGTCGACGACGGTCACTTCCGCCGGCATTGCACCAAAATTGGAGCAGGACACCGGCAGATCCGCGGTGAACCCGAAGGCCGCGTCGGCGATCCGGGCAATCCCGCGCCTAGGCAGAAACGGGATCAGCGGAAGCAGTTCCATCACCTCGTCGGGAACGTCGCGCGCGTTCTTCAGACCCTCCCGGATCGCGGCGCGCGGGCCGCTCAGATCAGCGGTGACGGGGCCGGGATCGAAGCTGACATGAGCGATCGACACCACGTTGCCACCGGTGTCCTCGAGATCGGCACGCTCGCTCACCGGGAGCATCAGCGTCACGGCACCGTCCGAAACGCGGGCGCGGTGGAGACGTTGAGCGAGCTTGCCCGCAAAACCAGCCACCAACGAAAAGCTGTTGCCGCCCAGAGATTCAGCACGCAAATCCCACTGCGTCGCGTCGATGAAGGCCGAGACAGTCGGCATCCGAACGGTCCGGGATCCGGTGCCCGTGGCTGATCGGTGTGGCGCCGACCGGCCGAGTTCGGCGCGACGGCGTACGGCGACTGTGGCGGCCCGCCGCAGCGTCCGGACGACCTCCGGCAGGTCGCTTCTGAATTGACGGAGATCCTCACGTATCGCGCGCCGTCGCGTCCGTGAACCCGCCCGAGGAAGCCCCAGATCGCGGGTCGCCCCCGTGCTTGCCTGTGCGATGGCCATGAAGCTGCCCGCGCCGTCGGCCACACAGTGTGAAGCCACCAGGCTCACCACAGTCGTGCCGTCGTCGAACGGTTGGACACCCAGTCGCCAGGCGGGCCCCCACTCCGGGTCGAGTGGCAGTTCGACCTGCTCATCGGCCCAGGTGTACATCTCATCGCGGGGCCGGGGCCGGTGAGCCAGCTCAAGGTTGGCATCGGTGAACGGCTGGGACACCCAGCGGTGCCGCCCGAACGGCAGCGGCGACGGTTCGATCCGGCGCGCCAGCAGGGTTCCGAAGAGGTTGCGGTGGAAGCGCCGCACACCATCGAGGTCGACGGGGTGGCGATAGATCCACAGCCCCTGCATGACCGCCTCCTGGCCGGCGCCGCGCAGGGCGAGGAACAGCGCCTGATCCGGATAGGGCACTACGTGCTGCGGGTCGGATTTCGCAGCGGCCTCCGCCGGACCATCGAGGCGGGTCACACCGAGGCCTTCGGGATGCGCGGCGAGGTGACCGAGTCGGCACGGCCCTCCGCGGCACGCAGGAAGACCATCTTCATCAGATCGACATACTGGGCCACCGACTCCCGGGCGATGGGATTGTCGGGGTAGGCGACGGTGATGGCGGTCCCGGCATCGCGGCGGTTGACCCACATACCGATCTGATTCGCCGCTCCCAGGTCGGTGTAGAGCTGTCCGTTTTGTTGCTGCCACTGACCCATCACCACCGGGTTCAGCGGCGGTAGGCCGATGTCCAGATACGACAGCATGGGGATGCCGGCGCCCGGCTTTCGGATGCCCGGAACCGAGGCGGCCAACTCCATCACCCGCTCGATCGGGACATTGGCCAGTGGCATACCGGAGTCGAACGCCCCCTGAGCCGCTCTCGCCACCTCGACGAAGGACAGCCCGGCAACCGGAACCGAAATCGGAACCACGCCGGTGAACCAGCCGGTGGTCACCTGCTCGGCCGGAGTACTGCGAGTAGTGGTCGGGGTGATCACGTGATAACTGTCCGCACCGGTCAGTTCGCGTTCGGCAAGTGCGGCGCAGGCGAAGACACCACCGATGAACCGTACCCCCGCCGAGGTGCACACCGACTCGAATCGGTCGCTGTCATGAGCGTCCATCAGCGTCACGGTGATCAGGTCGCCTGTGCACGGCACGGACGGATCCCCCAGTGGGAGTCCGAACTTCGGCATCGTGCCACCGTTGCGGTGCAGGAAATCAACCCACGCCGCGACTTCTGGTGATTCCAGGGACAGTGCCGCGGTGTATTCGCGCTGCCGGACGCAGTAGTCGTTGTAACTGCCCGTCTCCGGTAGCCGGATCGGTGCCCCGCCCTCGATCAATGCCGCGTAGTTCATGTTGAGTTCCACGAACAGGTTGACCATGAACATCGCATCTGCGTGTACGTGGTCGATACACGCGTAAAAGGTGAAGTGATCGGCGCGCTGAATCACACCGAAGGTGAAACAATCCCACTGCAGTGGGCTCGGCGTGGCCAAAATGTGTTCCCGCCACTGCGCGGCGTTCATCTCACCGTGTTTGGTCGCGACGAACGCGATATCCGCCGGATTGCTGACGGTATGCCGGACCAGCCGATCGCTGTCGTCGAACTCAAACCAGCTGTGATAGGTGTCGTGCCGCCGAAGATAGGCGTTGATCACATAGGTCATCGCCCGGATATCGCAGCGGCCCGGGATGTTCCACGACGGAATCAGCAGCCGCGCCATCTCCAATCCGTTCGCCGAGTGCTCACGGAAGGTGCGGACGTGTTGCTCCTGCTGATAGCTGGCAGGCACGTCAGTTGCCGGAGCCAGTGCGACCTTGGCCGCGCAGGCCGGCGAGGGTGCCCACGACACCACTGAACCCGGCGCATCCACCCAGTCATGGATGGCCGTCAGCGCAACCACCGTGCACTCGCTCCCTCAGTCGGTTCTGGTCAGCATCCGATCCTGTTAGCGAGCTGACGTGAGAACACCGGCCAACGTTTCGCACAGGCTCTCGGCCAACCCGCGAATCGTGGTGATGTCCATGGAACGGACCCGGACACCGGTCTCCGTCTCGATTCGGGTGCGTAGCTCGAGGTTGCCCAGCGAGTCCAAACCATACTCTGAGATCGCCCGATCCGGGTCGACCGACCTGCGCAGAATCAGGCCCAGTTGTTCGGCCACTAGACGCCGGACCAACGTGGGCCATTCATCCCGCGCAGCGCTGTGCAGTTCGGCACGGAAGCTGCTGGTGTCGGCCGGGCGCTCGGCACTGGCCTGGAACGCCTCAGCGAACGGGCTGCGCCGGGCCAGGTTGGTCAGCCACGGTGTGCCGATCACCGGTGCGTAACCGGTGTGGGCGCGGTTGTGCCGCAGCAGCGCCTCGAAGGCGTCGGCACCCTCGTCCGGGCTGATCATCGTGGTGTCGCCAGCGGTGGCCAGATGGGCACCCGCGCCGATCTCGTCCCACGCGGCCCAGGCGATCGCGGTGGCCGGCAGCCCCTGGGCGCGCCGCCAATGGGTAAAGCCGTCCAACCAGCTGTTAGCCGCCGCGTAGGCGCCCTGCCCCGGCGAGCCGAGCAGCGCTGCCGCCGAGGAGAACGAGCAGAACCAGTCCAGCGGCTGGGTGGTGGTGGCGCGGTGCAGGTGCCAGGCGCCGTACACCTTCGGCGCCCAGTCCCGCTCGATGAGGTCGTCGGTGATGTTGGCGAGGATCGCATCCTCCACCACCGCGGCGGCGTGCAGCACCCCGCGCACCGGAAGTCCGCTGGAGGTGGCCGCCGACACCAGTCGGTCGACCGTCTCCGCCTGCGCGATGTCCCCGCTGACGACCTCGATCTCGGTGCCGCTGGCGCGCATCCGCGTGATCTCGGCGAGCGCGGCCGCCTTTGGCTGCGATCGGGAGTTCAGCACGATACGTCCGGCTCCGGCCGCAGACATCTTCCCGGCCAGGAACAAGCCCAGACCGCCGAGGCCGCCGGTGACGATGTAGGCGCCGTCGGAGCGGAACACCCTCGCCTGCTCCGGTGGAACCACCACCGTGCTGTGCCCGACGCGCGGGATCGACAGGATCAGCTTGCCGGTGTGCTCGGCGGCGCCCATCACGCGAATGGCGGTGGCGGCCTCAGCCAACGGGTAGTGGGTGGTCTCCGGCTGAGGCAGCACACCTTCGGCTGTCAGCCGGTAGACGGTGTTGAGCAACTCACGGATCTGCTCCGGATGCGTCGTGCACATCAGGGCCAGATCGACGCCGTAGAAGGACAGGTTGCGGCGGAACGGGAACAGTCCCATCCGGGTGTCGCCGTAAATGTCCTTCTTCCCGATCTCGATGAACCGACCGCCGAATGCCAGCAGATCCACACCGGCCCGCTGGGCGGCGCCGGTCAGCGAGTTCAGCACGATATCGACGCCGTAGCCGTCGGTGTCCTCGAGGATCTGCTCAGCGAAGTCGACGCTGCGCGAGTCGTAGACGTTGCTAATGCCCATGCGTCGCAGCATCTCCCGGCGCTCACGGGTGCCCGCGGTGGCATAGATCTCCGCCCGCGCGAGTCGGGCGATGGCGATCGCGGCCTGGCCGACGCCACCGGTGGCGGAGTGAATCAGGACCTTGTCACCGGGCTTGATCCGGGCCAGGTCCCGCAGGCCGTACCAGGCGGTGGCCGCCGCGGTGGAGACTGCCGCGGCCTGATCGTCGCGCAGCCCGTCGGGCAATGTGACCGCCACGTCGACGTCGCAGGTGACGAAGGTGCCCCAGCAACCGTTGGGTGACATGCCGCCGACCCGGTCCCCCACTTTGTGGGTTCGCACGTTCGGCCCGACCGCGGTGACCACGCCGGCAAAGTCGATGCCCAGTTGCGGCTTGCCCGCGAAACTCGGGTAGCGGCCCATCGCGATGAGCACGTCGGCAAAGTTCAGACTCGAGGCGGTTACGGCCACCTCGATCTGTCCCGGTCCCGGGGCGACCCGTTCGAAAGCGGTGAGCTCCAGTGTCTGCAGATCGCCGGGCGTGCGGATCTCCAGACGCATTCCGTCGCGCGCATGGTCGACGACGGTGGTGTACCGCTCGTCGGGCCGCAGCGGGCTCGGATACAGGTGGGCGGTGTGCCACTCGCCGGACCGGAAGGCGGTCTCGTCCTCCTCCGACCCGAGCAGCAGCTGCTGGGCGACGAATTTGCCGTCGGTCTCGTCGTCGACGTCGATCTGGGTCGGACGCAGATGCGGATGCTCGGCACCGATGACGCGGAGCAGACCGCGCAGGCCGGCCTGCTCAAGGTTCGGCCGCTCCCCGGCGATGACGGTCTGCGCGCCGCGAGTCACGACGTAGAGCCGCGGCGGATCCCCGGCGACATCCGGCAGTTCCCGCACGATCTTCACCAGGTGCGCGACATGCTCGCCACCCCGGACCGCCAGTTGTTCCTTGGTGCTCCCGTTGCGCGGCGCGGAGACCACCACGACGTTGCCGAAGGCGCCCTCGGCCAGGTACGAGGTGAGCCGATCAGCATTGGCGGCGTGATCGGCGTGCTGCGGCCACGACATCGTCGTCACGTCCGCATCGCTGAGCTTGAGTGCGTAGGTGAGTTCAGACGCCAGGAGATCGGTGGTATCCGACGCACTGATCATCAGCCAGGAGCCGGCAGCGACGTGCGCGGGAAGCGCGGGCAGTGCCTGCTTGCGCCACTCCACGGCCTGCAACCGTTCGTTGAGCACGCGGTCGCAATCGGCCACGCCGGTGCCCATCGACAGCCCGTCGACCGCAAGCAGGACCGTGCCGTGATCATCGATCAGATGAAGGTCGGCCTCGACACCGGATCCGTCGAGGGAGACGATGCGGGTCAGGCAGTAGCGGGCCTTGTTGGCCGAGCCGTGAACGCGCAGTCGGCGCACACCCAGCGGGAGCAACAACCCGCCGGTGCCGGTGTTCTGGACTCCGGGATGGGCCGCAACGGATTGGAAGCAGGCGTCCAACAGCGCCGGGTGCACGCCGTAGGCGCTCTGCTGCCCGCGGATCGCGGTGGGCAGGCCGATCTCGGCCAACACCGTGTCGCCGTTCCCGTCCGGGGCGTTGACCGCATTCAATGCGGTGAAGGCCGGCCCGAACTGAACACCGCGGGTATCAAACCAGTGCCGGATGTCGGCACCATCGGCACGATGCGGATGGCTGGCAAGCAAAACATCCATGTCGTAGGCGGCGGGCACAGAATCGTCGACGGAACCGTCGACCGCCTGCAGAACCGCACTGGCCCGCCGGGCGCGCTCGCCGTCCTGATCGGTCTGAACCAGGAACTCCAGCGTGCCCGGCCGCAACGCGGAAGCTTCTGAACTGACCGCAGTCTCGTTCTCCAGCAACATCATCCGCTCGAAACGCACGTCCCGAACCTCGGCAGCATCGCCGAGAGCGATGCGGGCAGCGGACAGCGCCATCTCGCAGAATGCCGCGCCCGGCATGGCGGGCACGGTGTTGATCTGGTGATCGACCAACCACGGCAGGGCCACGGTGCCGACCTCGGCGGCCCAGACATGCCGCTCCGGCTCTTCGAGCAGACGCACATGCGAACCAAGCAACGGGTGCGCGGCCACGACGTGTCCGCCCCGGCCCTGGTCAACGCTCTGGCGCTGAAGGATCAGCGGGCGATGGTTCCACGCCGGCAGCGGGGCGTCGAGGAGTCGACCCTCGGGCAGCAGCACCGAGAAGTCAATCGCGGCTCCGGCGGCGAACAGATCACCGAGCAGGTCACGAAGGCCGTTCGGCGTCTCCTGACCGCGGCGCATCCCGGCGATCGCGGCCACCGGGATGTCCAGCGTGGCGGCGGTTTGGTCGACGGCGCGAACCAGCAGTGGGTGCGGCGACAGTTCGGCGAAAACGCGGAAGCCGTCCTCGAGTGCGGCCTGGGCCGCCGCCGAGAACCGGACGGTGTGACGCAGGTTGTCCACCCAGTAGTCGACGTCGCAGTGGGGCTGCTCACGCGGATCGAATGACGTCGCGGAGTAGTACGGGATCTGCGGGATCAATGGCGTGATGTCGTCGAGCATCCCGGCCAACTCGTCGAGGATCGGCTCGACCTGCGGGGTGTGCGATGCGACGTCGACAGCCACCTCGCGGGCCATGATCTCGCGCTGCTCCCATTCGGCGACGACGCGGCGCACGGTTTCGGTGGCACCACCGATCACGGTGGACGTTGGGGAGGCCACCACGGCGACCACAACATCCTCGATCCCCTGGCTTTCCAATTCTTCGCGTACCTGCTGGGCCGGAAGTTCAACGGCGGCCATCGCACCGCCGCCGGCGATCTTCACGCACAACAGCGACCGTCGGCAGATGACCTTCACGCCGTCCGCGAGGGACAGTGCGCCGGCGACGACAGCGGCGGCGACCTCGCCCAGCGAGTGTCCGATGACCGCGCCGGGTGTCACACCGTAGGACGCCATGGTCGCGGCCAGGGCGACCTGCATCGCGAAGAGTGTGGGCTGCACGCGGTCGATACCGACCACCGTCTCCGGTGCCACCATCGCCTCGGTGATCGAAAAGCCGGACTCGGCGGCGATCATCGGTTCCAGTTCGGCGATCTTGGCCGCGAACACCGGTTCGGTCCCGAGCAGTCCAACGCCCATCTGAGCCCATTGCGAACCCTGTCCGGAGAACACCCACACCGGGCCACGGTCGTCCTGGCCGACGGCGGCCTGCAGTGGGTCGTCGCCCTCGGCGAGGGCCCGCAGGCCATCGACGAGTGCACCGCGGTCCTCAGCGATCACGGCCTTGCGTACCGGGCGATGGCCACGGCGGCGCGCCAGTGTGTAGGCGAGATCACCCAGCACCAGATCGGCGCCGGCAGCGTCGACCCAGTCGGCCATGCTCGCCGAGGTCTGACGAAGTCCCTCGACGGACGAGGACGTGATCGGGAACACCAGTTTCTCGGCGGGCGCGTCGACCGGGCTCTCGACGCTGCGGAGTGCAGCAGGAGCCTGCTCGAGCACCGCGTGCACATTGGTGCCGGACATGCCGTAGGAGGAGACGGCCGCGCGCCGCGGGGCGAGGATTTCGTCGACCGGCCATGGGGCGGCCTCCTGCGGGACGAACACACCGGTGTCGATCGCGGCAAGATGGTCGGGAAGCTGGTTGAAGTGCAGGTTTTTCGGCACGACCCCGTGATGAACCGCGAGCACGGCCTTCATCAAGCCCAGCACGCCGGCGGCGGATTCGGCGTGTCCGAAGTTGCTTTTGACGCTCGTGAGCGCACAGCGTCCCGCGGTGCCGTACACCGTGGACACGCTGGTGTACTCAATCGTGTCGCCGACCGGCGTTCCGGTGCCGTGCGCCTCAACCATGCCGACGGTGGCAGCATCGACGCCGGCCGCGGCCAGGGCGGAACGGAACACCGCGACCTGGGCGTCGCCGGACGGAGTCAGGATGTTGTCGGTGCGGCCGTCCTGGTTGGAAGCGGTGGCACGGATCACCGCAAGCACCCGGTCGCCATCGCGTTGGGCGTCGTCGAGACGCTTGAGCATGACGACACCGCAGCCTTCGGCCCGGACGAAGCCGTCGGCGTCGACGTCAAAGGAATGGCAGCGCCCGGTCGGCGACAACATTCCCTGGCCGGACGCCGAGGCGTACAGGCGCGAATCGAGCATCAGCATCACGCCACCGGCGAGGGCCATGTCGGTTTCGCCGTCGTGCAGGCTTCGGCAGGCCTGATGCACGGCGACCATGCTCGACGAGCAGGCGGTGTCGATGGTCAGGGCCGGACCATGCAGTCCGAGCGCGTGGGCGATGCGGCCCGAGGCCATGCTGAACGGGTTGCCGGTGAACGCGTAGGCCTGGTCGAAGGCGCCGGCGTCACTGGTGACCATCGCGTAGTCATCGTGGGACATGCCGATGAAGACACCGGTTGACGTCCCGGACATCGACGCCGGTGTGCGGCCGGCCTGTTCCACGGCCTCCCAGCAGGTCTCCAGCAGCACACGGTGCTGCGGATCCATGGCGATGGCCTCGCGTTCGTTGATGCCGAAGAAGTCGGGATCGAAGCCGGTCACGTCGTCGAGGAAGGCGCCCCACTTCGACACCGAGCGGCCGGGCACGCCGGACTCGCGGTCGTAGAGTTCGTCGGCGTCCCAGCGGTCGCCGGGAATCTCGGTGACGAGGTCGTCGCCGCGCAGCAGGGCGTCCCAGAGCTGGTGGGTCGAGTTAATACCGCCCGGCAGTCGGCAGGCCATGCCGACCACGGCGATCGGGGTAGCGGAGAAATCGCGCACTTGGGTCACACCTCGTTCTTCGTCAGTACCCGTTCTTCGCCGGTACAGGCCACGATGTTTCACTTCGGGGCCGCCTTGAGTTCTCCGATGTGGAGCGCGCCGTTGCGTTCGATATCAACTCGAGGTTGCCAGTGCTGGGTAAAGAATAACCGACTCGGTGCGAAATTGCGATATTTCGCTTTCGGCGCAGTAAACGCATTACCGGCCGTCGGCCGATCTTCCCCGTGGCCAGAGCTCGCTCGGCATTTGGTTTGCCAGCTGCTCCCGGTTCCGGCCCCTCCGGCCTCAGCCATGAGGCTCTTCCAGCCCCAGTAACTGCAGTCCAGAACACTACTGTGGACACTGCGTTCTAGCGGATGCCGGTCACAACAGCAGCGCCACGGCCATTGCTGGAGCACCCGGGCCGCACTGTGCACATTGTTCGCCTCAAATCGGTTCCAGCAAACACTAATTGTGGTTTATCCGGCAATGCCTATGTTTCGTCCAGCAAATGCCACGCAGGCCGTAACTTAAAGCCCGTAAATGCGATGCGGCGCGCCCTCGATGCCACGGTGTTTAGGGCCAATTCCTGAGAGACAGGGCTATCACATCTTGGGGTTCTCTAAGTGTCTGAGCTGGGCAGTGAGCATCAAGCTGAATTTATCCGCAACTACCCTGAGATTCACCTGAGAGCGCTTCGGGTCGAATTGCAGCGCGGCGCGATGCCACAACAGCATCATCGTTATTATCGCGCGAGTGCAATAAACTCAGGGGAACTGATCTGAAATGCGCAAAATCGATTATTGATCCCTGCGAGTTACGCATTATTGATCAGTAAATGGCGCTGCAGAAAACGTCAGAACGCCTCGGTGAATGCCGATCGGCCCGGCCCGGTGGACGTTCACGGCGCCGTCCGAACCCCTCTCGGTGTTAGCTGGGGCCCCGCTGATCCGGCCGGCCTAGCCCGCAGCGGTGGCGGCAGACGACGGGTCATACGCCGACCCGAACTCGGCGATCGGCGCGAACCCCCTCCGCCGCGCCACCGAGGCTCCGAGTCGCACCAGTGCCCCCATGGGAACGAAACCGGCCTGGTCGCTGAGCACCAGTGGCGTCAGCAGCCTGTTGTGGACGAAGGCAAACGCCAGCCCCGACTCGGGTATCGCCCAGCCGAACGAACCGCCGAGCCCGACGTGGCCGAAGCCGGGCAGCACGCCGGGCAACGCCAGGCCGTGGTAGCCGAGGTGAAACGCCATCGGCAGGATCAGGTTGCGATCCGGGCTCAGCGAGCGGCGCCCGGTCAGGGCTGCCACCCGTTGCGCCGACAGATAACGCTGGTGATCGATCTCACCACCGTTGGCGATCGCGCCATACATTCTCGCCAGGGCGCGCGCGGTGGCGACACCGTTGGCCGAGGGCATCTCGCTGTCGAGCAGTGGAGTGTCGCCCTGGACCACCGATCTCATTCCCGGGAAATACATGGCGCCGAACGCTGCCGACGCATCCAACGCGGCGATTTTCGGGGCTAGTGCGTTGAACAGCGGATTTCCGATCTTGTGCTGGGGACCGATGATTCGCGCAACGCGGGTTGGTGCGGCGTCGGGCGGGCGGCCGAGGTGAATGCCGTCGGTGCCAAGAGGTCCCGCTACCTCGGTGCGGATCAGTTCTCGCATACTCGTGCCGGTCACCGCCCTGGCCAGGCCGGACATCAGCCAACCGTAGGTCAGAGCGTGGTAGGCAGACCGACCGAAGTGGCTGTCGACCGGCGCCGCGGCGACCCGGTCCTCCATCCGCCGGTGATCGAGCAGTTCATGCTTGCGCACCCCGCGCAGCTGGGACAAACCCGCCCGATGTCGCATCACATCCCGCACCGTGATCTCGGCCTTGCCGTTCGCGCCGAATTCCGACCAGTACTCGGCCACCGGGGCTTCGTAATCGATCAGGCCCCGGTCCGCCAAGCGGTGAATGACCGTCGACGTGACACCCTTTGTCGCGGAGAACACCATCGGCGCTGTATCGGCCGACCACGGCACTCGGCCCCGCCGATCGGCCCATCCCGTCCACACATCCACCACGGGCTGCCCATCGAGGTACACCGCCAACGCTCCACCGCCGAAACGCGGATGGGGAAACAGACGCGCGAAACCCGTTACCGCACAGGCGAAAGCAGGGTCCGCAGCACCGCTGACCGGCAAGTCCGCGGCTGCTTTCACCGGCGATTCCATTCCCCGACTGCTGGATCTCGCACTGTTCACCACAACGAATTTACAACCTGAGGCGACCGGTTCCGGAGAATCGTTGCCGATCCGTGAACTTCACCCATCGGCGGCGTCAAGAATTTGTTGAGCGGCAAGGGCGGGTGTCAGTTCGCCGTCGAGAACCTGTCGCTCGATCTCCGCGCGCATCCGACGAACGGCGGGGTGGGTCAGCACCCGGTCCAGCACCGAGTCGCGCACCATCGACCATGTCCAGTCCACCTGCTGGGCGCGCCGCCGGGCGTCGAATACTCCGGCCGCGGTGAGAACATCGCGATGTTTGAGCACCGTGTCCCACAATTCCGGCAGTCCATCGCCTTCAAGAGCGCTCAACGTCAGAACCGGCGGCCGCCAGACGGTCTCGCGGGGATAGATCAACCGGATCGCGGCGGCCAGTTCGCGCGCCGCTGCTTTGGCCTCGATCGCGTGCCGTCCGTCCGCTTTGTTGACGACGACGACATCAGCGAGTTCCAGCACGCCTTTCTTGATGCCCTGAAGTTGATCGCCGGTTCGGGCCAGGGTCAGGAAGACGAAGGTATCGACCATGTTGGAAACGGCGACCTCGGACTGACCCACCCCGACGGTCTCCACCAGAATGATGTCGAAGCCGGCGGCCTCGAGGAGCACGATGGTTTCTCGGGTGGCCTTGGCCACTCCACCGAGAGTGCCCGAGGTCGGCGAGGGCCGGATGTAGGCGTCCGGGTGCACCGCCAGTCGCGCCATCCGGGTCTTGTCGCCCAGGATAGATCCGCCGGTCCGCGTCGATGACGGATCGACCGCCAATACCGCCACCCGGTGACCAAGCCCGATGAGGTACATCCCGAGCGCCTCGATGGCGGTCGACTTCCCCACGCCGGGCACGCCGGTGATTCCGATGTGCATGGCCCGGCCGGCGTCAGGCATCAGTGCCAGCAGCAGTTCCTGCGACTGCCCCCGATGATCGGTTCGAGTCGACTCGACGAGCGTGATCGCGCGCGCCAGAGCGGCCCGGTCACCGGCGCGAATCGCTTCGGCAAGCACGCCGGCATCGCTGTCGGGCGTCATCAGCCCAGTTCGTAACCGAGTCGCTCGGCAAGCTTGTGCATCAAGCTCACCGCGGCCTCGCTGATCACCGTGCCGGGCGGGTAGATCGCGGTGGCTCCGGCGGCATACAACTCGTCGAAGTCGCCCGGCGGAATCACGCCACCCACCACGATCATGATGTCCGGACGTCCGGTGGCGGCCAACGCATCGCGCAGTGCCGGCACCAACGTCAGATGGCCCGCGGCCAGCGATGACACTCCGACGACATGCACGTCGTTGTCGGCGGCTTGCCGGGCGACCTCGTCGGGAGTGGAGAACAACGAGCCGACGTCGACGTCGAAACCGATGTCGGCGAACGCCGTGGCGATCACCTTCTGCCCGCGGTCATGACCGTCCTGGCCCATCTTCGCGACCAGGATGCGCGGTCGGCGTCCGTCGGCCTCGGCGAATTTCGCCACCAGTCGGGTGGCCTCCGTTAGTCCGGTGATGCTGCCTCCTGCGCTCGCTGGTCCGCGGCCCACCTCGTCGCGGTAGACGCCCGAAATAGTGCGGATCTCCGCCTGGTGGCGGCCGTAGACTTTTTCCAGGGCGTCGGATATCTCCCCGACCGTCGCATTGACTCGGGCGGCGGCAATGGCGAGCGCGAGCAGGTTGTTCTCCAGTGGATCCCCGCCCGTTGACGCACCGGCACCCATGCTGGCCGCGCGGGTCACATCAGCCAGCGCGGCCTGCACTGCGGCCTCATCGCGATCGGCGCGAAGTCGCACCAGTTTGGCGAGTTGTTCGGAGCGTACGCGGCTGTTCTCCACTTTGAGCACGTCGATGTTGGAATCCTCGTCGACCTGGTACTTGTTCACGCCGATAACGGGTTGCTGGCCCGAATCGATGCGGGCCTGGGTGCGGGCGGCGGCTTCCTCGATGCGCAGCTTGGGAATTCCGTCGTTGATGGCCTGTGCCATTCCCCCGCGTTCGGCGACCTCGGCGATATGAACCCGCGCGCGCTGCGCCAGTTCGTGCGTCAGCCACTCCAGGTAATAGGAGCCGGCCCACGGATCGATCGGCCGAGTGGTGCCGGACTCCTGCTGCAGGAGCAGTTGCGTGTTCCGGGCGATTCGAGCCGAGAAGTCGGTGGGCAGTGCCAGCGCCTCGTCGAGGGCGTTGGTGTGCAGCGACTGCGTATGGCCCTGGGTGGCGGCCATCGCCTCGATACAGGTGCGAGCGACATTGTTGAACGGATCCTGGGCCGTCAGTGACCACCCCGAGGTCTGCGAGTGCGTGCGCAGCGACAGCGATTTCGCGCTCTTCGCGCCGAACCCTGCGACCAGTTCGCTCCACAGCAATCGGCCGGCACGGAGTTTTGCGACCTCCATGAAGAAGTTCATCCCGATGCCCCAGAAGAACGACAGCCGGGGCGCGAACGTATCGATGTCCAGACCGGCGTCAAGGCCGGCGCGAATGTAGTCGACGCCGTCGGCGAGGGTGTAGGCGAGTTCGAGATCGGCTGTGGCCCCGGCCTCTTGGATGTGGTATCCGGAGATCGAGATCGAGTTGAATTTCGGCATCCGAGCGCTGGTGTAGGCGAAGATGTCGGAAATGATCCGCATCGAGGGTGTTGGCGGATAGATGTAGGTGTTACGAACCATGAACTCTTTGAGGATGTCGTTCTGGATGGTGCCCGCCAGTTTCTCCGGCGGCACACCCTGCTCCTCGGCAGCGACGACGTAGAGCGCGAGGATCGGTAGCACCGCACCGTTCATGGTCATCGACACCGAGACGCTCGCAAGGTCGATGCCGTCGAACAACTCCCGCATATCCAGGATCGAGTCGATCGCCACCCCGGCCATGCCCACGTCGCCCTGCACTCGCGGATGGTCGGAGTCGTAACCGCGGTGGGTGGCGAGGTCGAACGCCACCGACAGACCCTTCTGCCCGGCCGCGAGGTTGCGTCGGTAAAAGGCGTTGGAATCGGCGGCGGTGGAAAAGCCGGCGTACTGGCGGATGGTCCAGGGCTGATTGACGTACATGGTCGGGTAGGGCCCGCGGAGGAAGGGTGGCTCACCGGGAAAGCAGTCCAGCGGATAGCCCGCGGCCACCGCCGCGTCCCGATCGGCACCGATGAAGAGTGGCTTCACCACGATGTTCTCCGGGGTATGCCAGTCCAATTGCTCCGCCGAGTAGCCGTGGGCCGCGGCCGCGGACGCGATGAGTTCAGCGGCTGAGGCCTCAGTCGGCGTCGCGGCAGTGCGTTCGCCGGTCAGTGGAACGTCAGCGAAGCTGGGTATGCCCCCGTCGATGGCGGCGCGGGGAGTGATCATCTCCGTCATGCGTCCAATCCGTCCAGCAACACCGAAAGCGCCTTCACCGCATCAATGTTGGCGTTCAGGTAGTCGTCAGGCCGCGACCCCTCCGGGGCGCTCTCGATCGCCGCCGTCGACCCCGCCAGATAAACCCGCCGGACTCCGGCGGAGCGGGCCGCATCGACGATCTCGGCCGCCTCGGCGCCGTACCGGGCATCGCTGCCGCAGATCACCACGACGGCGGCACCGCAGTCGCGCACTGCATCAGCGACACCTCCGGGTTCGACGGTACCGGGATTCACCGCCTCGATTCCGCCGGCTGCCAACAGGTTCACGACGAACGAAGTCCTGACGTTGTTCTCGGCTAGTGGGCCCAGAGGCAGTAGTAGCACTCGAGGCCATTCGCCGGTGCGTCGGTGCTGCGCATCGGAACGATCGCGGAGTTCCTCGAAGGCCGCCGCGTTGCGCCATAGCCGGTTCGGCGGATCCGGTGGTCGCGGCAATGGCTCGGTCAACTCTGGGAACTCGCTGACGCCGGTGACGGCCGTTCGCCGGTGCGCGATATCGTCAGCCCGCCGAACCCGAATCGTGTCGATCTGCTCGATGACGTGGTCCCGGGCCTGCCGGAAACCACCACGGGCCTCGATCTCCTGAAAGTACGACCAGGCCTGGGCGGCAAGGGTTTCGGTGAGTCGCTCGACGTACCATGAACCGCCCGCAGGGTCCATGACACGGCCGATATGGGACTCCTCCAGAAGCAGTAGCTGGGTATTGCGTGCGATCCGCCTCGCGAAGTCGACGGTGACACCGGGATAACCGCCCGGGATGGCCGCATCGAACGGCAGCACCTGCACCGTGTCGGCGCCCCCGACACCGGCGCCGAATGCGGCGACCGTGGTGCGCACCATGTTCACCCAGGGATCGCGCCGGGTCATCATCGTCGGCGAGGTGACGGCATACAGGCGTGCCGCGCCGTCGTCGGGGTGGCCCAGCACGTCGGCCACCCGCGCCCAGAGTTGCCGGGCCGCGCGGAATTTCGCGATGGTCATGAACTGATCCGCGTCGGCGACCAGCCGGAAACTGATTCCGCGGATCGCGTCGGGGACACTGACTCCGGCATCGGTCTGCAGCCGCAGATAATCGGTCGCCGCGGCGATCGCACCGGCAAGCTCCCACGCTGAGCAGGCCCCGCGAGCGTTAAACGCTGTCCCGTCGATGGTGATGGTCCGTAGGCCGCGGTTGCCGGCCACCGCTGCCGCCACCGCGATGACATCGTCCACGCTCGGGGCGACGCGTCCGCTCAGTGGTGCGGTCAACGGATCGGCACCCAGGTCGATCGAGACTGTTGCGCTCGCGCCGGATGCGGCCACGATGTCCAGCATGGCCGCGGCGGCGGCGCGGAAGTCCGGACCGGCGTCGATCAGTATCGGGGCCAACTCGAGATAAACACCCGCCAGCCAGGTTCCGAGGTCTGCGGGTGCCACACCGCCGTCACCAACCCGGACCACCAGAGCGCTGACGCCCTCAACGAGTGCGTCGAGCACGGCGGCGTTGCCCTCGACGGGCGAACCCGAGAAACCCGCAGCCGGGAATTGCTCGGCCACCTGCCATCCCGTGAGCACATCGCGGTGGCGATCTGCGCCCCGGACATAGGGCCACTCGCCCGGGAGGGGATGCTCCGGCAGCGCGTCCAGAGCGGTGTAGAGCGCATGGATCGGGAAACCCTCGTAGGTCGGCGAATCCAACGACTTCTCGGCGGGACTGTCCACGCCGGGTCGACGACCGTTCCCGGCCATGACGCGGGCGACGGCATCGCGCCACCGGGTGCGTGCCTCTTCCAGTTCCACGGACACCGGCGGCTCCTGTTGTTGAGAGGCAGCCCGCGCCGCCTAAGTCTCAGGCTAAATGATCGCCGCACCCGCGGCGTCGCCGTGTCGGACCCTAGCCGCCGAGCCGTAGCCTTGACAGACGTGACTACCCGCCGCCTGAGCGTGCTGCGCAGCGTGGGTGCCGCGTTGGCCGTGACCGCCGGACAGATGAGTCGCACCCGGATCCTGATCACCGTCATCGCGATGGCGACCCTCATCGCCGTGGTGGTTCTGGTACCGCTGCCCAACGCGGTACAGATGCGGGACTGGGCCACCTCGGTCGGCCCCTGGTTCCCGCTGGCCTTCCTGGGAGCTCATGTTGTCGTCACGGTTCTCCCGTTTCCGCGGACGGCCTTCACCCTGGCGGCCGGATTGTTGTTCGGGCCGGCATTGGGGATCGCGATCGCCGTCACGGCCAGCACCTTGAGTGCGTTGACCGCACTGCTGCTCGTCCGGGCCCTGGGCTGGCGTCTCGATGCGGTCCTGCACCATCCCGGTGTCGAGGCACTCGATGCCCGGCTGCGTTCCCGTGGGTGGCCGGCTGTGCTGTCGATGCGGTTGATTCCGGCGGTGCCGTTCTCGGTGTTGAACTATGCCGCCGGCGCTTCTGCGGTGCGGGTGGTGCCCTATCTGGCGGCCACCATGGTGGGGCTGTTGCCGGGAACCTCGGCTGTCGTTATCCTCGGCGACGCGCTGACCGGACGCGTCAGCCCCCTGCTGATCCTCGTCTCAGTGTGCACGGCCACGCTGGGTATCGGTGGACTGGCGTACGAGAGACACCGTTACCGGCGAGAGCGCGAGCGGTGACCGCTCAGAGCAGCCCGAAGTGAAGGTCCGCATCCGGGATATCGCAGAGGTCGCGCAGAACGGCTCCCGGATTCTTGATGGCGCTGATCTCGGCCTGGGTCTGCGGGTTGGCAGCCAGATAACCGTCAATCATGCTTCGTCGCTGCGCGTCCGGCATGCCATTGGTGCTGCTCAGGAAAGCGTTCACATCGGGGTGGGTGAACAGGTAGCCGGCCATCGCGGTGGTCATCTGGGCCTCCACAGCCATGATGTCGGCGGCCGTGCAACCGGGGCCGTCGTAGGCGACCGCTGGTGCCGCAACCCCGACAAGGACGCCGCCCGCGCCAATGATCGACGCCGCAGTACGACGCGCCAGCAATGCCAGTGTCATGGGGGTGAGTGTCATGGGGCTCCCTGGGTTCGGTGTTTTCAGTTTTTGATCCTAGGCCAGCGCCCGGCGATCCTCCACTCGCGGCGAGCGGGCTCGTCACGGTAGTCTCAGCCCAACCCTAACGTGAGGACACCGACACATGAAGCGATCACGACAATCCCTGGCTCTGCTCGCCGCCGGCATCGGCACGGCGGCCGCCCTGTTCGGCGCACCGATCGCGGCCGCCGAAGAGTACGGCGGCGGCGGTGCCGACAATCCACTGCTGCCGAGTTGCGAGGTTGAGGGCGGTGGCGGCGCCACCGGCGGGCAGACCACCGACTGCGCGAGCCCGGGCAATTCCCAGATCACCGCCACGCCCAATGACCTCGGCGCCATCGCCGCGGAAACCAACCAGGGCTTCGGCGGATTCGGCGGTTGGTAAGCGCGACGGAGCGCTACTCCCCCGGGGGGGCCTGAATCGGCTCGGGGGTCCCCGGGTCCAGGATCAGCGGGGCGGACGGATCTTTCTGCACCCCAGCGGCCGGAAGTGGCCTGCGGGCCTCGGCCTCGGCCTTGGCGACCGCCTCAGCGATGTCTGGATCGGTCCGCGTGTTGAACCAATCCGCAACCTCGTCGGAGTCGTCCACGGGTGCTGGCGGGTCCGACTCGGGGGTCGGCTGGTAGCGGAACACGCCATCGGCGCCGGGAGCGCCCAGCAGCCTGGTGAAGCCTTCGAGGGCGGAGCCGAAGTCGCTGGGAATCAGCCACACCTTGTTCGCCTCTCCCTGGGCCATCTGCGGCAGGGTCTGCAAATACTGGTACGCCAGCATTTCCGGCGTGGGCCGGCCGGCTCGGATCGCCGCGAAGGTCTTCTCGATCGCCTTGGCCTCACCCTGGGCCTGCAGATACTGGGCGGCGCGTTCGCCCTGTGCCCGCAGTATGCGGGACTGCCGCTCGGCCTCCGCGGCCAGGATCGCGGCCTGTTTGGCGCCCTCGGCGGCCAGAATCTGCGCCTGCTTATGCCCCTCGGCCTGTTTGATCGATGCCTCCCGGGTGCCCTCGGCAGTCAGGATCACCGCCCGCTTCTCCCGGTCGGCGCGCATCTGTTTCTCCATCGAGTCCTGAATCGACGGCGGCGGATCAATGCTGCGCAGTTCCACCCGGGCCACCCGCAGACCCCATCGGTTGGTGGCCTCGTCGAGAACTCCGCGCAACTGGGCATTGATTTTGTCGCGGCTGGTCAGGGTTTGTTCCAGGGTCATCCCGCCGACGACATTGCGCAGCGTGGTCGTGGTCAGCTGTTCCACTCCGACGATGTAGTTGTTGATCTGGTAGACCGCCGCCTGGGGGCTGGTGACCTGGAAGTAGACCACCGTGTCGATATTGACCGTGAGATTGTCCTCGGTGATCACCGGTTGAGGCGGGAAGGAGACCACCCGCTCACGCAGATCCACCCGGGCTCGGATCCGATCGATGAACGGGATCAGCAGGGTGAGTTGGCCGGACACCGTCTTGCTGTAGCGGCCGAGTCGCTCGATCACCGCCGCCTCAGCCTGTGGGATCAGCGCGACCGACTTACCGACCACGATGACGGCAAAAATCACCAGCACCGAAAACAACACCAGACCGGTTATTGCGCCGTCCATTCCGACTCCTTGTTCCCCCGGCGTGCCCGGGTTTGTAGTCAGGGGTTCTGCCAGACCACCGCGGTGGCACCGTCGATCTGCATGACCGTCACCTGTTCGCCGGGCTGATACACGTCGGCGTCGTTGTAGGCCCGGGCCGTCCAGACTTCCCCGTCCAACTTGACCTGACCGTGGTGACGACTGACCGGCTCAAGCACGAGCGCATGCTTGCCTTCCAGCGCCTTCGCGGGCTCAGGCAACCCCGAACCACCGACGAACCGACGTCGCAGCACCGGACGCACCACCAGAAGCAAAAGTATCGAGACGACCAGGAACACCGCGCCGTCAGCCCACAGCGGAAACCCCAGCAGCCAACTGGCGCCGGCCGCGACCAATGCCCCGCCCGAGAGCATCAGCAGTGACAGGTCACCGGTGAGCGCCTCGGCACCGGCGAGCGCCAGTGCGGCAACGAGCCAGACCAACGCCTCCGACATAGCGCCACGATACGCGCTTTTCGGAGCCCGCATGGGGGGCCGACCGGACCGGCTCGGAGCCACTACACTCACGAAGATTATGTGGTGCCCGAGTGTCTCGCTATCGGTGTGGACCAATGCCTGGCTGGCTGGCCACGCGGCACCCGACGACGTCCTTGACGCGCTAAACGCCTGGGCGCCACTGCATTCGGTCGCCGCCTACGATGCGGTCGCAGCCGGCCGAACCGGATTGCCGTGGCCCGATATGGACCCCGCCGGTGCGATGTCCCTGCTGCAGACGGTGCGCACCGCGGCCGGCCGACATCCCGGGAGGCTACCCGGGGCACCGCAGGTGATCGATGTCGCGTTTCCGGTGCCGGGTGACGTCCGGGGCCTGCCCGCCGGCACCCAATTCCAGCGTGACGCTCTCGATGCCGGCGAGGCAGTCCTGATCCGGGTGCCGGCCGGCGAAGCCATCGGCATAGTCCCGGTGTTTGAGTGCGGTGACGAGGACGAATCGGACATCCCAGAGATCCCCGTGCTGTCCTGGTCGGTCTACTCGTTGCCGGGCATCGCCGCGCCGGAGCAACTCGACCTCGGCGATGCCGAGTACGCGCTGCGATCGTCAGTCCGATCGGCCACCGAAGCGCTGGTCGGCCTGCAACCCGCACCCGGCGGCGGGAATCCGCGCGTCCTCGTCGAGGAACTTCTGCAAGCCGGTGGCCTGCACCGGGCGCCGGATCACGCGCCGGACCGGGCGATGCGGGTACTGGCCACCGCAGCCCACGTCGACGCCATCATCGCCGTCAGCGGCGGCCCCGCGCAGATCGCCATGCAGAGCGCCGCCGATGAACGGGCCGCCGACGACGCGATGCGCCCGCTGGCCATGATCGTGCGCACGGCAAGGGCGGCGGCTGTCAGCGCGATTCTGCAGTCGGCCTGGCATTAGCACCGGCAGCCTTCGCGCTCGCCTCACAATCAGCGGTACAGAAACGGCCGTTCACACTCGAGCCGTATCCGGGAACCGGCTGGCGCCCAACAACTCTCGCGGGCTCGCGTCCCTCCCGCTTCTCGTCGAGCAGATCGAGCACCAGCTGCGCGTAACGGGGCTGGGCATTGGGTGTCGTCGCTCTGGCCATGGCGATGCCGAGTGTCCGGGCCTGCTCGGCAAGTTCGCTGTCGAGATCCCAGATCACCTCAATGTGATCGGCGACGAATCCGATGGGACAGACGATGACCGCTTTGGTTCCCGAATCCGCCAGCACACAGAGGTGATCGGCGATATCGGGTTCCAGCCAGGGAACCTGCGGCGGTCCGGAACGGGACTGCCACACCTGGTCGAAATCGGTGTAGCCGGCCGCTGCCGCCACCAGAGCCGACGAGTAGCCGACCTGTCGCGGATACAGCCCGGGCCCGCAGCGATCGACCGCCCGTATCGGGATGGAGTGCGCGGTAAACACCAACCGCGCCTGGTCGCGCAGTTCCGCAGGCAGTGTCGCGGCAGCCTGGGCGATCCCGTCACCAAACATCTCCACCAGAAGGGGGTGATCGAAGTACTGCCGCAGCTTCACCAATTCCGGCGCGCCGGGGCCGACGGACTCCCGGGCTCGGGCGATGTCCTCCTGGTACTGGGTGCACCCCGAATAGCCACCCCAGGCCGAGGTGCTGAAAACCGCGACGCGCGAAACGCCGTCGGCTGCCATCGCCGCGACGGTGTCCTCGATGAACGGATCGGAGTTGCGGTTGCCGAAGTACACCGGCAGGTCCTCGCCCCGGCCCGCGAGTTGAGCGCGAATTTCTTCGATCAGCGCGCGGTTGATCCCGTTGATCGGCGACACACCACCGAAGTGCAGGTAGTGCTCCGCGACGCTGGCCAGGCGCTCCGGTGGAATACCCCGGCCCCGGGTCACCTGCTCCAGGAACGGCATGACCTGCTCGGGGCCCTCGGGCCCACCGAAGGACAGCAGCAACAGTGCGTCGAAGTGCTCCGCCATCGCAGAAACTGGGGCCATCACAGCAACTGGGTGCTGGCGCCGCCGTCGGCGTAAACGATCGTTCCGGTGGTGGCGGGCAACCAGTCGGAGAGCAGAGCGCAGACGGTTTTCGCGACGGGGGTGGGATCCTTCATGTCCCAGCCCAGCGGTGAGCGCTGGTCCCAGCCCTCCTCGAGCATTTTCATCTCGTCCTTGAACTCATCGCCCAGCGCACCGCCCATGATCGCGCTCATGGCCAGCGTCCGGATCGGCCCGGCCGCAACAAGATTGGACCGTACGCCGACTTTTCCGGCTTCCCTCGCCACGAACCGGTTGATCGACTCGAGCGCACTCTTGGCCACCGTCATCCAGTTATACGCGGGCATCGCCCGGGTCGGGTCGAAGTCCATGCCCACGATGCCGCCGCCGGGATTCATGATCGGCAGCACCGCCTTGGCCAGCGATGCGTAGGAATAAGCCGAGACGTGGATGCCCCTGGCGACGTCCTCATACGGGGCGTCGAAAAACGGGTTGATGCCCATTCCACTGGGTGGCATGTTCCCGATCGAGTGCACCACGCCGTCGAGTTTGTTGCCGACGCCGATGACCTCGGTGATCCGGTCGGCGAGGCTAGCCAGGTGGTCGTCGTTCTGAACGTTGAGTTCCAACAGTGGCGCCGGTTGCGGTAGCCGGTCCATGATGCGCCTGATCAGCTTCAACCGGTCGAAGCCGGTGCAGACGATCTCCGCACCCGCCTCCTGGGCCACCCGCGCAATGTGGAACGCGATGGATGAGTCGGTGATGATGCCCGTCACGAGGACACGCTTACCGTCAAGAATCCCTGTCATGTCAGTCCCTATCTCCCTTGCGGCCGTCAGTGGCCCATGCCCATACCGCCGTCGACCGGGATCACCGCACCGGAGACGTAACTGGCGTCTTCGGAAGCCAGGAAGCTGACCACACCGGCAACTTCCTCGGCGGTGCCGATCCGTTTCGCCGGGATGAACTCCAGGGCACCCTCGGCAACTCGTTCATCCATCGCGCGAGTCATGTCGGTGTCGATGAGGCCCGGCGCCACCACATTCGCGGTCACTCCGGCCTTGGACAGTTCTCGCGAGATCGACCGGGCCATCCCGATCAGGCCGGCCTTCGAGGCCGCGTAGTTGGCCTGGTTGCCGATACCCCAGGTGGCCGAGACCGAGCCCACGAAGATCATCCGGCCGAACCGCTTGCGCTGCATGCTGCGCGATGCCCGCTGGGCAACCCGGAACGCTCCGGTGAGGTTCGCGTCGATGACCTTGGAGAACCTCTCCTCGGTCATCCGGATCAGGAACGCATCCGCGGTGACGCCGGCGTTGGACACCAGGACCTCGACCGGGCCCTGGTGCTCCTCGACCGCCGTGAAGGCGCGATCGACGGCATCGTTGTCAGTGACGTCGCACTCCACCCCGAACAATCCATCCGGCGCACCCGAGCCGCGGTGAGTGATGGCGACCCTGTGTCCGTCTGCGGCCAGCCGACGAGCGATCGCCAGCCCGATCCCCCGGTTGCCACCGGTAACCAGGACCGAACGTGCGACGAATTCGGGCCGGGCGCCCGCGGTCTCGCTCATAGGGGCCAACTTATCGCCTCACCCGCACAGGCCGAAATCAGGCTCGCGGGCCTGATCGGAGGGAAATCAGCCGGGCAGTCGGCGATTAAGCAGTAGTGCCGCCAACGCCGACAGCGCCAACAGCAGCGCACCGAGTCGCAGCCAGCCGACGCTCGCGTCGCCCTTGATCGTCTCGTAGCCGATCTGGTCCTGCAACGACGTGAACACCTCTTTGAGCTGTTCCAGGGTGGAAGCGCTGTAGGCGTTGCCGTCGGAGAGTTCGGCGATCTTCTCCAGCGTCTCGTCATCGACCGGCACCGGTTGGCGCTGGTCGTTGATCTCGACATAGCCGTACGGGGTGCCGAAGGTCACCGTGGAGATCGGTACGCCCTGGTCTTTGGCGGTCCGAGCGGCCGTGAACGCGCCTTTGGGGTTGTCCGGGTTGGACGGCACCGTCTCCTTGCCGTCCGACATCAGCACGATGCGGGCCGGCGGCGGACCGTCTTCGCCGCCCCCGATGACTGCGCCGACGGTGGCGATCGCCTGCAGGGCGGTGAAGATCGCCTC
>Ga0247843_1002117_pt1 | contig 37465 bp, 34 predicted proteins | sample LaCruzMarch2017__FD_192420 | JGI IMG/M metagenome (GOLD analysis project Ga0247843, IMG submission 192420) | Freshwater microbial communities from meromictic Lake La Cruz, Castile-La Mancha, Spain - LaCruzMarch2017_8m | ecosystem: Environmental > Aquatic > Freshwater > Lake | place: Spain...
GACGAGCGTAAAATTCATCCGCTGGTTACTATGCCACCTCTGGAAGCCGACTTCCTGGGAAGCCGCTCTAAAGCCACTGCGTCGAAGCTACGCCACTTTGTAGTGGGGAAATTTGGACGCCATTCGGGAAAAGCGCTGGGGACAGCCTCTTTTTGTCCGGGAAGCTCAAGCATTGCCCGTGCGTCGGGAATGCGGAACGGGAAGCCGTTCCGCTACGAAGGAAACTCCGTAGCGGAAGCGGCTTTCTCTTAACGCCTGGCGAACCGGGCGGCCACCTTGCGCAATAGAAAAACGAGCGCCAGGAGCATCGTGACACACACACCGGCCAAGCAGAAAAGCGATCCCAGAGCGAGCAACGGAAAGGGCTCTTGCAACACCCCGCTTTCATCGATTTTGCTGCCGATCATCCGGAAGGCAAGCAGCAGTGATAACCCAACCGAAAGGAGGATTGCACTCCCGCGCCATACGCCATGATCCCTACCGTTTGATCTGAAGGCGTTTCTTGTCACCATGATCCATGAGACAAGATAGCTGATGATAAAGAGATTAGGATGTATCATGCGACCAGGTTCGCGGACGGACATGAGGGGAATTTGAAGTGCAGGTGAAATCGAGATGAAATCACTAGTGACGGGAACAAAGGTGAGTCTTTGCGCGGGAGCGCGGGCACTCTTGCCCGCCAAGATTTCAATCCTGACGATAGATGGGCGGACAGGAGTGTCCGCGCTCCGTTTAACCGATAACTGCCGCAGAATACGCGAACAACCATCCAACTTGGGTAATGCTCATGCCGGCGGCCAGCTATAGAGGCCTCACCCCAAAAAACCATCCAACGCCATTTCCGGCACTTCCGATCCGATGTAAGCAATAGCCGTCCCTTCCGGGCGGAAGACTTCGGCGGCGACTTCGCGGACTTCTTCGGCGGTGACTTGGCTGACGCGGTCGAAGGACTCTTGGGGATCGATGATCCGTTGATAGGACATGAGGCTTTCTCCGATCCACATCATTTGGCTCAAGCTGCTTTCCAAGGAAATCCGGCTTTGTCCGATGGTGTAAGCGAGCGCCTGGCTGATCAGGTCGCGCGTCACCGGTTTGCGGCCAAATTCCCGGAGGCAACCGGCGGTGAGTTCCAGGGCGCGCGGCACGTTGTCGACGTCGAGCCCCACATAGAGGCTGAACAGGCCAACGTCTTCCAAGGTCACGGCATCGCTGGAAACGCTGTAACAGAGCCCGCTTTCCTCGCGCAGAAGTTGGAAGAGCCGGCTGCTCATGTTTTCTCCGAGAAGCACGTTGAGCAGTTTCAACGCATAGCGACGGGAATCGTGACGGCCGAAGGTGTGGAAGCCGATGCAGACGTGGGCCTGCTCCACATCCCGGGTTTCGTCCATGCGGCGCGGACCGCTCTGGGCCATGTGGGACGGGACCGGTGCAAAAGGGATCGGTTCCCCGGGAATCATCGATTGGAGGAGGGGCCCGATGAGATCGACCACTGCGGCATGCTCGATCCTGCCGGAGACGGTGACGATGGTGTTGGCACCCGAATAGCGCTGCCGGTGGTAGGAAAAGATATCGCCCCGCTTGATCCGCTTGACGGAGGCCTCGGTTCCGGTGATGGGCAAGCCCATGGGGTGGCCGGGCCAAGCCGCCGCAGCGAGCAGATCCTCCACGTGCTGGGAGGGATTGTCCCGGTACATGGAGATCTCCTCCAGGACCACTTCGCGTTCCCGTTCGATCTCCTGGGGATCGAAGCTGGCGTTGCAGTAGATATCGATGAGGACATCGGCCATGGCGGGCAGGGTCTCGGCCGGGCCACGGGTGTAGTAACAAGTGTGATCCTCCGTGGTGAAGGCGTCGAGGCTGGCACCGATGCCTTCGATCTGGCGGCTGATCTCGTAGGCGGTCCGGGTGGGCGTGCCTTTGAAGAGGAGGTGCTCGACGAAATGGGCGATGCCGTTGCGCTTGGGTTCCTCGTGGCGGCTGCCGGTCAAGGCCCAGAGACCGATGCAGGCGCTCTCCATGTGCGGCATGGCCGCAGTGGCGATGGTGACCCCGTTGTCGAGACGGGTGACTTCATATCGTGGGGTATTCATGGCATGCCGCGCAAGAGAGCCTGGGCGACCGCAAGGTCGGGCGCGAATGTGATCTTCAGGTTCGGGAACCGGTTTTCCACTAAATAAATGGATTCTCCGAGGGCTTCGACGGCGGAGACTTCGTCCGTGACGATTTCGTTCCGGTTGAGGACACCTTGGTACGCGCGCCGGAGAAGGTCGAGCGCAAAACACTGGGGGGTTTCCATGGCCCAGAGTCCTTCGCGATCGACGCCGCCGGCGACCCGGCCTTGTTCGTCGGCGCGCTTCACCGTTTCCGTGATGCGCCGGGCGCAGGCGGCGGCTCCGTGTCGGCGGGCTCCTTCGAGGCAGGCGGAAATCGCCGCAGCGGCGATGAGCGGACGGGCTCCGTCGTGGACGGCGACGATTGCGGTTCCCGGGGCAATGGCATCGAGTCCGGCCTGGACGGAGAGGTGCCGGAACGCGCCGCCGAGGACGACCTGGTGGGCGAGGCCGAGTGCTTCCACCCGATCGCGGTTTTCCGGGGAAGTCACCGCGATGACCTGGCTGATTTCGGGATGATGACGGAAGGCCGCCAAGCTCCGCGCGAGAACCGGCTGGCCATCGAGGTCCGCGAAGAGTTTGTCAAAACCCATCCTCCGGCTGCCGCCAGCGGCTACGACGATTGCTGCGATCATGGTGAAGAGATCGGACTGATCGGACGGATCAGACTGATCTGATGGACTCTACTTCAACCGATCCCCGACCAATTGGGAGATGATCTTGTTATCGGCGCGACCGGCGATTCGTTCTTGGAGGACCTTCATCACGCCGCCCATGTCCTTGCGAGTGGTGGCGCCCAGTTCGGTGATGACGTCGTCGACCATTTTCTTGATCTCGTCCTCGCTCAGCGCGGCGGGAAGGTAGCGCTCCAAAATCGTAATCTCGGCTTTTTCGTTCTCGGCGAGTTCCGGACGGCCGCCGGATTCGAAACTGGCGATGGAATCCTGGCGCTGCTTGATGGCTTTGCGGATGACGGCGACGGATTCTGCGTCGTCGAGTTCGCCGGATGCGCCGTATTTCTCAATGGTGACCATTTGGATGGCGGACTTGAGCGAGCGGATGACATTGAGGGCCGTTTGGTCCTTGGCCTTCATTGCTTCTTTGATATCCGTGGTGATCCGCTGGGTCAGACTGCTCATCCCCCCATCTTAGCCGATGCACGAATCCGCACAAATCCCGAATCTGCCCGACCGCCTTTGGAAAGCTTGCCTGGGCTTGTCCTTGGTGGCGGCGGGTTCTTTTTTTTGCTGGTGGTTGTTCGCCACCTGGCAAAAAGCCGCACTGATGGATTCCTGGATCCCGTCTCAGGCGGTGATCCTATCCTCGGAGGTGGTTCCATGGCGCTTCAACGAATTCAGCCGGGCCGAGTTTCAGCCGAAAATTCGCTACCGCTATGAAGTGGGCGGCGTGATGCGGGAATCGGAACGCATCCGCCGGGTCGTGATCCGCAGTGCGCACCAGGAAAAGGCGGCGGCGTGGGTCGAGGACTTCCCAAAAGGCGCGCTGGTCACCGCTTGGGTTGATCCTGCCGCCCCTGAGCATTGCGTCCTTCGGAGGGATTCCAAGGCCGCGATCTATTCCATTTGGTTTCCCCCTCTTTTCGTGGTCGGCGGACTCGGAATGATCTGGTCTGCTCTCCGGCCCTTGGGCCGTTGATCCGGGAGCAGTGGGTTTGGGGCGAGCCGGCCCAACCATCCCTTCGCTTTGCTGCTCCAATCCATCACGCCGTCAACAGGGGGGGCGCTCTCCGCGAGAACCGGCACCTTCTCCCCCGAAGGCAAGAGCTGAAAATCGGTCAGTTCCACCCGGATGCTGCCCACGAAAATCTCGGCGCGCATTTCCAGCGGAAGCCGCTGTTCGTCGTCGCTGATCCAGAAGCTGGCGGACTTCACGGTGGAGCTGATCGGTTCCAACTTCCCGCCCTTGCGAATCGTGGAAATCTGCAGGTCGAACTTTAGCGCGTCGATCATCTCCTGGCCATGTTTCCGCTTCTCTGAACCGAGGAAGGTCACGCCCACGAAATAGGGATCGCGAAACGGAAAGACGATCAATCCCACTGTCTCTCCCTTGGTTGTCCAGGGGAGGCTGCGGAGATAGAGCATGCCGGAGACCAGGTCGTGAACCGGTTCTTGCCTGAAGACTCGATTGCGCTCTTCATCTGGTTTCCCATTCTTCTTCGGTTTGGTGGTCCAAACATTGTGTATGGCGCCCGGAGCGAAAGTGGTCCGGTAGACGTTTTCCTCGTCCCGGTCCTCTTCCCACTGATCCACCAAAAGCGGTCGCAGATCCGTCGCATGGACCTGGGATTCCACCTTGGCGTCGTAGGGCCAGAGGAGCCGGGCTGCGCCGATGCTGCGAGAAGTGCCCAGTGTATGGATGGTGGCGACGTCGTCGCCCGAGCGAAAGAGGACCTTCGCTTCTCCCGCTTTGAGGACGCCGTTCCAGCTGACGGTGTAAGTCAGGGAAGCGGGACCGATCAACGGAAAATCACCGGCGGGACCGGTCGCCACCCCGGCCATCCATTCCGGAACGGGCGGACGCTCCCCGGCCAGCGCGCCGATTCCGGTCCCCGCCAGCCACCCAGCCGCGCAGATTGTCACCAGACGCTGCCATCGATGCACCCGCATGATCGACACAGTAATCCCGTCAGGATCGATCCGTCCAGTGCAGAGTGTCAGGGTGAAACACGAGGAACCTCGCCATTGCCAAATGGCCCAGGCTCCGCAATTCTCCCGGATCAACCCCATGCACCGCTCGCTACTCTCCGCTCTCGTTCTGCTCCTCGCCGGTCTTCCGGCGGCTCGTTCCCAATCCGTCGTGGCCCCCGATCCGGCACGCCTGGCCCAGATCCCCGAAGCGATGGATGCGGAAATCGCGGCGAATCATACCGCCGGGGTGGTGACTTTGGTGATGCAAGACGGCAAGGTGCTCCATCACAGCGCCACGGGCATGGCCGACCGGGAACAAAATCGTCCCATGGCCAAGGACTCGGTCTTCTGGATTGCCTCGATGACCAAGTCCATCAGTGCGGCGACGATCCTTACCTTGGTCGACGAAGGCAAGCTGACGCTCGATGAGCCCGCCTCGCGCTGGATTCCAGAACTCGGGAAGGCAGCGCTCGCCGATGGCACACCCGTGGAGCGACCGGTGACCTTGCGCGATCTGATGTCGCACACCTCCGGTCTGGCCTTCCCTCCCCGGAAAGCCTCCGATGGTGCCCAATCGCTGCGCGGCTACGTGGCCGAGTTGGTGAAGCCACCATTCGCGTTTCAACCCGGGGCCGACTACGAGTATGGGTTTGGCCTCACCGTTGCCGGACGGTGTGCGGAAATCGCTAGCGGGCAGTCCTTTGACGCCTTGGTGCAAGCTCGCATTCTCGGTCCGCTCGGGATGAAAGACACATCCTTCCACCCGGATGAACGGCTCCGGGCCCGCTTCGCGAAAACCTACAAGACCGCCGAGGAAGGTTCCGGACTGGTGCCCGGTTACAATCCCTTCGTCACGCCCGATCCCACCGTGCGCCACATGACGGAGCCATCGGGCGGGCTCTTCTCCACCGCGACGGATCTCGCGGCGTTCTACCAGATGATCCTCGACAGGGGCGAATTCCAGGGCAAACGCATCCTCACGGCGGAGGCCATTGGCGAAATGACCCAGCCCCATCAGGCCGGCGATCACCCGCTCAACTACGGCTTGGGGTGGCAATGCAATCTCACGGAGAAGCTGGTCACTCGCGGGTTTTCCCCGGATTCATTCGGCCACGGTGGAGCCTTCGCCACTCATGGGTGGATCGATCCCGCGCGGCGTCTGATCGCCATTTCCCTCGTGCAAAATGTTCTCGTCACCGGGGGCGGCAAACCGCGCGAGGCGTTCCACGATCTGGTCAACGGGAGCGGGCAGCCGTGACCGATTGGCCCTGTATCTGGGCCCGGCAAAAGGATCGGAACAAACTAGTCTCCCGCGAGGGCCGCTTCCTGCGAACCGGATTCCACGGCGGCATCGAGCCGGTTGAAGGACCGAGAGCGGTGGGAGTAGGCTGGGTAATGGGCGGCCTCAGCATCGTCGGCCGGGCGGTAGCGGAAGTGCTTGTACATCCAGAGCCAGTGTTCGGGGTGCGCGGAGATCGCTGGTTCTACGGTATCCCAGCATGCCTGGGCGATTTCCAGGGCGGTTGCTTCAGGTGGAAACTGAAGGATGGGCAGGCCTTTGACGACATAGGTCCCATCCGCGCAAGGCATGGTAATCCCGGTGAAGACAGGAACTCCGGTGCGTTTGACCAAAAAGGCGCCCAACACGGTGACGCATGCCTTCATGCCGAAGACCCGGATCACCGTGGCCGCTTGGCTCGGCGGCACGGTTAGGTCAGGCAGGAAGGCGGCGTTGCCCCCGCGTCGGAGGACCCGCAAAAGCTTGAGCATGGCTTTGTCTTGGGGGATCATCTGGTGCCCGTGAAACTCCCGGTTCAGGCGAAAAATTTCCGTGAGCCGGGCATTCTTGAAGTCCTGGGCGATCGCCGTGTAATGGAAGCCCATGAACGCGATGTTGTTGGCCCCCCATTCAAAATTCCCGTAATGAGGCATCATCCATATCGCCCCTTTGCCCTGGGATTTTTCCATCCCGGCTTGATCGGCGAGGTCATAGGTGGTGAAATCCCGGTAGTTTTCCGCCGTGATCCGCCGGGTCCAGAACTGGTCCAAATAAGTCCGCGCCCAACTTTGGTAACAGGCCCGCACAATCCGTTCCAATTCGAAGTCATCATATCGTCCGGGAAAAGCGGACTTCAGATTCGCAAACGCCGTCCTCCGACCGTCTCCATGAACGTAAAACCCCAGCAGCCCGAGCCACGGCGCGATGCCGAGTAAGAACCAACGTGGCAGGGTCGGAACGATCCGGAAAGCGGTGGCTAAAGCAGCCCATTCAAAGAAGTAGCGAATCCGTTTGGCGGTGCCAGGCATGGTGCGAGAATGAATACCCCGAAAGGTCTTATGAACCACCAGAAACTCGTTTCCATCTTCCGGCGCGTCCTCACTTGCCCCACTGCGCCGTTCCACGAGTACTACGTTCGCCGGACCCTTCGCGACCTCCTTACCGGCTTGCCCCACGTCTCCACGACCAGTGATGCGTTCGGCAATCTCATCGCCACTTACCGGAACGGCACCTCTCCGGCGCGTTTCTGCTTTGGCGCTCATATGGATCACCCGGGCTTCGTCCGCTCTCCTCGCTCCGGGAAATGGGATTTCCTCGGCGGAATGCCTGCCCCCTACATGGAAACCGGTGCGCCGATCGAGGAGTTTGGCGACTTCGCGATGTGGGCCCTGCCCCCGTTCGATATCGATGAAGGGACGCTCTCTTCTCGGGCTTGCGATGATTTGGTGGGCTGCGCGAGCATCGTCTGCATGTTTCACGAGCTGGAGCGGCTCGGGGTGACCTCGACTTGCCATGCGGTCTTCACGCGGGCGGAGGAAGTCGGCTTTATCGGTGCCATCCGGCTGGCCGAAGCTTGGCCATTCGACAAATCCGTCCGCTTCATTTCCCTGGAGACCAGCCTCCCCATGCCCGGGGCTTCATTGGGCGGTGGCCCGGTGATTCGGGTGGGGGATGGTCAGTCCGTCTTCGATCACGTCGTCACCGGGGATCTGGTGGCGGTCGCCAAGGAAGCGGGGATTGGCCATCAGCGTGCCCTTCTCGACCGGGGCAGCTGCGAGGCCACGGCCACCCAGTTTTACGGGATTCCCTCGGCGGGGATATCCGTCCTTATGGGCAACTACCACAACTGCGGTCCCGGCTGCGTCATCGAACCGGAGTATGTGGATCTGACCGACGTGAAGGGCATGATCAATCTCATCACCCAGCTGGTCAGCCGGTCCGGAAACGAATCGATTTCCCGGCTCCGCCTGGCCGCCCGGTTTGAGGAACGCATCAATCAGCATCGCCCCTACGAACGGGCTACCGCAGCGCGTTTCGTTTGAGGTTACTTCGCGAAGACGCGTTCCAGCAGTTCCCGGAGTGCCTTCCAGGAAGCTTCGTCCGCCGCCTTGTCGTAGGCCAACGGCAACCCGTATTTCTCGCCGTTGGCCGTCGCTTCGGGATTGCTGAATCCGTGGAGGGCCCCCTCATAGGAGACGAATTGGTAATCGGCTCCGGCCTGATCCATTTCACTTTTGAAGGCGAGAATCGCTTCTTTGGAGACGAACTTGTCGGCCGCCCCGTTGCAAACCAGGACCTTGGCTTTGACCGAACCCGGAGTCGCGGGGACCCGTGCTCCCAGACTGCCATGGAAACTGGCGACCGCCTTCAGGTCCATCCCCAGTCGCGCCATCTGTAGGACCACGCCGCCGCCGAAGCAGTAGCCGATCGCCGCGATGCGTTGCGGATCCGCTTCCGGTCGCGCCTGCAAAATCTTGAGCCCCGCTTCAAAGCGTTCCCGCGCCTTGTCCAAATTGGCCATGGCTTCTCCGGCGAATTTGCCGGCGTCATCCGGATGCGTGGCAGTCTTGCCCTCGCCAAACATATCGACCGCCATCGCGACATACCCGAGCTCGGCCAGCATCTTGGCCCGGCCCCGGGCGTAGTCGTTGTTCCCCCACCACTCGTGGACCACGAGGACCCCGGGGCGCGGCCCTGAGATGGCGTCATCCCAGGCCACCAGGCCCTTCATGACGATGCCGCCTCCCTCGTAAGTGATGTCTTCTGTCTTCACGGCGGCGGTTGCCTGAAATCCCATGGCTCCGGCGAAGAGCGCGAGCCATATCCTTACCCGAGGACTTGCGTTCATACCCCTATCCTCACGGGAAGGGGGCGATTTGGCAAGATGGGAAACGGGCGCTTGCGCTTTCAGTCGGCGGAAAATCGGGCGACTGTGCCCAGATGGAAACCGTCGATTTCTTCGCGCTCCTGGATCTGCCCCGGACTGCCCACGTGGATGAAGATCTCCTGCGTGATCGCTACCATGAGCGCGTGCGTGTTCTCGTCGATCCATCGACGGGAGGCGGGGAAGAGGGCAGGCGGTTGCATCAGGCCTACGAGGTGCTCGCCGATCCCGTGCAGCGGCTTCGGCACCTTTTGCAATTGGTGGCACCGGGAAGCCAGCGGGGAGGCGCGACCCTGTCTGGGGATCTCATGGAGATCTTCCCCAAAGTGGGCGCTGTGCTCCATCGGGCGGACGGTCTTCTGGGACGGTTGGCGCAGACTTCCTCCGCTTTGGGGCGGGCCGTCTTGGCTGTGGAAGAGGCGGAGGCGCAAATGACTCTCCAGGACGTGCTCGCCACCCTCACTGCCAAGTGGGACGATGAAACCGGTCGCCTGTCGCAGATCAGTGCGACCGATCCCGAAGCCTTGGAAGCCGCCTTGGGAAGGCTTCGGGTGATCCAAAAGTGGAAGGCCGAGGTCCAGGCTCGCTTGCTGAAGTTTCTCACCGGATGAACGACCCGGAAAAGCAGCGGCCGTGATTGCACGCACGGCTCGCTGGTTGAATGTTGGCCACTGTGGATTCCGAAGCCAACCTCCCCCGGGCTCGCTACTTTGTGACGGGCTTGATCACCGCCATCCCTCTCGCCGTTACCCTCTTTGTTTTGGTTTGGCTGGTGCGCCTGCTCTCGGAGATCGGCCGGGGCCCGATCTTGCAACTCAAGCGGCTCTTGGGGCGGTGGACTGATTTCGAAGCCGGGTTCCTCGCGTCGCAGTGGTTCACTGATCTCCTCTCCGTTGTCCTGGTCCTGACGGGCATTTATGGCTTGGGCGTGATGACGAGTAACTTCCTTGGACGCAAGATCATCGAACTGTTCGAGGCCGTGCTTCACCGCATTCCGCTCGTCAAGACCGTCTACGGAGCCGTGAAAAAGCTCGTGACGATGATGCGGCAAGATCCGGATTCCAACTCTCAGCGGGTGGTTCTCATCGATTTCCCCAGCCCGGAAATGAAGACAATCGGTCTGATCACGCGGATTTTCACCGATGCTGTGACGGGCCGACGCCTCGCGGCGGTTTACGTGCCGACCACGCCCAATCCGACCAACGGTTTCCTGGAGATCGTGCCGATTGAGAAGGTCACGATGACCAAACTGACCGTGGATGACGCCATGAGCATGGTGATCTCCGGCGGTGCCATCGCTCCAGACACGCTGCATTACGATCAGTCCTACGTGCCTCCCGGGGGGCTCCCGTAGAACCGGGGCTGCCGTGAGTTTTCCCCGTGCGGGTGGCGTCAACGCCTGCCGCAGTTCATTGAGGAATGCCCTTAGCCTGGATTCCTAATGCGAGTCCGCCTGATAGAGGCTGCGGGACTCGGCATAAGCTCGGACCTTAGGATCGAGAAATTCAAGAGAGCCTTCTTCCCGGACGGAAGTGGCGCTGGCCGGGTGCCGTACCCGCACGGGAATCATGCGGAAGCCGGGACGGGGCAGGGGATTCCCGTTTCGTGGAAAGACCACGAAGGTGACGGCCCGGGCCAGGTAATCGGCGCGGGCCCAGGAATCGATCACATTCCATTGATCGTCCCCCAAAATCCAAAAGAGCTGGTCGCCAGGCCGGGAGTTGCGGAAATTCGCCACGGTTTGCCACGAATAGCCGGGCTCATGGCCGTCGCGCTCCAGTTCGATCCGATTGAGCCGGGCCCAGGGGAGGTCCTTGACGGCAAGTTCGATCATGGCGCACCGATGATCGCTTCCAGCGACTGCAGCCCGGGCCTTGGCGGGGTTGCGGCGACAGGGGATAAAATGGACTTCATCGAGCGGCACAGCCTCCCGGGCGGCCGCAGCGATAGTGGTATGACCCAAGTGGATGGGATCGAAGGTTCCGCCGAACAAGCCGATGTTCATTCCGGGTATGGATCGAGACGCGGCATCTTGGGGGAAAGCGCCGGTCCGCGTCAAGGACGAAGGGTAGACAAACGCAGGGAAATAATGCGGACGTGGCCGGGGGCCAGGAAATCACCCTCAGCGGGGGCGCTTCCGGGGAGCATAGCCTTCCTTGGAACGCTTGCGGCCCGGACCTTCCGGCCGTGGATCTGACTGAAACCGGGGGAAGTCGAGACGCACGCGGATCCCCTTGAGGGTCGCCTCGCGGGTCGCCTCGATCACCTTTTCGGCAAACTCGGTCTTCACGTCGATCAGGCTGTGCTTGTGAAGCAACTGAATCCGGCCCAGAGAACCTTTCGGAAGTTGGGCTTCGCTGTAGATCATTCCAGCGATATCACCAGGCTGCGCGCCTGAGGCACGGCCGATGTTGAGGAAGAGTTCGGTGAATCCGCCGGGACGGGCGAATTGTCCTGGACGCGAGTCGTGCGGAGCGTCGTTGTTGGCTTGGCCGTTCCAGGCTGGGCGCTCCGGACGATCCGGAGCGGGTTTCCGGGCGGGACGATCTTCAGGGATTTCCTGGGTCTCCCGACACGCAGCGAGGCGCACCAGCGAGAAGAGCGCGTTGGCGATCTCTTCCATGGTAAATCCTTCAGCCACCAAGCTCTGCAATTGCGCGCTGTGGTCCGGCCGTTCCGGCAGAGCCAAGTTTTCGCGAGCGGCGTCACGGACCAAGTCCATCCGCTTCGCATCGACCGCATCCCGGCTGGGCAATTGCGTTTCGACGATCCGGCATCCGGTGTATTGCTCGATTTGGCGAATCTTTCCGAAGCCTCGACCGCCGACAAAGGTGTGCGCTTTTCCCGTCCGTCCGGCCCGGGCTGTCCGTCCGATCCGGTGGACGTAATCTTCAGCTTCGAAGGGGATGTCGAAATTAAAGACGGCGTCGACCTCATCGATGTCGATCCCGCGAGCAGCCACGTCGGTGGCGACGAGGACATTGATGATGCCTTCGCGGAAGCGGTTGAGCGTGCGTTCCCGCTGAATCTGGGAAATGTCTCCGTGGAGTCGGTCCACTTGATACCCGCGGGCGAGGAGACTTTCCGTGCAGTCATCCGCCGTCCGCTTCGTGTTGCAGAAAACCAGGGCGAGCCGTGGGGAATCGATTTCGATGAGGCGGCAGAGGACCTCGATCTTGGAGGTCTCCCGCAGACCGTAGCAGTGCTGTTCGACGCCTTGAACCGTCGCGACGTCCTGTTCGATCTTGATCGTTTTGGGAGAACGTCCGAACCGCCGAATGAGGGAATCGACTCCGGGGCCCATCGTCGCGGAAAAGAACAAGGTCTGCCGCTCTTCGGGCAAGGCGCCTAAGACGGCTTCCACTTCGTCGCGGAAGCCCATGTCGAGCATCCGGTCCGCCTCATCAAGGACGACCATGCGCACGTTGGAGAGATCGATGCTGCCGCGCCGCACGTGGTCGAGAAGTCTGCCTGGGGTGGCGGTGACGATGTGTGCCCCCTTCTGGAGAAGCCGACATTGGCGATCCATCGGCGCGCCGCCGTAAATGGGGACGACGTTCAGACCACCCTGATTGGAACCGAGTTGGAGGAGTTGTTCGCAGACTTGGATGGAAAGTTCCCGGGTCGGACAGAGAACGAGGGCCTGCGTGGAATACTCAGAGAGCCGAATGCCCTGGATTGCGGGAAGACCGAAAGCGGCGGTTTTTCCAGAGCCGGTTTGCGAAAGCCCAACGATGTCTGTTCCCTTGAGCGCGATCGGAATGGCGGCTGCCTGGATTGCGGAAGGATTGCGGTATCCCATCGCGTTGATCGCGGCGAGGATTTGCGGGGAAAGGCCGAGTTCGGCGAATGTAGTGGGACTGGCCTCCATGGAAAGGGCGGAAGGTCCGCGATTTCTTCAGGAAAGCAAATTAGTTCAGGAGGAAGATTCCCTCAGCCGACCGGCGCTTGTGGGGGTTACACTAGCGGATTCTTGGGGCAAACGCTGATGAGGCCCCCGATGAGCGCATCCTCAAAGCGATCTCCGTTCTAACAAGAACCAGAAAATTTCGAAAGATCGCATTGCCAATCAGTCCGCATTGGATCTATTTGATCGAAGTCGCTGACCGGATTCACCGGTAAGCACACTCTTGAACACAATACCCAATTAACACGATGGCTGCAGCAACTGAAAAGAAAGAAGCCAAGAAAGAGATGACCAAGGCGGAGATCGTCACGGCACTCTCCGAGGCGACTCAGATGACCAAGACCGACATCACCACGGTGATCGGCGAGCTGGGCAATCTGATCGGCAAGAACGTCGGCAAAAAGGGCCCGGGCGTCTTCACGCTTCCCGGTCTGCTCAAGATCGAAGTCAAGGTCAAGCCCGCCACCAAAAAGCGGATGGGCGTCAATCCCCGCACCGGCGAACCGATGGAGATTTCCGCGAAGCCAAAGATGCGTGTCGTTCGTGTCCGCGCCCTCAAGGGCCTCAAGGACATGATCTAACCCACAGATCCTGTTGGTTCTTCGAGCCGCGGTTCGTCTCTGACGAGCCACGGCTTTTTTCTTGCCTACCGCTTGCCGTTTCTTGGGCAGGCTTGCCTGTCGACGCCTTCCCCCGCAGGTCCCTCAGGGCAGCCGGATCGTGGTGCCGGTCTGAATGGTGTCCGCAGTGATCCCGTTTTCCGCCTTCAACTCCGCCACGGAAATCCCATATTGGCGGCTGATCGACCAAAGCGTATCGCCCCGAGTCACAGTGTGATACTCCTGACGCGAACCGGTGGTGTTGGATGCCAAAACGGCGGGGGCCGGTGCCGGTTTCAGACTGGGGACAGGGACACGATCGGTGGCCGACGGCGGAACGGAAATTGAGGATTGCACCGCTTCCGGTTGGGCCGACGACCTTGAGGAACGGGGGCGCGCCGAAGCTTGGCTTTTGTTGCGGGGAGCGACCCAATCTTCCCGATACCTTCCCGACTCGTCGAAGGGATATTCATAGGTCGGCAGAGATGTTTCGGGAGTCGACAGTTCCCCCTCAACCGCGATGGTCTGGGGGATGGCACTGCAGTGGCAGAAGAGCAGGGAGGAGAGAGCGGCCAGGCAAACGACTTTTACGGGTGTGTAGTCCATTGGCTGAGTGGCGGGGCCGGTTTGGGCCATGTGTTTCGCCTTTGCTGAATTTTACTCTTCATTTTGCAAAGACTCAAGAAGGCTCTGCTCTTCAATTTGCCGAGCCAGGCGTCGCAGCATCCCATCGGCCTGTCTTCCGTGCGGATTATATGGGTTGATCCGGTGGATCTCATCCAGGGTTTGAATCATATCTGGAAGGTTCTGCTGCCGGCGAAGGATATCGAATCGATTCATGAGGGCGGCTTGGCGCTCCGAACCGGTGAGCTGGTATTTCTCGATGTAGGCATCGGTCAACTCCAACATCTCGGACCATCGCAGATCCTTGTCCATCTCGCGCATCGCTTTCACATAGTCGTGATCGCCGAGCTTCAGTTCGTAATCCCTGGAGAATCCCGTGCTGTTCTCCGGGTCCAAGGTGACCACCTCGCGCATCATGTCTCCGTAGAACTGAGCCGTGCGCAGTTCGCCAATGTTCGGAATGGATTGGGCGAGTAATTCGGCCCGGCGGGTGCCCGTCGATTGGCGCGCGCGTGCCAGGAGTTCTTGCTGTTGGGTATGTTTTTCCCGGAGCTTATCCAGGTGTTCGCCATAGGATTCGATTCCTCCCGGCCGGAATCCGGTGATGGCATAGGGCCGACCATCCGCCGCCAGAAGAAATACGATGGGAAATGTGGCCACCTCGAACTCGAGCATTAGGCGGGCCTTTTCGGGCAATTCGCTAATCTCTTGATCCTCGCTGATGGAGCGATACTCGGAAACGTCCAGTTGCACCGGTTCAAAATGGGCCCGCACCAGCTTGGTGAATTCCGGGTCTGAGAGGAAGTGCTCATCAAACTGGCGGCAAACGGCCGACCATTCCTTGCCCGTGAAACAAAGGAAAATGTCGTTTTTGGATTTCGCGGCGGCTGCGCGGGCTGCGGCGAAACTCTCGTGCCAGCCTTCCCGGGGCTGGGATGGAGCCGCTTTCTCCGCAGAGAGAACGGAGGAGGCGGGAAACAGAAAGGTCAGGGCAAACCAAGAAACGAGGGGGGCCGCCAAAGTCCCCGGCAAGGGCGAGCGCGTGGGCATGGTCCGAAGACCTAATCCTCGGCGCTCAGGTATTCCAATTCTTTTCGCATGACCCGGCCCACCCGGTGTTTTGCCAAGTAGACTTGTGCGGAACTCACCCCGAGGTCACGGCGGACTTCCTCCACTTCCCAGCCTTTCACGACGTAGCAGTAGAAGATCTGATACTGTTGGGCGGAAACCTTGGCCTTGACGCGGCTCAACGCCATCTGCGTGAGGTTCGATTTCCACTCCCGTTCCCAGATTGCGTCGAATCCGTGGTTCGAGTCGTCCGGGATCGTGTCCATCGTCGCGGTGCGACGGTCGTCGAAGGCGTCGGGTGGACGGCCTTTGTAAACGTCCTGCTGCTTGCGGGTGCGGAATTGGTCCGCGATTCGCCAGCGGGTCTGGTTCATGAGCCATGCTTTGAACGAGCCGCCGTCACGGGTGAAATTGTTCTTCCGCATGTTCTTGGCCACGCGGATGAAGGTTTCTTGAACCACCTCGTTGGCCTCGGTCTCGCTGAGCCCGGCCTTGCAGGCCACCTTGAAGACGAACCCGGAATAGATCCGGAAAAATTCGTCCCAACTTGCCTGATCTCCCCAATCCTTGAGGCGCTGGATCAGTGTCTTCCGCGTGGCCGGATAGTTGAAGGCCGCCGAGGAACGGGTGGCCTCCGCCTCGGATGCGGGACTTTCGGGCGCCTCAGGGGCGACGGGAGGGTCTTTAGGTGCTTCGCTCAAAACGCCGTTGCAGGGTTCGATCGTCTCCAGGGGAGATTATCGCGATTGCCCGCCTCGGAGAAAGAGAAATCGATCAAGATCAATCCTGACGCCCATCGGCCATGGCGGCGAGCCGATCGCCGATGGGCGCTTTCATCAACCCTCAACGATCCCTGTGAATCGCTAGGGCCCGGTGGTCATCCGCAGCGGGATTGGGGCCGCTCGTCGCACCCGGAAGCCGGGATAGCGGACTTGTTGCAACCCGGTGGCCGTGGCAAACGCCATGGTCTTGCCGAGCCCGGACCGGAGGACGACGACCCGGATCCGGTGCTTGGCAAAATCCCAGTGAGCCGTCTCGCGCACCCGGCGTTGCCGGTGTTGCCGCAACACGTGACAGGGATTCATCGCAATCCCGAAGTAGACCTCATGGAGGTCGGCATTGCCGATCTCGTAAACCGTCCACTTAGGTTTCCGGTGCCCAAGCAGAAGGCACATGGAAGGGGGTTTGGGTGCCTTTTTCATAGGATGCTCTATTGGACGCGGCGCTCGCCGGAATCCTATGGGCAATCACGTGAAGCGGTTTCAATCTCCACCGCTTTCCCTCCTTGTCGCCACCCCGGGAAACCGTCTAGGCTCTCTCCATGAGCTACCCTGCCTTGATTCTCGGCTTCAGCGCCGCCACTCTTGCCCTTGTGTCCGCCCAAGCCCAGGAACCCGCCCAACTCCGCCTCGGAATCATCGGCTTGGACACCTCTCACGTCACGGCTTTCACCGAGCGTCTCAACGATCCCTCCAACAAAAACCACGTTCCCGGCGGCCGTGTGGTTGCCGCCTTCAAGGGAGGGAGCCCTGATCTGCCCGACAGCGCCAGCCGGATCGAAGGCTTCACCACGACGCTCGTGGAGAAATACGGGGTGAAGCTCTACGACTCAATCGAAGCCCTCTGCAAGGACGTCGATGCCGTGCTCATCGAGAGCCTGGACGGCCGCCCTCACCTAGAGCAGGTCCGTCCGGTCTTCGCGGCCGGCAAGCGAGTCTTCATCGACAAACCGGTGGCCGGGACCCTCAAGGATGCGGTCGAGGTTTACCGCCTCTCCAAGGAAACCGGTGTCCCCTGCTGGAGCTCTTCGTCGCTCCGCTTTTACCCCGGTGTGATCGCCGTGGCTGAAGAGAAGGCCGGTGAAGTCCGCGGGGCGATTTCTTATGGACCCGCGACGATCAACGCGACGCATCCCGATCTTTTCTGGTATGGCATTCACCCGACGGAAGCGCTCTTCACCGTGCTCGGGACCGGATGTGAAACCGTCGTCCGCACTCATACGCCGGATACCGACATCGTCACCGGAACTTGGAGCGGAGGCCGGACGGGCGTGCTCTACGGGTTACGCAATCAAAAAATCGGCTACAAAGTGACCAAGTTCGGCACCGAGAAGATCGTGGAACAAACCGGGGGCGGAGATTACACCCCGATGCTGAAAGAAGTCATCCGCTTCTTCCAGACTGGAAAACCTCCGGTGGACGCCGCGACCACTTTGGAGATTTACGGATTCATGGAGGCCGCCGACGAGAGCAAACGTCGCGGCGGCACTCCAGTCTCCGTCACCGAAGTCCTTAAAACTGCCGGTTGGCCGTTTTAAAGAGCGAGGGCCGGTCAACCGCGCCGGGGGTGCGAAAGAAACGCGTTCCGTGCGAAGGCCGATTTTGGGGCAACCCGGTCGGTCTCCGTGGTGCGATGGCCGTGCTTCGCCTTCTTTTTCTTCCCGTCCGGGGCCGTCCCATCGGTGGTTTCGATGGCATTGTCGCTCTCCGCGTAGATCGGATGTTCATCCACCACCGGTTCGGAAGCGGCCGGGGGCGATGCCATCACGGTCGGCTCCTGGGTCTGCGGAGCCAAAGGTTTGGCGGCCGGGGCAGCGGGCGTGGCGACCGGTGCCGCAGGCTTGGAAGCTACGGTGACAGGCGCCAGTTTTTTCACGAAGACGTTGCGGAAGGCAACCGGATCGTTGTGCCCGGCAAAGCCGATGTGGCCGCTGGTCCGGTCGAGACCGCCCGGGGGCTTTGCTATCTTGGACCGGTCGATCTTGGTGAGATCGGCATCGAGGATCTTGAAGCCGTTGACGATTACGGTGATTCGTTGGTCCTTGACGGTGATTTCCTGGCAATTCCACTGACCCACGGGGCGGAGGTATCCGGCTTTGGCGCCCAGGCAATGGTAGATGGAGCCGTGACGCTGATAATCCTTGAGCGGTGCTTTGGGATGAGCCGCATCATATCCTTCGTTGTCGATCACTTGGATTTCCAAGCCGTCCGAGGCCGGGTGGCCGTTGAGCGGAGTGCGCAGGGCGATGCCGTTGTTCCCGCCCGAAGGCAGCTTGAATTCGAAACGCATCACGAGGTCGCCGTATTCTTCCTTGGAAAGGAGATTGCCGCTTTTGCCCGGTTTGCAGACGATCGCGCCATCGACGACTTCATGATTCTCGACCGCTCCTTGCCAGCCCTTCAGATCTTTGCCGTTGTCCAGCCGGGTGAATCCCTTGTTGCCCTCGGCCAGGATGCGATTGGCTTCTTCTGCGGGGATTTCGCGGATGAAGAGATTGCGCCAGCGGATCTCGCTTCCGTGGGTTTGCAGTTGGATCGGCCCTCTCGGGAAAGCGGGGTCCGGAAACGCGTTTGGATCGGTGATCTGGCCGGCCTTTTTGGCCGTTTCGAAGTCTTTGCGGGCGAAGTAATTTTCCAGGACGGCGTTGTCGACCACCGTTTGGCCATTGAAGATGACCTTCACCCGGTCGCCGACCATGCGGATCTTGAATTGGTTCCATTGGCCGAACGCCTTATCCATCTTCTTGGAAGGATCCTTGCCGGGCGCACCTGGGCTATTGTTCCAGAGTCCGCCCGATCCCTTGTCTTGACCGAGGTTGCGGGGATCGCCCTTGGTTGCGTCCCAAATCTGCACCTGGGGAATCCCGCGGAGATAGATCCCGCTGTCGCCGTCCGGCAGCGCCTTGTATTCGACCATCAGCTCGAAGTCGCCATAGTTCTTTTCCGTGGTCAGGTAGAGCCCCTTGCCGTCATTGACGATCTCGTTGCCCTTGATCGACCAATGGGCCAGGATGTGGTCCGGCTCTTTTTTGGGATCAGCCTTGGCCGCAGGATCCCCCTCGATCGAACGCTTTTTGTAGGCGGCCTGCTCCTCGGGAGTCATTTTCCATAGTTCTTCAGGGTTTTTCGTTCCCCAGCCATACCAGCCGGTGAAATCTTTGCCGTTGAAGAGCGGGACGAATCCCTTGGGTGGAGCCGCCGCATGGCTCAACGCCAGCGGAACGAGAAGGGAGCCGAAGAGGGCTAAACGAAGGGGTTGAAGCCGAAGCATACCCACATCACGAGCCCTTCTAGGCTCTTCTGTCAATCCAAAGATAATAGCTTTTATCAATAGAAGGCGATATCTCTGCCTCTTTTGATAAATCTGAAAAGCGCCGGGGAGTCCGGTCCGGCGATCACAACGCGTCGTCTTCGCCGCGGTCCGCGATGTTCCGGCAAGCTTTGAGATTCATCTTGCCCGAAGCCAAGTGGGGAATCTCGATGACATCAATGATCACCTTGGGAATCCACAAGCTCGGAATCCCACGCTCGAGAAGCCGGTAGCGCAGATCGGTAGGGTCCAAACCATGGATGGCGGAGAGCAGGACGAGTTGTTCTCCCTTGGCTTCGTCGGGTACCCCCACGATAGCGATGCGGCGGTCAGATTCGTTTTCGATATGGAGTTCCCGGGCGATGGCTTCCTCAACAGTTTCGTGGGGAACCATTTCTCCGGCGATCTTGGAGAAGCGCGCCATGCGACCCTCGATGAAGAGGAAACCTTCGTGATCGACCCGGCCGATATCTCCGGTGCGTAGCCAGCCATCCGCGAGCATCTTGGCGGTTTGCTCCGGGTTGTTGAGATAGCCGTTGAAAATATTGGGACCGCGCAGCCAGATCATTCCGGGGTGATCCAAAGGAAGCGGGGCGTCCGACTCCGGATCGGTGATCCGGACGGCGATGCCCGGAATGAAATGTCCTACCGACCCCTGACGCTGACTTGCGATCACCTTGTAACGGTCGTCCACGGGGACGGGATCTGGCAGATTGACGTTGGTCACCGGCGAGGTCTCGGTCAGTCCATAGCCTTCGTGGACCTGCTTGTTGAACCTGGCCTGGAATTGTTCCGCCACGGACCGGGGCAACTTCTCCGCGCCAGTGATGACATAACGAAGTGATTCCAGCTGTTCGGGCTCGGCCTTTCTGAGATAGCCGCGCAAGAAGGTCGGGGTGGAGATGAGGAGAGAAATATGATACTGCTGGATGAACTGAGCCAGCTTGTGGGTCTCGATCGGGTTGGGGTGGGTGATCAGGTTGACGCCCTCGATCACCGGATACCACAACGTCACCGTGCAGCCGAAGCTGTGGAAGAGCGGCAGGCAGCCCAGCGCGCAGTCGTGAGACCGTAGTTGCAGTCGCGAGGCGAACTGGTGGACATTGGCGATCACATTACGGTGACTCAGGGCCACACCTTTGGGCTCACCCGAACTGCCGCTGGTAAAGAGGAGGACCGCTTCGCGATCGCCGCCCTTGGGGGAAAGCCCCAAAGCTCGCGCCAAGACGCGCGGGGGCAGGACTTTGCTTGCTATCAACCATCCGGCGACTGCCCCTTTCACCGACGGCAGGAAGCGCTCCAAAAAGATGATCTGGCGGTTTGGCGGCCAGGGGAACCGTTGCGTCCTCCGGACAAACGGATCGGCCGTGATGAATCGGTCGACGCCCGACTGCGCGATGGCGGAGCGGATCCCTTCCTCGCTTGAGGTGAAGTTCAGGTTCACCGGGACTTTGCCGGCCAAGATCACCGCCACATTCGCGAGGAGGCCACCGAAGCCTGGGGGGAGCACGATGGCAACCCGGGTCTGCGTGGTTTCTGCTTTAATGTGCTGGGCCAGGACAATCGCCATGGCGAGGAGCCGGTCGAAGCGCTGGTCGGAGCCATCCTCGCCGTTGATGACGCGGTTGGTCGTCCCGTGTTTCTTCAGGCCGCAGAGCAGGGCGTAGCCCAGGCTCATCTCAAGCGTGGCGCGTTGCGAGTAAGCTTCTGTCCCGGCCAGGAGGAGGTGCTCCCAATAGTTCGGGAGATTGACCGACTCCCTTTCCATCAACTTGCCGAAAGAGAAAACGACCGTGACTCGGCGGGGGCGGGGCTCGATCGACAATGGAGTCTCATCGGGGTGGGCGACATGCAGGGGGATCACCGAGCCGCCCGCTTCCAGGAGAAACCGGAGAACTTCCGGAGGCACCGTGGTGGGGGAGGCGGGCCGAGTCGTGGACAGTCCGGGGACGAAGATGAGCAGTTCCTTTTTCTCAAGGTCGTCTTGGACTTGGCGGCGGAACGAGTCGCGCCGAGCGGGATCCAACCCGAACTGCAGCGCGGAGATGCCGTCCTTTTCAAGGTGCGCTTGGAGTTGGGGATCGAAGTGCGATCCTTGCTCGATCAAAAAGGTGAGCCGCCGCCCCGGCAGCTCGTGTTCGAGGAGCAGGATGTCTTGAAGACTTAGAGAGTTGGGGATGATGATCGCCCCGGTCTCCGGAATGAACTCTTTGCCAAGGACGATCAGGTGATCTTTGGGGTCCGACGCCATGATGCTGGTTACGGCGGGGGCCGTCACCATTTTGGGGACGGATGAGCCGCGCGAAGTCTTGGCCCATTGAAGACCACGGAACTAGCGATTCAATGAAAATCGCACCGGTTCACGAGGAGCCGTTGCTCGATCGAGATAACGGCGCATGGGTGACGGGGCTCGGCATCGAGTAATCCGACGCCTGAACTGAAAAAAGCTGTCCGAAGAGTCGCCTCCGTGATCAAGAATGGGGGATGTCCACGTTCGTTCCCAGCCGTCGCCGGTTTCTTCAGAGCGCCGCCGCTCTGGCGGTCGGTCCCTTTGTCCAACGCGGTTTCGGATCGCCCAATGGAAAAGTACAGCACGCCAGCTTTGGAGCAGAGGGCATGGCCGGTTCCGATCTCCGGAAAATCGCCGCGCATCCGGATGTCCAACTCGTCGCGATCGCGGATGTCGACCTCGCCCGGACCGCCAAGGTGAAATTGGAGTTTCCCGATGTGCGGATCTACCAAGATTGGAGGGAACTGTTGGAGACCGAGGGCGACAAGATCGATTCCTGTAACGTCTCCACGCCCGATCACATGCATTGTGTCATCGCGATGCACGCGCTGGAGAAGGGCAAGCACGTCTACTGCCAGAAACCGCTCACGCACGACATCGCGGAGACGCGCCGGCTCCAAGAAAAGGCCGCCTCGACCAAGCTGGTGACCCAGATGGGTACACAGCTCGCCTCCTACACCTCGGATCTCTCCGCCGTCGCCTGGATTCAAGCTGGTGCCATCGGCAAAGTGCGCAAGGTCTACAGTTTCAGCAACAAGACGTGGGGCGATCCCTCTCCGTTGCCGGACCGTGCCGATCCTGTTCCGCCCACCCTGGACTGGGACAAGTGGAACGGCGTCGTCGATCCGGCCGTGAACTACCTCCAAGGCGCTTATCATCCCGGCAACTGGCGCAAGCGGCAAGCCTTCGGAACGGGCACGCTCGGGGACATGGGGTGCCACATGTTCAACGGTTGGTTCCGCTCGCTCGCCCTGACCGCGCCGCTCTCCATTCGCAGCGAAGGGCCGGTCCCGCTCTATGGCAATTGGGCGATCGACGGTGAAGTGCACTACGTCTTTCCGGGCACCCAATACACGGCGGAGAAAACCATCGAAGTGGTTTGGCTGGACGGGGCGAAGCGTCCGCCGGCGGAGATCGTCGCGCTGCTCGGGGAGACCTTCCCGACCCAAGGCTCCGTTTATGTGGGCGAGGAAGGGATTCTGCTCCACCCTCATGGGGGTTGGGTCCGTATCTTCCGGGACGGCAAGTTGGTGGAACAGGCCGTTCATGGCTTCAAAGATGTCCCAGGACTTGCCGAACACCATTGGTTCGAATTCATCGACGCCGTCCTCGGCCGGACCAACGGCAAGGCTCCGAAAAGCACGTTCGATTTCGCCGCGCCCCTCACCGAAGCCGTCCTCCTCGGAAACATCGCCGCCTTCTTCCCTGGCGAAACGCTCGCCTGGAACGCCCCGGGCATGACGTTCCCGGACAAGCCGGAGGCGAACAAATACCTCCAGCGAAGCTACCGCCAAGGCTGGGCCTGACCTCCTCGTAGCGAAGCCGCTGCGGCGGCTTCGGGCGGAACAGGCGAGTTCCACCCCAGCGCCGCCCGAAGGATAAAGTCTGTTTATTGCGCCTTGAGGCGCTCCAAGAGGTAATCCAACGCGGTAGCATGTGGCGCATTGGCCGCACCGGGATAGAACAGCTCGCAAGCCACGCTGTTCTTCTGGCAATGCTCCTGCAGCTTTACCCCGAAATTCGCGGTGTGGGTCGGATCCTTCTGTTCTTGGCCGAGGGCGGGAGCCGAGTTGTAGGTGAGGTAGACCGGCGGATCGTCGGAACTGACCAGCGCGTAGGGCGAATACTCGGCGATCCAGGGCAGGATGGTGTCGCGTTTGGCGAGGAATTCATCAAACTGGGAGAGCTTCGTCGCCGGATCTCCCGTGAAACCGAAGGCGTGACCTCCGTAACGGCTGTTGGGCGTCCACTCCTTCATCTGCTGCGGATCGAGTGTCGTTTGCGCCCCGTTCACCGCCGCGCACCAGAGACGGGTGGATTCCCGGGCGATCAGGTCCTCGCTCTTCGGGTCGGCCAAGTCGGGGTGAAAGGCGAGCCAGAGGGAGGAACAGGCGCCGGCGGATCCACCGCTCGCGCCGATCCGTGTCTTGTCGATGTTCCATTCTGCCGCCTTGCTCCGGACAAACTGCAGGGCACGCGCCGCATCGTGAAGCGGGCCTTTCACCGGCGGAACCACGCCGTCGGCGGTCGCTTCGGGGATGAAGCGGTATTCCACGGAAACGATGGAGATCCCCGCTTGCAGCATCGGGGTGAGCATCGGACCAACTCCGCTCAAGCGGTTGCCACCCTGCCAGCCGCCGCCGTGGATGTAGAAGAGCAGCGGAGTGGGTTTGTCCGATTCCGCCTTCCAGAAGTGCATGACCTGCTTGCGATGCGGGCCGTAGGCCACGTCGAACAGAGTCGGCTTGGGTAGCGGCGGACTGGCTTTGGTGATTTTCTCTGCTTCCGCAGCGGTGATTTCGCGGACGTAAAGGTTGCGCCAGCGGATCTCGCCCCCGTGGGTTTGCAGCATGATCGGGCCTTTGGCCGGGAGCGGCTTGGTCTTGTCCCAGTAATTTTCCAAGTCCTGGCCGTCGACGACGAGCTTGTCATTGAGCCAGACCCAGGTCCGCGCGCCGATTTGGCGGATGCGAAACGCGTTCCATTCTCCGAACGGCTTGTCCGCTTTGACCAGCGGATCCCGTCCCGGCCAGCTCGGTGAGTTGTTGAAGAGGCCGCCGGAACCGAGCCGTGGGTTGCGGGTGGGGTTCTTCGGATTATCCGGCTGGTTCACATCCCAGATCTGCACCTGCGGCGTTCCGCGGAGGTAAATCCCACTGTCGGCACCCGCCACGGTCTTGTATTCGATGTGGAACTCCATGTCGCCGAATTCCTCGTCGGAGGTGGCGTAGGGTCCGGTGCCGATATTGACCAGTTCGCCGTTCTCGACGCGCCAATGCTTGGAGAATTCCTCGCGCTGCTGTTTTAAGACTGCCTCTCGCTTCTCGCCCTCCAGCTTCACCACCGATTGTGGATCCAAACCGTGCCAGCCGGTCAGATCGGTCCCATTAAAAATCGCCCGGAACCCCTTCGGCGGAGCGGGAGGTTCGGCGTGGCTCGGCGTGAGAAGGGCCAGGCAAAGGGTGAAAGCGAGCAGGGCGGGGGATAAGGGTCTCATGGGGTTTTGCGCCGGTCAGGGGATGCCGGGTCCGCTGGATCACGGGAAAGAGCGGCTGTGTCTTTCGTGTGCGGGGAAAGATGTGCGGCAGCCTCTGGGATGTCTCTCGTTGTCGTTGTCGTTGTCGGGATCGACCAGTCGACTTTCGGATCACGACAACGACAACGACAACGATAATGAAGAAGCAAAAGGCTCACTGACCGTCAGGCATTGGCCGCGGGCGGAAGGTGAGCATGCGGAGACCGTTGAGGCAGACCAGGACCGTACTGCCTTCGTGGCCGATCACTCCGATGGGCAGCGGCAGTTTGAACCCGAGCGCCGAAACGACGAGCACGAGGATCACGCTCATCGCGAAGATGAGGTTTTGGTAAATGACGCGGCGGGCGTGCCGGGCCAGATCGAGGGCGAAGACGATATTCTGCAGACTGTCGCTCATCAGGACGATGTCAGCGGTTTCCATCGCCACGTCGGTTCCCGCAGCTCCCATGGCGATGCCGACCGTGGCGGTTGCGAGGGCCGGTGCGTCATTGACCCCGTCACCCACCATGGCCACGGGGCCGATCGTTTTCAGCTCCTTGATCACGCGCACTTTATCCTCAGGGAGAAGGTCGGCGTGATATTCATCGACCCCGGCCAACTTCGCGATGGCTCCGGCCACACGGGTGTTGTCGCCGGTGAGCATGACGACACGTTCGATGCCGTTGGCTTTGAGTTGCTGGATGACCGAAGCCGCATCCGGGCGCAGCACATCGGCGATGGCGACGGCCCCGAGCAGTTTGGCGGTGCCCGTGCCTTCGACGAGTTCACCGACAATCACGCAAGTCTTTCCCTCGTCCTGTAAGGTCGCGATCCGTGCGGTGAAGTCCTCAGGGATGGTGACGTTCTGCGCGGTAAAATAGCGGGCATTGCCGACGCCGATCCGTCGTTGGCCGACAAGACCGCTGGCACCTTTTCCCGAGACGGATTGAAAGGCGGCGCATTCCTCCAGCGCCACGCCGCGTTGCTTGCACTCGGTGACGATGGCCTGGGCGAGCGGGTGTTCGGACTTCACTTCGACGGCCCCCACGAGGCCGAGCAAGGCGAGGGCTGCCGGATCGGGCACCGTGCGGAAATCCACCACGCGACCATCCACGACCACGTCGGTGACGCGGGGCTTTCCTTCGGTGAGCGTGCCGGTTTTGTCGAACGTCACGACCTTCACGGTTGCCGCGGCTTCGAGATGAACGCCGCCCTTGAACAAGACGCCGCGGCGCGCGGCCCCGCCGATCGCTGACAGGATGGACGCCGGCGTGCTAATGATGAGCGCGCAGGGGGAAGCGACGACCATGACCGTCATGGCGCGGTAGAACGTTGTCTGAAACGGTTCGTGAAGGAACAGCATCGGGACGACGATCAGTCCGATCGTAAAGAGGATGACGCCCGCGGCGTAAAACTGCTCGGCACGATCCAGGAAACGCTGCGTCTCGGCCTTTTCCGACTGCGCTTCTTCCACCATGCGGACGAGTTTTTCGATGGTGGAATCCTTCGAGAGTTTCGTTACGCGAATCTCCAAACCACCGGTCTGATTGATCGTCCCCGCAAAGACGGGATCACCGATGGCCTTGGAGACCGGAATCGATTCCCCGGTGATCGACGCCTGATCGATCGCGCTGCTTCCCTCGATGATGACGCTGTCGAGCGCGATGCTTTCGCCTGGGCGCACCACGAGCACATCGCCGATGATGAGCTCCCCGACGGGGAGCAGCACCGTGCGGCCGTCACGGCGGGCGAGCGCTTTTTCCGGCCGTAGTTTCATGAGCGACTTGATGGCCCTCCGCGTGCGGTCGATCGCGAAGGCTTGGAGCACATTAGACAGTGAGAAAAGGAAGAGCAGCATGGCACCTTCAAATGGTGCATTGACGACTGCGGCTCCGAGCGCGGCGAGCACCATGAGCAGATCGACATCGATGGTCCACTGCCGCAGGGACTGCAGCCCGGCCCGCACGCCGAAATAGCCGCCGGTCAGATAGGCACCAGCGTAAAACAGATCGTGCCAAGCGACACCGGCTTTCGCCGTCAGCCACCCGGTGCACATGAAGGCGAAGGTCAAGACCATGCAGACCGCTTCGAAGCGATCCCCCGTCGTCCAATAGACTAGCCAATCGTGCAGGTTTGCCGGCCTGGGTTCCTTCTCGGCCTCGAACCGCTTCACCGGTGCGCCGGTGGCACGAACGCGCTCGATGACCTGCGCTTCGGAGAGCGTGGCATCGTCGAAGGTGATCGTCATGACGCCGCCGATGAAGGTTGCTCGCGCTCGTCGGATGCCTTCGATTTTCTCCGCCTTGCGCTCCAGTCTTTGCTCCGCAGCGCCCGAGGCGCGCCCGCCGAGCCGCAGGATCGCTTTGCGAAAGGGGGGATGGACGAGCGGCTCAAGTTTCTCCGCGACCTTCCGGATGTTGTCTTCGGAAATCACCAGAGGATCGAAATCGATCATGACCGCGTGATGCAACCGATCGACGTCGGTACGCAAAACGCCAGGTTGGTCGAGTGCAGGATTGGAGGGAGGCTCGTTCTTCATGTCGTTCCTGCGCGTTTGCGCTCAATCGTCGTCATCATTACGTCCCCGCTCGCCGCCGGATTCGTTTTCACCGAGTGGCAAGGTCACTCCGGTGCCGGGTAGGGTAACGGTGGCTGCTTTGGGATGGTAATTGGCGAACAATGCGGTGATCCAAAGCCCCGCCCCGATCAGTAGGATCGCACCCCAGATGGGATGGGCGGATGGAATCGCGTTCTCGGGTTGGCCAGTCTTTTTGCCCGTGATCATGGCGAGCGAGATATTTTCCCGATGCCGGAACGTGTGCCACGCGAGACCCGCGAGGTGCATCCCAATCACCGCGAGCAACGCCCAGGCGAAGAGTTCGTGCAGTTCCTCGACCGCTTCGTTCCCAGATTGGATGCCCGAGAGGAATAGGGCGGGAACCAGCAGGAACATGAGGATGGCGGCTATTGCCGAGCCTGGATTGTTGCCCGCATAGAGCTTCGTCTTGGCGAAGATCGCGCTGACCATGTACTGACAAACCTCACGGGGATGGACGGGATAGCTGGAGAACCGCGAATAACGGGAACCGGCCAAACCCAGCACCAGCCGCAGGATCAGGAGGAACACCGCCACGATGCCGAAGATCATGTGTAGTTGGAAAAACGATGGGTTGTCGTCCCCCAGGAATGCGCAGCCAAAGGAGGCCACCAGTGAAGCGGCGAAGCCCCAGTGCAGCAAACGGGCGGGGGCGTCCCATACGAGGATCTTGCTCATGGCATCGTGAAGAGTGGGGATTGGGTGCCGGGAACGACAATTTACTCATCTTGCCCTCGTATCGTGCGCTTGGCTGCGCGGGGATTGTGCAAAGCTCCCTTGCCTTGACGGAGGCTGGCGGATTGAATAAGAGGAAATTGCCGCCGAGTGGCGGGAAAAAAATGCTTTGCGCCCGAGAAGGCATCCATGACGACTCCCGGTCACCGCATCTGGTTGATTTCTCTAGCCTTGGCTCTGGCCGTGACGTCGGGACACCGCCTCCTGGATCAGATCGCGGTCGAGGTCCTCATTGGTGGTAATTCGCCCGACGGATCTTTGATTGGCGCGCTGATTCTGCCGTTTGTGGCGGCCCTGTTTTGGGCGGCTCTATCCTGCATCCTGTTGACGGATTATCCACCCCGTCCGATCAAGCTGTTCCGTTGGTGGAAGGGCGGAGTGGTCCGCCAGAGTTTGTGGACGGTCTTCTTCGGGCTGCTGATGCTGATGCCCATCCTGGAGGTTTGCAGCATTGCTTCCTCGATGGGAAAGCTCCTGGACCTGGATGATGATGGCAGAGTCGCGCGCGATGCCGCCTGCAACCTGATCGCCTCCGTAGGGGCCGTGTATTTGTGTCTGTGCTTCCGGGCGTTAGCGTGTGATCCGCAGCGAGGTTCTCGCTCGTAGCGGCACGGCTTCCCGTGCCGCCTGTCGCAAACATCATCGCGCTCCCTCCCTCTGGCCGCCCTCCACCTGAAGGCAATACGTAAGTCGGCACGGGAAGCCGTGCCGCTACAGAGGGGGCTTGGCGATCGAAATGGCACGGGCGGCCAAATTGGCGTAGCAGTGCTCGATGACGGTTGTCCCCATCTCCACCCAAGCTCCCTTCACCACCAAGGACGGATCGACGATCCGCAGCATTCTCGACCGGACCAACGCGCCGGTGGCGAATCAGAGTTTGGCGGAGGCGACGGTGCCGGCGGGTGGGGCGACGCAGCGGCATTTTCACCGGATCAGCGAGGAGTTTTACTTCATCCTCGAAGGGAGCGGACGGATGGAAATCGATGGCGAGGAACGGGTCGTCGGTCCAGGGGACGCGATTCTGATTCCGCCGGGAGCCTGGCATCAGATCGTGGCCGGGGAGACGTTGCGGTTCCTCTGCTGCTGCGCGCCGCCGTATGCGGATGGGGATACTTTCTTCTGACAGATCAGTCAGATCCGCCAGATCGCGCCCTTGCCTGATCCCTGGTAGCCGAGGGCGAAGAGCGCGATGCACCCGGCGCATAAGACGCTGAGGATGAGCCAGTAGCCGCTCCAGGTCCCATGGGCCTGGACCACGAGCGAGGTGTGCAGCCAGCCCACCGCCAGGGTGCCGATGACGCCGCCAGCTCCGGTGGAGATCAAGCTGAGGAGCGCTTGGGCTTGAGAGCGGAATTCGGGATCCACGCGTCGGTCAAGGAACAGCCGTCCCGCCTCAAAGAAGAAGGTCCAGCAGAGGCCGTGAAAGCTGATCCCGAAGAGGATCCAGGGAAATGACGAGGTGCTGGCGCCGAAGGCGTAAGCCAGATACCGGAGCAAGCCGCAGGACATCGCAAAAAGAAAGAGCCACTTGATGCGCCAGCGCCGCAGCATGAAGCCGAGAAGAAGCATGGCGGCCACTTCGCTGATTTGGCCGATCGACATCCCGGCGGCCAGGTGATGAAAGTCGAGCTCCTCGAGTTGCAGCGAGCTATGCATGTAGTAGGCCGCCAGCGGGATTGAGAAGAGAAATGTGGTCAGCATGAAGACCGCGATGTCCCGATGCCGGAGCAGTGAAAGGGAGGAGAGTCCGAGCAGTTCCCGCCAATTCTTCGCGGGGCGGGCCAGGGGCGGAGTGTGGGGGAGGAGGAGACAGGCGGCCGTGGCCACGACGCGGATGCCGACGGAGATCTTGCCGCAGAGGGGCGAGGCGTCGGCCCCGATGGCGCTGATGGTCCAGCCGGCGCAGATCCACCCGATGGTGGCCCAGACCCGGTAAAAGCCGAAGCGGTGTTCCCGGCCGCGGAGACTGGTCAAAGCGACGGTATTGAAGAGCGGCCAGATGGGGGCGGTGAGGAGGGACATCACCGTGAAATGGAAGAGGAACAGGCCGGGGCGGGTTCCCCGTTCCAGTTCGGCAAAGGCGAGCCAGAGGAAGGGGATGCCGGCGAGATTGAGCCAGAAGAGGAGCTTTTCTGCCGCCACCTTTTGGTCGGCACGGGCGGCCAGAGCGAGAGGCGAAATCATTCCGGCGAGCGGCGGAATCAGATAGGCCCAGGTGACCAGGTGGCCCCATTGCTCCGCCCGGAGGACGTTCGCGAGGACGGGCAGCCAGCAACCCGGCGTGGCGGCAATCAAAAAGAAGCAGACCGAGATCCACCCGCTATGCCCGCGGAGACGCATGGGGGGGCTTCCATAGGTCAGGAGGGAACGATGGGCAAGGCTGGGCAGGGAAGAAGAATGGGGGCGGGCACCGTTTCACGGCCCGAATGCAGGGTAGCACCAGCGTTCAGCCACGATCTGCTCCTGGGCAACACCCTGGGGATTTCATCAATGGCGCAGATCGTTCATCCATGCTTTGATCGGGGTTGCGTCTGCTCGTTTCTTGCCATGATTGCGTCCATTCCCCCAAAGCCGAAGAGATCCACCAAGGTCCAGTCCGCTAAAGCCCATACGGTGGTGATTATAGATGACCACCCGATGATTCGGGAGCACCTCGGTCATTTGCTGGTCCGCCAGTTGAAACTGAACGTCTGCGGAGAGGCGGCGAATACCCGGGATGGCCTCGAACTGATTGAGCGGACCGGGCCCGATCTCGCGATCATCGACGTGAAGCTCCCGGGGCCGTGCGGTTTGGAACTGGTCAAAGACATCGTGACCCGGAAGCTCAAGACGAGAACGCTCGTGCTTTCGATGCATGACGAGGAACTCTACGCAGAGCGTGCCTTCAAAGCCGGGGCGAATGGCTACATCACCAAGGAGAACGTCTCCTCTGAGATCGTCGAGGCCATCCGGCAGGTGATGAATGGCAATCTCTACTACAGCTCCGGCGTGAGGGAGAAGCTCCACGGGAAAGTAGAGCACTTTGGGGGGAAGGATTTGGAATCACTGACCGACCGCGAGTTGGAAGTGTTCCAGATGCTGGGGCACGGGAAGAACACCCGGGAAATCGCCACCGAGCTCGGGCTAGGGGCTTCGACCGTGGAAACATACCGTTCCCGGATTAAGGGAAAACTCAAGATCCGCAACGCCGCCGAACTCTACCAGCGCACCGGGTTGTGGGTGCAGGAGAATGGGGGGTAAGGGATGAACCCTAGTCTAACTTCCCAGTAAATTTCCACTGGGTGACGTACTCACGCGTCAAGGGCAGATCGTTCACCGAGGCTCGGATCAGCTCCACGGGAATTGGGCCGAGTTTGAGGAGTGTGTCGTGAAATTCCAACTCGGTCATTTTGTTGGCGGCCACCACTTCTTGGTGGAGGGCCAGCAGTTGCAGGCCGCCGAGCATATAGCCGCATTGATAGAGCGGAGAGTAGTTGCCCTTGATGAAGCGCCGCACTTCGCTGGTCGCGCCGAACTTTTCGTGACCGACGCGATCGGTGAGGAACTTGACCATCTCCTCTGGCTTCATCTGGCCCAGGTGGAACTTGAGCGTCACGATGATGCGCGCGCATCGATGCATGCGCCAGAAGAGCGCGCCGATCTTTTCTTCCGGTGTCTTGTGATAGCCCAGATCCCACAGTCGCATCTCCCAGTAGAGCGCCCAGCCCTCGACAAAGAATGGCGTGCTGAACATGCGGCGATAGGGCCGGTGGCGTGCGGCCATGAAACTCTGGAGGTGATGACCGGGAATCAATTCGTGCGGCACGACGTTGTGCATGAAGGGCCGGCTGTTGCCGCGCATCGACATCAGCTTGTCGGCATGCTTCATCCCTTCGCTTGCATAGGCGATGAGCATATCATGACCGCTATAGGCGACATAAGGCATTTGCTTCTGCTCCCCGGGTGAGAGCATCCGGGTGCCCCACCATTCTTCGCAGTCCGGCGGCACGCTCACGAGCTGGCGTGATTTCACGAAATCGATCGCCTGCCTGCCCTCGTCACGAACCACCGCTTCTTGTTGGCCGGGTTTCACAAAGCGCGTCTTGGCGCGGGCCAGCGCCTTTTTCCAATCATCGCCCAGTTGCATCTCCTGGGCCGCTTTCTTCATTTCCCCCTCGCACCACGCGAATTCGCGTTCCGCGAGCGTGATCAATTCTTGCGGGGTGTAGGGGATGAACTCGTAGCCCAACTGCTTTTGCAACGACTCGGCGCCGATCGCTTTCCCGAAGAGCGGGTCTTCGTCCTTGCCCTTGAGGTTGGCCAGTTCCTCGCGCAGAAACTTGCCGTAGGCTTCCAGTGCCTTGGTCGTCTCGTCGTAAGGTTGTTTGACCCACCAGCCGAACTCTGGTGTGAAGCCGTTGTAGTTTTCAAACCAGCGCTTCAGGGACCCGGCCAACTCGTCGACCGCCTCGGCGTCGCGCAAGGCCTGATCCCGGGTCGGCAGCTTCACTGTCTTCGCATCGGTTTTTACCGCAGGCTCAGATGGCTTCGGGGGCTGCGCCGCTTTCTTGGCGGCCTCGTTCGCGGTCTTTAACTGCTCCTGCAGTTTCGTGATTTTCTCCGCCAACGGGGCCAGCACCCCGGCCGCTTTTTCCGGCACGAGCGGTTCCCCGCGGACCCGGGCATCGGCCAAAAGATCGATCGCCCCCCGGAAGGGAAGCCAGGCGGCGAGTTCCTCGCGTTCCGCCTTGCGCTGCTCCAGATCGGTCAGGGACGCCGCCAGGGCGTTGCGCAGCAGAACGTAATCCACCCGCTGATCCGCCGCGAGAGTGTCAAAGTTGACCCCGGCGAGTCGCCCCTGCCAGTTCTGCAAGAGCGTCGTTTCCCGGACCAACTCCGCTTCCGAATCGCCCGAGATCGACCAGTGCCGCGAGAGGAGATGCGAATCGGCCTCGTACGATTCGATGAGATCGCGGATCGTCTCCGCCCGGGCGGCGGGGATCAGGCAGGTCAGGACGAAGACGATCGAGAGGGCGTTTGCTGACATCATGCGGCGGTGGTTGAGTCCGCCATGCTAAAGGTCTCGCGGCGTTCGCCAAGCACAGGTTTTCAATTCTCGCAGTCTTTCCGATGACCGGTCTTCACACTTTTTTAACACCTTGCGCCGCGCTGTTCACTGGCTGGAATGCGTCTGCGGTCGATGGTGCGGGGTCATGAAAGACACCGAAAAACACGGGCTCCACAAGCTCTCCACCACCACCCTCGTCATTGCGGCGCTCGGGGTGGTCTTCGGGGACATTGGGACGAGCCCGATCTACACCCTGAAGGAATGTTTCAGCCCGCACAGCCCGCACCACATCGCCGCCAGCCATGAGCACATCCTCGGGGTCGTCTCGTTGGTGCTCTGGGCGCTGATCTGTCTGGTCTGTGTGAAGTACCTCATCTTCATCCTGCGGGCGGACAACAAGGGGGAGGGCGGGGTGCTCTCCCTGATGGCGCTGGCTTCCCACGGCATGAGCGAGAAGGCGAAGCGCCGCACGGTGATCGTCTTGCTCGGGCTGTTTGGCGCCGCGTTGCTCTTTGGCGACGGCATCATCACGCCCGCGATCTCGGTCCTCAGCGCCATAGAGGGCCTCAAAGACGGCGGATTGCTCGGAAGACGTCCCGCCGGGGCGGCCGACGCCGCCTTGTGGGATCAGCAGATGCAGTGGCTCATCATGGGCATCACCATGGTGATCCTCATCGCGCTTTTCTCGGTGCAATTTCTCGGCACGGCCAAGATGGGACGCTTCTTCGGCCCGATCACGGGACTGTGGTTTGTCAGTCTTGGCTTGCTCGGTCTGTCCCATCTCGTGCGCGGCCCGGAAATCCTTGCGGCCTTTAACCCGTGGCATGGCTGGCATTTCCTGACCTCCGGTGGGCACGAGGCCTTCGTGATTCTCGGGAGCGTCTTCCTTGCGGTCACGGGTGGGGAAGCCCTCTATGCGGACATGGGTCACTTCGGCGCTTCGCCGATCCGGCGCGGCTGGTTTTCTCTGGTCTTCCCGGCGTTGGGACTGAATTACCTCGGTCAGGGGGCGTTGCTCATGCATCAACCCGAGATGGCCTATGCGCCGTTCTTCCAGATGGCTCCGGCCTGGGCCACGCTTCCTCTCGTTTTGCTGGCGACGGCAGCCACCGTGATCGCCTCGCAAGCGCTCATCACGGGTACCTACTCCCTGACGCTCAGCGCGGTTCAACTCGGTTATCTCCCGCGGATCCACATCCAGCACACCTCGGAGCATGCGCGCGGGCAGATTTATATACCGCTGGTGAACTGGGGGCTCATGCTGGCCTGCTTGTCGCTCGTCTTCGCCTTCCGGACCTCATCCAATCTCGCCGCCGCGTATGGCGTGGCCGTGACCATGACGATGCTGATTACCACGGTACTTTTCTATTTTGCCGCGCGTCACTTGTGGAATTGGTCGCTGCTCAAGATCTTGCCCCTCTGCGTGCTCTTCGGCTTGATCGAAATCGCCTTCCTCAGTGCGAACCTCGTGAAGTTCTTCGACGGCGGTTGGTTCCCGCTCGCCGTGGGTGCGGTGATTTTCACCCTGATGACCACCTGGGCGATGGGGCGTCGCCTCATGCGTGAGTCGTTGGAAAAGAGCGCGCTCAGCCAGGAAACCCTCATCGAAAGTCTGCAGCGCCGCCCACCAGTGACCGTGCCCGGCACGGCCATCTTCATGACCAGCAGTATGGGACGCACCCCGATTGCCCTGCTTCACAGCTTGAAACATTACCAGGCCATCCATGAGCGAGTCATCTTCATGACGCTCAAGGTCGAAGACGAGCCTTGGATTGCGCCGAGTCACCGGGTTGAAGTGGAGTCGATCGGTAAAGGGTTTTGGCGGGTCACGGGCCGCTACGGTTTCATGCAAAAGCCGGATGTGCCCCGCCTGCTGCGCCAGTGCGCGTCGCACGGACTCGAAGTCGAAGCCGGAAAAGCCACGTTCTTCCTCGGGCGCGAGATCATCATTCCCAGCGAGAAACCGGGCATGGCAAAATGGCGCGGGCACTTGTTTGCCCTGGCCAGTCGGCTCGCGCAGCAGCCGGCTACCTATTTCCAAATCCCGGTGGGCCGGGTAATCGAACTGGGGCAGCAGGTGGAGATCTGAACCACCGTGAGCCGCCCGTCCCATTCTCCCAAGCCACTGGCGCTACCCGGCTCTGTTGAGGTCGTCGGTCAATACAGTTGGGGGCTCACGATTGTTTTCGTGTTGGCCTCCACCTGTTGGGTGCTCCTGCCTTACACGGGCGATCAATTCTCCGCGCTGGTGTTCCTCATGGCCATTGTGATTGCCGGGACCCGCTGGAACCGTGGGCCGGTCCTGGCGATGGCGGTGGTCAGTGCGCTGGTATGGAATTTCCTTTTCATCCCGCCACAGTTCACGCTGCACATCGACAAGCTGCAGGACATCCTGATGTTCATGTTCTTCTTCGTCGTGGCGCTCAGCATGGGGCATCTCATTACGCGCTTGCGGGAGCGTGAGGCGGCCTTGGACCGGCATCATCGGGAGCGCGCGGAACTGCTCGCGCAGAATCACCGTGCGGAGCTACTCGCGGAGTCCGAGCGACTGCACCGCACGCTGCTCGATAGCGTCTCCCATGAATTGAAGACGCCGATCGCGGTGATTCGCACCGCTTTGGATGGTCTGGGGCCGGGGAATCCTTACGCAACGGAGATCGAAACCGCCAACCGCCGACTCCAGCGCATTGTGGAGAATTTCCTGGAGATGACGCGGGTTGAGTCCGAGGCGCTTGAACCCCGACCGGATTGGTGCGAGATCGGGGATGTGCTCCATGCCGCCACCACGCCACTCCGGCGGGAGCTTGCCACCCATCCTCTCCGGGTGACCGGCACCCAGGACATGCCCTTGCTCAGGCTGGACAGCCGCTTGTTCGCGCAGGCGCTCGGCAATGTCCTCCACAATGCCGCGAGCTATGCCCCAGCGGGCACCGACATCAGGATCCATGCGGCGCTCATTGACGGAATGGTGGAACTGCGGGTGCGTGATCACGGAGAAGGGTTTCCTCCTGGCGTCGTGGATCACTTGTTCGACAAATTCTACCGCGCCCCGGATTCACCCGCAGGGGGCACCGGACTCGGGCTGGCCATCGCCCGTGGCTTGATGCGGGCCATGAGGGGGGATATCGAAGCCCGCAACCATCCGCACGGAGGAGCGGAGTTCACCCTCCGGCTTCCGGTGAAAACCCGCACCGCCTGAGCATGGGCAAAGCCCTCATCATCGACGACGAACCGCAAATGTGCCGCCTCTTGCGCATGGTGCTTGAGTCCCGTGGCTACGAGGTCGTCGTCGCCGCCGAAGGCCCGCTGGGGCTGCAGGAAGCCGCCTTCCACCGGCCTGATGTGGTCCTTCTCGACCTCGGTCTGCCCGGGCTCGGCGGGATCGAAGTGCTGAAACGCCTGCGCGAGTGGAGCGATGTTCCCGTGCTCATTCTCAGCGTGCGGGATCAAGAAAAAGTAAAAGTCGAGGCCCTCGAAAATGGGGCGGATGATTACGTCACGAAGCCGTTCGGGACCGCCGAACTCCTGGCGCGCCTCGACGTCATCCAACGGCGTCGCTTCACCCGGCAGAGTCCGGAGATCATCGTGGGCAGCTTGAGGCTCGATCTCCTGCATCACGAGGCCACGCTCGACGATGCCGCCATCAAACTGACGCGGACGGAGTTCGCTCTGCTCAAGGTGCTGGCGGAATACGCAGGCCGCATCGTGACCCAAAATCAGATCGTGAGCCAGGTCTGGGCCGGTCAGAACAGCGATGCCAGCGAAGGCCTCCGCGTCCACATCAATCACCTCCGCAAAAAGCTCGGCGACGCCGGACCGCGGATCGTCAACGAGCCGGGCATCGGGTATCGCCTGGAGGCGGAGTGAGCCCACCATCTGGGGCGTCGCTACAACTGTAGTTGCATTCCGAATACTACGTTCCTGCGGGCGAAGTCGAACCAACTGGCTCCGGAAAAGGCCGTGTCGAGCATTGTCCGGCCAGCGGCGGCGACCTTGGCGAAGGATACGAAAATCACCCTTTCGCTCACGAACATTCCGGTATCCGAAGCGCTGCGCTACGTGGCGGAACTCGCCGGGTTGAAACTCCGCTTTGAAGCGGTAGCGGCGGAGCTCGACCGCTGATCCGGCCGCGATGCAGCCTTTAACCCAGAAATGAAAACGGATGCCCACGGAACACACGGAATACACGGAAAAGGAGTAGTGACGCACTGAATTACCGGTATTCACCTCTGTTTCCGTGTATTCTGGTGCGTCAGGCCAAGCCTGGCTTCTCTATTGATCTGAAATGTGATCAACATGTCAAATGAGTGTCCAACATGTAGCCAATCCGGCACCGAAAGGAGCAATCCCCAA
>Ga0247843_1002118_pt1 | contig 37460 bp, 34 predicted proteins | sample LaCruzMarch2017__FD_192420 | JGI IMG/M metagenome (GOLD analysis project Ga0247843, IMG submission 192420) | Freshwater microbial communities from meromictic Lake La Cruz, Castile-La Mancha, Spain - LaCruzMarch2017_8m | ecosystem: Environmental > Aquatic > Freshwater > Lake | place: Spain...
TTGGCGTTGAGCATCAAATTCGCGCCCGATGCACTCAAGATCACTGCGCTGGTGTTGGCCATGGCGCTGCCGCCCCACAAGGCCAGTGTGCCGGCACTCACCGTGGTGGTGCCGGTGTAGGTGTTGGTGCCTGACAGTGTCAGCGCGCCCGCACCGGCTTTGGTCAAACCACCCGTACCGCCAATGGCGCCAGCAAATTCCGTGCTGATGGCATCCCCTGCGGTCAGCGTGTGGCTGCCCAGGCTCACCGTGGTGCCCAATACCCCAGTCAATGAGCCCAGCGTTTGCGATGCGCTGAGCGTCAAGTTTGCCCCTGAAGTGCTCAGGTTCACCGCGCCCGTGCTGGCTATGGCGCTGCCGCCAGCCAACACCAACGAGCCAGCACTCACCGTGGTGGCACCCGAGTAAGTGTTGACCCCCGAAAGGGTGGTGGTGCCTGCGCCTGCTTGGGTCAAGCTGCCCGTGCCGCCCAAAATGGCTGACACCGTCGCGTTGTTGCCGCTGGTGTTGTTGAAGGTGTAGCTGCTGCCGGTGAGCACGCCCGTTGTGCCGGTGATGCTGCCGCCAGTGTTGCCAACGATGACAGCACCCACGCTCACGCTTTGGCTGCCCACATTCAAAGTGCCGCCGTTGATCAAGAGGCCAGTGTTGGCCAATGCGCCGGCCGAGCTCAGCGCAACCGTGCCGCCCTCAATCAAGGTGCCACCGGTGTAACTGTTGGTGCCTGACAGCGTCAACGTGCCTGCACCGGTTTTGGTCAATCCGCCCGTGCCGTCCATCGCACCAGCAAATGTGGTGCTGCTCGCATCGCCGCCAGCGGTCAATGTGTGTGACCCCAGCGTCACGGTTGTGTTGGCCACACCGGCGATCGATCCCACCGTTTCGTTGGCATTGAGCATCAAATTCGCGCCCAACGCACTCAAGATCACTGCGCTGGTGTTGGCCATGGCGCTACCGCCCGACAAGGCCAATGTGCCGGCACTCACCGTGGTGGTGCCGGCGTAATTGTTGGCACCGCTCAAAGTGAAAGTGCCGCTGCCTTGCTTGATCAAGCCACCCGAACCACTGACCACACCGGCAAACTCTGAGTTGCTGTTATCGCCCGTGGTCAGTGTGTTGCTGCCCAAGCTCACCGTGGTGTCCGATACCCCAGTCAATGAGCCCAGCGTCTGCGATGCGCTGAGCGTCAAGTTCGCCCCTGAGGTGCTCAAATTCACCGCGCCCGTGCTGGCAATGGCACTGCCGCCAGCCAACACCAACGAGCCTGCACTCACCGTGGTGATGCCTGTAAAGGTATTGGTACCACTGAGGGTGAGGGTGCCCTCCCCCTGCTTGCTCAGAGTTGCACCGCTGCTGGTCAACGCACCAGCCAACGTCAAGCTCTGGCCATTGGTGTCGATGGCATAGGCTTGCCCTGCAGAGGTGCTAAAGCGGCTGGAGTAGTCGACGGTGTTGTTGGCGGAGTGCTGTAAGGTACCGCCCGTGAAGCTGATGGTGCCGGTGCTCCCGATGGCACCTGACGAGCCCAAAGCCATGGTGCCTGCGGCCAGAGTGGTGCCGCCGGTGTAGGTGTTGATGCCGGTGAGCGCGAGGGTGCCCGTACCACTCTTGGTCAGGCTACCTGCACCCGAGAAAGTACCCTCAAACTTGCGTGTACCGGTGGAGCCGCTGGTGTTGAGGTCCAGATTCAGCGCATTGCCCGTGCTGCCGATGGTCACGACGGCATTCACTTGAATCTGGTTGGCCGCCGTCAAGGTGAGCGTGGCGGCCGGACCGCTGCGCTTGATGATGTCGCTTTCAACGTCGATGTTGCCGCTCTGGCTGCCAGTGCTGCCTGCAGCGCCGGTGGTGATGCTCACATTGCTGCCCGAATCGAGGGCCGCCACAATGCTGCTGGCCCGAATCACGCTGGTGTCGCTGGTGGCGGAGTATGGGTTGCCGTAAGCTGCACCGGCAAGCGTCCGAGTGTCACTGATGATGACGTCGTAAGGATCGAGCAACCACGTACCCGCTTGTCCCTGAGCAGAGGTGGTGCGCACCACGGCATCTTTGCCCACGCCCAGTTGGGCACCCGAGGTTTCTACAAAACCGCCATCTCCGCCTTGGGGGCCCGCGTTGGCCAGAATGGTGCCGTTGAAAGTGGTTGAACCTTGGCTGAGGTTGCTCCACACAATGGCTGTGCCGCCGTCGCCCCGATCAGTGGCCGAGACATCGATGTTCGCGCCCACCTCCACATTCACCGTTTGGGCTTGCAGCAAGTCGCCTTGGCCTTGGCGGTTACCGCCCACCAGCACGGTACCGCCCCCGGTTGAACCAGTGGCCAAGAGGCTGGCACCAGACTGGAGCGCAATGGCGTTGCCGGTGATGATCACCTGACCGCCCGGCCCGGCAGAGGACGATGCATCCAATTTGCCAGAGACTTCCACTTGCCCATGGTTACCTGCATCCAGCCGTATCACGCCCCCCACCCGGGTGGCGCTGCTGGCCTCCACACTGCCAGAACTCTTGATCACGGCACGCGCCAATGAACTGGCGGCGCGGGCGCTCATGAATACGGTGCCGTCTTCGGCACTGACCAAGCCCTTGTTGTCAATCAGGGCGGCGATGGCGCCCCGGTCCACCACCACACCCACGCCGCTGGCGGAATTGGTCAGGGTGATGGCCTCACCGGCGGCCAGCATTACCCTGCCCAGCTTGGCCCGGATGATGCCCTCGTTGCGCACCTCGGGTGCCAGCAGGGCAATCATGCCCCCCTCTAGCGCCGTCAGTTGGCCTTGGTTGATCACTGCGCCCTGGCCGCCTTCCAGGCGGTATTGGCCGTTCATGAAATCCTGATCGCTCATGCGCATGGTGCTGGCCACCAGACCGCGCACGTCGACTTGACCGCTTGCACCAAACACCACGCCACTGGGGTTGAGCAAGAAGACCTGGCCATTGGCGCTGAGCTTGCCCATGATTTGCGACTCGGCACCAGCCGCGACCCGGTTGAGCACGCTGGACGTGGCGCTGGGTTGCACAAACCGCACCGAAGCCGCCGAGCCAATGTCAAAACTGCTCCAGTTGATGACAGCAGCATGGCTGGTTTGCTGGACCGTCATGCTGGCCGCAGTTTGATGGATTGCCGCGAAACCGACCGCAACCGATGCACCCTTTGGCAAAGTGGTGGGAGCGACTTCGCCCGCCTCACCCCATGAGGGGATCAAAATCGCCAACGCCACCAACATACCGAAAGCCAATAGCCCAGGCCGAGGCAGCGGGGGCGCAGGCGGAGACAAACCAAACCACTCTTTCGCTTGCGATTGAGAGCGTCGGCGAATCACCCGGCTGACCGAAGAGCCCAAGGTGCCACAACTGCGCGCGCACTCGCCTACCGCCACCCAGCAAGCATGGGCTTTGTTCCAGACGAGGCGGTAGGGATGGGTCATCAGAAGCTGTTTACCAAGTTGAGCCAGTAACGGCTTTTTTGACTCGATCTGTCGTTCTCGACCATGCCCGACTCCGACAAGCGCGCACCCGGATTACCGCCAATTCGGCGTGCCGCCACGGCTTTGAGGGCGGTGGATGGGGTCAGCTGGTAACTCAAACCTGCGCCCCAGCCGCTCAAGCTGTAGCGGTTAGGTGTTGGCAAATTGTCAACAACAGGACGCTTGCTGATGCGCACCGTCCCCCAGTCGTAAAACACCTGCCACTGCCAACGCTCGGAAACGGGAATGCGCCATTCCAGACTGGCCGTGGAGGCCTCATCGCCCGAGCCTTCCGAGCTGGGATAGGCCCTGACACCTTGGGCGCCCCCTAAAGACATGCGGTCTGAAGAGTCCAGGTTTTTAAAACTGCGCTGGCTATTCAAGGTGAGCCACCCTTGATGGCCGCTGTCCATCACCTGAACCAAGGTCAGGTTACCGTTCAGTTTGTGGTATCGACCTTGTGTTTGGAGTCCTTCAGCGTCGGCTTTTTGATTCGATGGATTGGCCGACAGATCCACCTCGCCATAAGTCCAGCCCATGCGCCAAAAAGCGCTGGCTTTTTTGGCTGAAGTCCACTCACCCGACAAGCCCAAGACACCCGATTGGACTTGGCGCTTAGACTCATAGCCGTTGGTGGTGTCGGCATAACGTGAGCGGTTGAACTGGGCTGATGCCGCCACCCTGATCAAACGCGAATAGAACAAGGGCCGGCTCCAGTCGACACCCTCGGTCAGGGCGATGCCAGAAACCACCGGGTCGTTGACGCCCCCCAACAATTGGTAGCGCATGTTGGAATACGACAGGCCCAGACGAGAACCGCTGTAGCCCACAGGCACGCTGTAGGCGAAACGCCCATAGTTAACGGCTTGTGTGGCCATGAGGTTGGTTGACAACTGGTCGCCATGCGCACTGGGGTTGTTCCAATTGAGGTTCAAACTGGCACGGTCAGAACCTGAGCGGGCGTTGCCCCAATTGTCCAGCGAGCCTGACCCGTCCAATGCGGGCGTTTGCACAATTGTGGCCACCACATCGGTGGTGTTGGGGGTACTGCCGACTTTGAGGGAGGCACTGGCATCGACGCCCGGCAACGCTTGGACCACGTTCAAGGCACCCTCCAGCATCCGCAAATTCAGTGGCTTGCCTTGAACATAAGCCTGGCCAAAGGTTTTTTCAACGCGATCGGGAGAAATCGGCAGCGATAAACGGTCCACGATTTCAAGCACGCCCATCAAGCCCTCCAACACAACCACGCGCACCACGCCGTCTTGAATGTCTTGAGGTGGCAAACTCACCTGCGCCAACCAGCCCAGTTGTTGATAGGCCTCTTCAAGGGCAGGCACCAATCGGCGCAACTCGGTCAAATCCAGTTCACGGTTCAACCAAGGTGCCAGCACGGCATCCATGGCTTTCTTTCCCATGACTTGACCGCCTTGCACGTCAAAGCGCTGAACCTTGAACGTGACACCCCCTGATGCCGCCACAGGCGCAGCGGGAACAGCGATCGGTTGGGTCTGCACCGGTGCTTTGGGCTGCATCGACTTTTGGATGTCACGCTGAATGGATCCAGCGTCCGGCACCACGTTGGGACTGGACTGCGCCAAAAGCCACGGGGTCCAAGCCAAGCCCAGGAGCAAAATGGCCCTGCGAATGAACTCAAAAGCCATTTCTCTCATCAAGCATTCTCCACAACTGTCGGTGTATTGGCTTGTAATGGTTCTTCCTTTGTGGCCGCCGATTGGGCCTGAATTTTGGCTTGGGCCGCAATCATTTGGACGCCCAATTGCGCCGCTTCGGCAAAGTGACGCGCTACCAAGTTTTTGAGCTCATCGATTTGAGCCATGGCGTAATGGATATCCGGAAAAATCGCTGGCATCTCGACCAAACGGTCACCCTCTACCAACATACTGGATCGCACAGCCACACCACCGCTGACAATTTGGACGACAAACACACCACGTCCCGTGATGGGCTTGCCATCTTGTGGTGCAAGAGATGGCTGAGATTGTTCAGTTTCCAAGCTGCTTGCCTCGCGTGGCTTGCCCGTCATGCCTCTGTCCATCATCCATCTCACCTTTATCAACCATGGCAGTCACCCCAAAAAATTAGCAAAACTTTCATTTTTGCCAGCGCATAGAAATTTTTGTTATAAAAAGTGTTTTTTTAATTCAATGATCATTCTCACTTTGTTATGCTAATTGATGAAAATCAAAATACCGAATAAAAATCAAAATTGGTTTAATAATTACGTTATTGTAATTTTTCGTAATTCATTTAACATGACAATAGATCTACAAAAAATAAAGCTTTTGACTATATGAACCTGACTGCCCTCAGGCGTTTACTGGCAAACCTGACCCGATAGATTGCACCCAGTTTTAGCCTGTTTGCTGCCAGCGCCCGCAGCAGTCTTAGCGCTTATCTTCGGAAATGTGGATTTTTTTCCGCCTACTTTTCAGTAATTGGCTTAGGTGTTGGCGATGGAGGCTTGGTCAAGATGAAAGTACTGTTGGTTGAAGACGACGCACAAATCAGCGCATTGGTGATCAATGCATTGCGTCAGGCTAACTTTGATGTGGACCACACCGACAATGGCTTAACTGGCTTGGAAAAATCCACTACAGGGCTCTACGACCTGCTCGTCTTGGACTTGATGCTGCCTGGGCTTGATGGGCTGTCGTTGCTCAAACGCATGAAAGAAATGTCTCAATGGATACCTACACTCATTTTGAGTGCCAAAGGGGACTTGGACGACCGCTTATTGGGGTTTGAATTAGGCGCTTGCGACTACATCCCCAAGCCCTTTTATGTGGAAGAACTGGTGGCTCGCGTCCGGGCCGCTCTGGCAAAAACAGAGGGCATCATCGATCAAAGTTTGATGGTGGGTGATTTGCGCCTTGACAGGGTGAGTCGACAAGTACATTGGCAGGGCGTCAAAGCCACCTTGAGTCAGCGGGAGTTCAGCGTTTTGGAGCTTTTGATGCGCTCTCCCGGGCATATTTTTTCAAGGAAACAAATCTTGCTGCATGTCTGGGAAATCGACTTTGACCCCAACACCAATGTGGTGGACGTGTGCATACAAAGGATCAAGCGAAAACTCACCCGTCATCAAAACACAAATGCTGAGTTACCGATTGACTCCGTTCGCAGTGTTGGATATCGGATGAACAAAGGCGCTTGAAACATGCTTTCCCTTTTCAAAATAAACCTCAAAAAATCTTTTAAGGTTTACGTTTTTGTCCATGTTTTCTTCGCGACAGCCCTGATCATTTTTATCAACAGACAGATCAGCCAATTTTTTTTAGAGTCTCAACTGACACAACAAATAGAAGCCAACTTAGTCCAAGACATTGTGGGATGCGGCCATCTCATGAATGACAAAGAGGCGTTTTTAGTTTGCGCCTTCAATCAGAGTAGCCCCGCCGACGTCACACGCTCGCTCATCCAAACTTACGTCATTTGTAGTGCACCCCCTTCTGATTCCTCATTGACAAGCGCGGTTTGTGAAAAGCTGGCTGAAACTGAGCAGCTGGTCGAGACCAACAATCCCTATGGACGCCTTGGCATCGTCGGCAAAGGGAATGACCAGTGGTACGTGGCTCAGAAAAACGAAAATACCCCATCCAACTATCTGCTTGCGCCCGCTTCCGCCACTCTGGAAATGATTGGCATGGTTCGGGGGCTGCGCGATCGCAATTTGATATTCACTTTGCCGTTCATTTTATTGAGCATTGCATTACTGACTTTTTATCTGACACGACTTTTGTTGAAACCCGTTCAGTCCATCAAAGACACTCTGACCGTTTTGGAGCCACAGCACTTGGATCGGGCAACTGAATTGAACAGTCCGTTTTATGAGTTCGATGATTTCTTGAAAATCTTCGATGAACTTCGTAAAAGGCTACAAAAAAGTTTCACCAAAGCTCGTCGCTTTGCGTCCGATGCCTCCCACGAATTGCGAACACCATTGACGATTTTGAGAGGCCATGCCGAAGAAATGATCACAGAGTTGCCTACGGGCTCCGACACTCAAGTTCGAATGCGTGTCATCGCCGATCAAGTGGATCATTTGATCGATATTTCCTCCAAATTGTTGTTGCTTTCGCAAGCTGATGCCAACAGCATAAAGCTTCAATTGGAAACTTTGGGCCTCAGTCAATTGGTCTGGAATTGGACTCAAGACGCGCGCTCTTTTGACGAACGCATCGAGATCAAACACAGCATCGAACCCCGCCTTAGCTGCCGGGGTGATCGCCTGCTTTTGCTTCAAGTGATACAGAATCTCTACACCAATGCGATCAATTACAACATCGACAGAGGCTGGCTGCGAATCACACTCAAACAACACGCTGGCGAGATTTTTTTGTGCTTTGAAAACCCCAGCGAAGCAATCCCTTCCGATTTTTCAGAACGGGCTTTTGACCGTTTTTACCGAGGACCCGATGCACTTGCCAAAGGCATCAACGGGTATGGATTGGGGCTTAGCCTGTGCCAAGAGATCGCCAAAGTGCATGGCGGATCCATCACCATCGACACCACCCATGACCGTGTTTTTATGACGCTCATTTTGCCCGTAACGACATGACGGATAGCGCTCAATTTTCGCGAGACTTCAGTCATTGATTGGCAGGGCTCAGAAAAAAACCGCCCGAAGGCGGTTTGGATGGACCCAAGCGGACGGTTCAGTCTGCCCAAGCCAGCGTGGGCATCAAGCCTTTTTGGCCCAAGCCGAGCACCAGCCTTTGGCGGCCACTTGTTTGCCGGCAAACAGGGGGCAACCGCCAGCCGCAGCACCGGCCTTGGCTTGGAACAAGGCGCAGTTGGCGCAGTTGGCGCCCGCCGCCATTTTGGGGAATTTGGCTTTGTCGACCTTGCTGGCGTCGGCTTTGTAAGCCAGGCCCGCAGCTTGTGGGTCTTTTTCGTCCACCATGGCTTGGGCTGCCGCCTCGCTGACCGCCAGAACGGCCGTTGCAGCGGTGGCCACTTGCATCATGAAAACACGACGGGTGGAGGGGGTGGAGGTCAAACGGGACATGCGGGGCTCCTTGAAGGGTATGTCAAAAAATTACTAAGCAGTTCATTGTGCGCCACATCAGTTACCCTGTCACGCGGGGCGTGATACCCGAGCAAATCACACAGGAAAGTCCGGGCTTTTTCAGGTCACCCGCAAAGGACAAGGGCGTGTCAAAATGAGATATGAATTTCAAACGCATCTGACACAAAGGTTTTGACATGCTGCAACTGCTCATTGGATTGGCCCTTTTTTTGGGCATTCACTCATTGCAAAGCTTGGCCCCGCAGATGCGCCAAAACGGCATTGACCGCTGGGGTGCGCTGGGTTTCAAGGCCGTTTACGCTGCAGTCTCGGTGCTTGGGCTTTATTTGTTGGTGCAAGGCTATGGTCAAGCCCGGCTCGACCCGGTGGTGCTTTGGACACCACCCCGCGGCATGCAGCACGCCACCATTTTGCTGATGTGGCTGTCCATGGTTTTGCTGTTGGCCAGCTATGTGCCCGGTAACCAGATCAAGTCCAAACTGCGTCACCCCATGACTTTGTCGGTCAAAGTTTGGGCGCTGGGCCATTTGCTGTCGAACGGTAACCTGGCCGATGTGCTCTTGTTCGGTGGTTTCCTTGTCTGGGCCGTGTTGGTTTTTCGAGCTGCTCGCAAGCGCGACCGCCACAGCCTGCACAGCGCGCCCGAGGGCAAGCTCAAGAGCACCTTGATCACGGTGGTGGTGGGCACAGGTCTCTGGGCGGCATTTTTGATGGGCGGTTTGCACCTGTGGTTGGTGGGCGTGATGCCCTTCACACGGGCCGGCTGAGCAAACCACGTCGCGAAGGACTTGACGGCCTTCAAACTGGCAGATTTAAAAAAATTGACTTTTATTCCACCCAGGAATAAGATAGATGGTTGTTCAACACCACTCATTGGACAACACGCATTCTGCTCACAAGGCGTTTGCACAAGCATCGATTGACCTCGACCACCTTGCCCGCTGAGCTGTAGGCTTGGGTATTTTTTCTCTCAGCTCTGCGCAAGCCCCTGGATGGTTTGCAACTTGATTGACTTTGATTTCTCCGATAACCACCCGCACGGGCTCCCGAGTCGTTTTGCCCTCGACACGCCCTTTTTGTTTCGGCCTTGGCCGAACCCCTGCCTCTCACGCTACGCGTCAACTGCGCCCTGCCCTGCAAGGTTTGGCATTGACGCCCGCTGAGTGTTCAATGGCCTGCACCTTGACCCAACACGCTGCGCGACGCGTCCTCGACACGACACGCGACTGGCTGCAAAACAGCCCCAGCCCCGAACCCATGTGCTGAAACCGCAAGGCTTTGCACGTTTCCCTGCGGCTTCTGTCAAGAAGTCGCTTTTCCCTGCATGTCGGCTTTGTTTTGAAGCTGCCACGCCACCTCTCTGAAAGGCTCAACCATGAGCAGCAAAATTTACGTGGGCAACTTGCCTTACACCATCGACGACGCCAGCTTGCGTCAAAACTTTTCTGATTTTGGCGGCGTTTTGTCGGCCAAAGTCATGATGGACCGTGACACCGGTCGCTCCAAAGGTTTCGCCTTTGTCGAAATGTCCAGCGCCGAAGAAGCCCAAGCCGCCATCACGGGCCTGAACGGCATGTCGGTTAGCGGTCGATCGATCGTGGTGAACATCTCCAAGCCCAAAGAGCCCAGCACCGGCTACGGCAGCGGCTACCGCGACACCCGCAACTGATCTTTTCAGTTGCCCTCAAAAAAGCCGCTTCACAGCGGCTTTTTTGTGCCTGCGCTGCCCAAACGCCGCGCTGTTTTAAACAGCAACCTAGTCGTTGCCGGTGTTGAACTGCAATGCGGCCAGGCTGGCATAAAGCCCACCCTTGGCTTGCAACTCGGCGTGGGTGCCTTGCTCCATCAGGCGTCCGCGCTCGAGCACCCAGATCACGTCGGCGCGTTGCACCGTGGCCAGGCGGTGGGCGATCACCAGCGTGGTGCGGCCGACCATGGCTTTGTCCAGCGCGGCTTGCACCATTTTTTCGCTTTGCGCGTCGAGCGCGCTGGTGGCTTCGTCGAGCAGCAAAAGCGGTGGGTTTTTCAGGATGGCCCGCGCAATGGCGATGCGTTGGCGCTGCCCACCCGACAAGCGCACGCCGCGGTCTCCCAAATAAGTGTCAAAGCCTTCGGGCAATTCGCGGATGAACTCTTGCGCGTAGGCGGCCTCGGCGGCGGCCAGCACCGATTCCAGGCTGGCCTCGGGGCGGCCGTAGCGGATGTTCTCGATCACCGTGCCCGAAAAAATCACCGGCTCTTGCGGCACGATGGCCATGCGCTCGCGCAAGTCGTGCAAGTCCATTTGGTCAATCGGCACACCGTCGAGCACGATGCGGCCCGATTGTGGGTCGTGAAAGCGCATCAGCAAATCAAACAAAGTGGTTTTGCCGGCGCCGCTGGGGCCCACCACAGCCACCGTCTGTCCGGATTGAATCTGGCCGCTGAGTTGGTCCAGCGCCCAAGTGCCGGGGCGCGAGGGGTAATGAAAGCGCAGCGATTCGATCTGGAGCGATGAGCCCCCTTGTGGCCAAGCGGCCTTTTGCGGATCGGCGGCGATCTTCAAATTCGACTCGGTGTGCAACAACTCCATCAGGCGCTCTGTCGCTCCGGCCGCTCGCAGCATGTCGCCGTACACCTCGCCCAGCACCGCAAAAGCACTGGCCAGCAAGATCACATAAAACACCGTCTCGCCCAACTGTCCTGCTGTGCTGGTGCCCGCGCGTACTGCCAGCGTGCCCATGTAAAGGCCCCAAAGCAGCACCGCGCTGGACGCCATGATGATGAAGCCCACCAGCACCGAACGTGCGCGGATGCGCTTCAGGGCCGTGCCCAAGGCTTTTGAGGTCGAGTCGATGAAGCGGCGCGTCTCGCGGCCTTCGGCCGTATAGCTTTGCACCACGCTGATGGCGTTGAGCACCTCGGAGGCGATGGCACTCGAATCGGCCACCCGGTCCTGGTTGGCGCGTGACAAGCGGCGCACCCGGCGGCCCAGGTAGACGCTGGGGAAAATCACCGCCGCCAGCACCGCCACCACCTGCAGCATGAGTAAGGGGTTGGTCCACACCAGCATCAAGAGCGCGCCGGTGCCCATGACCAGATTGCGCAGGCCCATGGAAAACGACGAACCCACCACGGTTTGCACCAAGGTCGTGTCGTTGGTGAGGCGCGAAAGCACTTCGCCCGATTGCGTGGTTTCAAAAAAAGCGGGGCTCTGCTTGAGCACGTGGCCGTACACCGCGTTGCGCAAGTCGGCGGTGATGCGCTCGCCCAACCAGCTCACCATGTAAAAGCGACCGGCAGAAAACACCGCCAAAGCCGCGGCCACGCCAAACAGTTGCAAGAAATTGCCCGACAACTGGTCTGCCGTTGCACCCGTGGACAGGCCTTGGTCGATCAGTTGGCGCAAAACCCAAGGAAACGCCAGCGTGGTGCCTGCGGCCAGCAACAAAAACAGGGCCGCAAAGCCCAAGCCGATACGGTAAGGCTTGAAGAAAGGGAGCAGGCCCGAAAGCGATTGATGAGGAGCAGACATGAACAATCAGAAAAACCGGGACAAAACAAAGAACTTGGTATGCCCATCAAGCATAACGGCAAACCGAGGAGTACCCGGACGCATTGCGCCGCCTTGGCTTCAGGGTCACCGCCCTGCCCTGTCGCTCTTCAGACGCCCCAGGTTCAAAGTTCGATCACCACATTGCCCACCGTCTGCCCCGCCTCCACCCTGCGGTGCGCCAAGGCCACCTGGTCCAGCGTGAATTGAGCGCCGATGCTGTGCTGCAACTGTTTGTTGGCCAACAGGCTCGACAAACGTGCCACGGCAGCTAGGCGATCGGTGGGTGTCAGGCTATAGACCAGAAAGAACTTCACGCCCATCGACTGGTAAAGCCAAGGCCGAAACGGCAGCGGCACTTCCAGCGCGTTTGATCCGTAGCACACGACCTGACCGTGTGGGGCCAAAGCGCCTTCCGAGGCCCAGCCGGCAGTGGTCGAGAAATCCATGTCGATGATCACATCGGCCCCACGCCCTTGGGTCACGGCCTTGACGCGTTCGGGCACCGATTCGGTCTTGTAAAAAATCGCCTCTTGCATGCCCGCAGCGCGGGCGTGCGCGGCTTTGGCCTCAGAGCCCACGGTGCCGATCACCCGACCGCCCACCTGCGTCACCATTTGCGTGATGTAGTGGCCCACCGCCGATGAGGCACCGGTGACCAGCACCGTTTGTCCACGCAAATCACCGCTCAAACGCTCGGCCAAGATCACGGCCTGAACCGCCGTCAGGCCCGGAATGCCCATGCAGGCGCCAGCTGCAAAATCAGTGCCTACTGGCAGTGCCACGGCCTGGGCTGCAGGCAAAGCAATGTATTGAGCGCAAGTGCCCTTAGGGCGCTGCCACTGGCCGTTCCACAGCCACACCCGCTCGCCGACGCGCGAGGTCGGCACGCCGGTACCCACGGCTTCGATCACGCCAGCGCCGTCGCTGTGAGGCACGATGAGAGGGTCGTTCACGGGACGAGCGCGGCGCGATTTGACGTCTGACGGATTCACGCCCGAGGTGGCCAGGCGCACCAAAACCTCACCTGCTTGGGGGCTGGGCGTGGGCAAATCGCCCACCTGTATCACGTCTTGGGCTTCGCCGTTGCGGCTGTACCAGGCTGCTTTCATGAAAGGTCTCCTGAGGATGAAAAAAAGGCCTGTTCAGCGCCAGCCGTCCCACAAGAGCTTGCAGCCCGTGAGGAACATGCCCAGACGAATCAGGCGGTAAAACAAATCGGGCTGGAGGTGACGCGCCACGCGCACCCCCATCCACACGCCCATCGGGGCCAGTGGCAAGAGCACCAAAGAGGTCGCGAAGTTGCGCGAGTCCAACAAACCCAGCCAGGCATAGGGCACCCACTTGGCCATGTTGATGAAGAAAAACAGGTACGCCAACGTGCCCGTGTACAAAATGGGTTTGAGCTTCTGGCGCATGACATAGGCGTTGACCGGTGGCCCGCCCGCATGCGCAATGAAGCTGGTGAAACCCGCGGTGATGAGCAAAAGCCCACCCAGCCAGCGCGGCGGCGGTGGGCCGTTGGGGTCGGGTTTGAACAGCATTTGCTGGGCCAGAAACAGCAAAGTAAACGCCCCCACAATGGCCGCCACCCGCTGCGCATCGAGCAGTTTGAACAACAAGGCCCCCAACACAATGCCCACCATGGCAAAGGGCACCATGAAGCGCAGCAGCGCCCGGTCCACGTCCTTGCGAAAAGCGGCCAAACCCAGCAGGTCCATCAACAACAAGACGGGCATCAAGATCGCGGCAGCCTGCGGCACCGTGACGGCCAGGGCCATCATGGGCACGGCCAAAGAACCAAAGCCAGCACCAAAACCACTTTTGCTCACCCCCAAGAGCAGCACCGCCGGCACAGCGATCAGGTAGAAAAACGGGTCGGTGATGAGTGGAAAGTTCATGAACATGGGGCTCGATTGACCATCTTAACGGCCCGCCCTCCACGCCCCTGTCTCGCGTCTGTCCCAAGTTTCCACCCAAAACCCTGCGACCGCCTGCCCCTTTGCCCGACTCGACTGAGCGCGCGCGCAGACCGCTGGACAATAAGCGCTTCTTCCCCACTTGTACTTGGACCCCCATGACTCGCTCCGGTTTGAACGTTCTCGGCGGTGAATTGATCCCCTGCTCATACGACCCACTCACGGGTTACTTCAGGGACGGATGCTGCCATACCAGCGACGAGGACGCCGGCACGCATGTGATTTGCGCCAAAGTCACGCAGGCGTTTCTGGATTTTTCAGTCTCGCGTGGCAACGACCTGGTCACACCAAGACCTGAATACCGCTTTGCGGGCCTGAAGGCGGGAGACCGCTGGTGCTTGTGCGCCTTGCGCTGGCGCGAAGCCTTGCAAGCCGAGGTGGCCCCGCCGGTGGTGCTGGAGAGCACACACGAAAAAGCCCTGAAGTACGTGAGTTTGGCGCAACTGCGCGAGTTCGCTTGGGCACCGCATTGAGCGGGACCCGTCTCACATCATCATGCTGAGCTGAAACACCGAATTGGGGGCGCGCGGCATCACCGGAGCAGGCAAGGGCTTGAGGCGAAACTGCCCCAACATAGAGGACAAGCGCGCATCGGTCGGCATGAAGGGCACGGCCACGTCGGACAAGGTTTGTGCTTGCAGCAAAGCTTGCATGTTGCTCTGAATGTCTCTTTCCAGGGCTTTCATCGGGTGGTCGCCATCAGGGTAAAGGACATCAAAGCTGTGCAACTCCTCAAAGTGCTGCACCACGTCCCACAAACTGATGTCTTCAGGGTTACCACGAATCTGATAGCCGCCGCCCGGGCCGCGGTGGGCTCGGATCAGGTCCGCTTCGCGCAGTTCTTTGAGAATCGATTCGGTGTACGAAGACGACAAACCCAGACCGTTGGCGATCTCTTCGGTGGTCACGGGTTTGACCACCGCACGCGAAGTGATGAACACAGCGATGTCAAGGGCTTTGACGGTTTTTTTCTGGATCATGGGCTTCTCCTGTAACGGTAAGTTATTCTATGACCACACAGTCACAAAACAACCCATAATTTATAAACCAGTAAAAAATTCACCCAGCATGCGTGATATAGCATTACAAAAACGCCGGAGCTGCAGGGCATGAAACGACATGTGGCCGCCATCGTGGCGCTGGTCACCGCCCTGCTGGTGATCGACAGCCATGTGGACTGGGTGAGCCAAGACGGCGGAAAGCTGCTGGAGTTGAACGGCCAACGCTTTGACCTGAGAGGTTGGGCGGCCGAACAAACTCGGTCTTGGCAAAGCAATTGCAAAGCATGGATACCGCTCACCACGCTGTCACCCAATAGCCCCACTGCCCAGGCCATCCTGCTGGCCATCCAGCAACACAGCTTGCCCGATTCGCGCAGCGCTCGCTGGCTACAGCTGTTGCAACAAGACGACTGGAGCGTGGCCGAGGTGGCTTTTGAGACCCTCAACCCAAGCCTGGTGGTGCTGCGCCTGCAGGGCGGCCAGTGGCGAGTGCAAGACCGGGCGGTGTGGAGCGGTTCGACCGCGCCGTGGCACAGCGGCAACCTGGTCCGGCGTTACCTGCGAGAGAATGCGCCCGGCCTGCCCAAAGCCTTGATCGATTGTGTGAAAGTCGATCCGAATCGTTATGGTTCAGGGCCAGGTGGACTGGGGCCTGTCTCAGCCCTCGGGACAAAGCCATGACCTACCGCGTGGTCTGGTTCAAACGCGACTTGCGCCTGCATGACCATGCAGCGCTCGCGCACGCTGCGGCCCTTGGCCCCGTGCTTTGCCTGTACATCGTTGAACCCGATCTATGGGCGCAGCCCGATGCAGCCTTACAGCACTTCGAATTTGTGCGCGAGTCGCTGACAGAACTACACGCAGACTTGCAAGCGCTGGGCGGCAGCTTGCAAGTGCGCGTGGGGCCTGCAGCTCAGGTGCTGGCCGCGCTGCATGCGCAAGCGCCGTTTGCCGAACTGGTGGCGCACGAAGAAACCGGTAACGCCTTCACTTACGAGCGTGACCTGCAAGTGGGCGCGTGGTGCCGCAATGCGGGTGTGGGCTGGACAGAGTTTGCACATTTCGGCGTGGTACGCCGCCTCAAAAGCCGCAACACTTGGCAAGCCCGCTGGGAAGCGCACATGGCCGCGCCACAAGCCGTTTTGTCTGCACTGCAGTTCTTTGCGCCACCTGAAAACCTTGGCCCCGAGAGCATGCGCTCACCACCCGGCTTGCAGCACAACCCCAACCAGCGCCAGCGGGGCGGGCGCAGCTTGGGGTTGGAGACCTTGCACAGCTTTCTGGATGCGCGGGCACTGGGCTACCGGGGCGGTATCTCCTCGCCGCTGTCATCACCCACGGCCTGTTCGCGCTTGTCGACCTACCTGGCCTATGGCTGCATCAGCATGCGGGAGGTGGTTCAAAGCACCCGCGCCACGCTCGACGCGCTGCCCCGGCAGGCGAGCAGGCACCGCGCAGGGCTTACGGGTTTCGTCAGCCGTTTGTATTGGCATTGCCACTTCATTCAAAAGCTCGAAAGCGAGCCCGAAATCGAGTGGCGCAACATGCACCGGGGCTACGACGGTCTGCGCGAAGACGGCTGGAACGACGCGCACTTTGCGGCCCTGACCTCGGCCCGCACCGGCTGGCCCATGGTGGACGCTTGTGTGGTCATGCTTTATCAAACCGGCTGGCTCAACTTTCGCATGCGGGCCATGCTGGTGTCGGTGGCAGCTTACCCACTGTGGCTCGACTGGCGGCCGGTGGGCCACTGGCTGGCCACGCAGTTTCTGGACTATGAGCCCGGCATCCACTGGAGCCAACTGCAAATGCAGTCGGGCACCACCGGCATCAACACTACACGGGTTTACAACCCCATCAAACAAGCGCAAGACCACGACCCCAAAGGCATTTTTGTGCGCCGCTGGCTGCCGCACATGCGGCGTGTGCCCGACACCTGGTTGTTCGAACCTTGGTTGATGCCGCCCGAGGTGCAACGCCACTGCGGCCTGACGGTGGGCAGCGGGCCTGAGGCCGACATTCCACTGCCCGTGGTGGACTTGGCCGAGGCCACGCGCAAGTCCAAAGCCGCACTGCACGAGCGCCGGGCCGAACCCGGTGTAAAAGCGGGCAAAAAAGCCATCATCGAAAAACACGCTTCACGAAAACATGGCACTGGCCATCAACGTGACGTGTTCACCCGCGACAGCGACACCCCCAAGACCAACCGCCGAAAATCGGCCAAGTCCTCTTCAGCCAACACCCCACCCAGCGCCCAACTGGGCTTTGATTTTTAAACACATGCGTACCACCGTTTTCTGGTTTCGATGCGACTTGCGCCTGCACGACCAACGCGCACTCCAGCAAGCCATAGCCCACGCTCAAGCGCACAAGCAAGACTTGCTACTGGTCTATGTGCTCGAGCCCGTGCAAGACGCGCCCACCGCCTGGGGTTTTCGCCGCATGGGCGCACACCGCAGACGTTTTGTGGCCGACACGCTGCAAGACCTGCAAAAAGCACTGGGGGTTTTGGGCCAACGCCTGGTGTTGCTGCACGGTCTCGTGGCCGATGTACTGCCAGCCTGCGCGCGCCAAGTAGGTGCAGACACCGTGTTTTGCGAAGACATCGCAGCGCCCGAAGAAGAAGCGCAGGTGCAAGCCCTGATCAACGCGGGCCTCACCGTCAAAACCCTGTGGCAATCGAGCCTGATCGAACCCGACGCCCTGCCCTTTGTGGCCGAAGAGATGCCGCAGGTCTTCACCGAGTTTCGCCAGCGCATCGAATCGGCGCGACTCCAACCTTTGACCCCATTGCCTGCGCCAACCCAGCTGCCTGCGCCACCTGGTGAGCCCTCAAACGCATGGATCAGCTTGCCCGGCTGGACCGACAACGCCTTCACGCTGCTGCAATCCCACACCGAAGGCGATGCACAAGAGGATGCGCACCCACGCTCGAACTTTCCGTACACCCAAACCGCCTACCAGGGTGGCGAAACCAGCGCGTTAGCCCACCTGCAAAGCTACCTCACACCGCCTTGGCCCGACCGCTACAAACAAACCCGCAACGCCCTGCAAGGCCAGCACACCAGCAGCCACTGGTCGCCCTGGTTGGCCACGGGCGCGGTGTCAGCCCGCCGCATTTGGGCCGAGCTCCAGGCCTACGAGCAAACGCACGGCAGCAACGACGGCACCTATTGGCTCTGGTTTGAGCTGCTGTGGCGCGACAACTTCCGCATGCTGCACCTGCAACACGGCCCGCAACTTTATGCCGCGCGCGGCTTGTCAACCTTGCCCAAGCCCTCGCATTACCCCAAAGATTTTCAGCGCTGGTGCGATGGCCAAACGGGCGAACCCATTGTGGACGCGGGCATGCGCGAATTAGCCGCCACGGGCTTCACCTCCAACCGCATGCGCCAGATCGTGGCGAGCTTCTTGGTGCACGACTTGTCTTGCGACTGGCGCGCGGGCGCAGCCTGGTTCGAATCGCAGCTGGTGGACTTTGACGTGAGCAGCAACCAGGGCAACTGGTTGTACGTGAGCGGGCGAGGCACCGATCCGCGTGTGGGCAGGCGCTTCAACCCCACCAAACAAACCCAAGACCACGACCCGCAAGGTCGCTTTCAAAAGGTCTGGCTTTAGTCCTGAGTCGGGCACAAGGCCGCCGGAGGCGCAACGATAATGCGCAGCATGATCTTTCTCGCTGCGCCCAAAACCCTTGTTAACCAAACGTCAAAAGCTGCAGCATGTTGACCGGCGTCCTGTTCGCTTTGGCCGCGGGTCTCATGTGGGGCCTGGTGTTTGTCGGCCCGCTCATGCTGCCCGAATACCCCGCCGCGCTGCACACCTTTGGCCGCTACCTGGCTTTTGGTCTGATCGCCCTGCCCCTGGCCTTTGTGGACCGTACCGACATCAAACGCCTGACCCGCGCCGACTGGTTGGCCGCGCTGAAACTCGCTGCCATTGGCAACGTGCTGTATTACCTGTTCCTGTCCAGCGCTATCCAGCGTGCGGGCGGCGCGCTGCCCACCATGATCATCGGCACACTGCCCGTCGTCATCGCCATCGCAGCCAACTTGCTCAACCACCAGCGCGACGGGCGTTTTCCTTGGCTCAAACTGGCTCCGCCCTTGGCGCTGATATTGCTCGGCATCGCTTGTGTCAACCATGTCGAATGGACCACCCTGCTACAAAACCCGCAGGCCGACACGGGCCGCTACATCACCGGTGCGGCGCTGGCCGTGGGCGCGGTGGTCTGCTGGACCTGGTACCCCCTCAAAAACGCCGACTGGCTGCGCGGCCACACCGACCGCAACCCGCGCGTGTGGGCCACGGCGCAGGGCCTGGCCACGCTGCCTCTGGCCTTGCTGGGCTATGCCGCGTTCTGGCTGTGGAGCAGCGCCACGAACAACCCACTGCCCATGCCCCTGGGACCTCGCCCCCTAGAATTCATCGGCCTCATGATGGCCATCGCGCTGTTTGCCTCGTGGTTGGGCACCCTGTGCTGGAACGCCGCCAGCCAACGCCTGCCCACCGCTTTAGCGGGCCAACTCATCGTGTTCGAAACCCTGTCGGCCCTGGCCTATGCCTTTTGGCTGCGTGGCCAGTGGCCCGAACCGCTGACGCTGGTAGGCATTGCGCTGCTGGTGGCGGGGGTCATGGGTGGGGTCAGGGTGAAGGCCAAGACTTCCAATTGATCTGGCTTTGAAACGTCGCTTCACGAGAGGATGGCCTGCGAGAAAAGCTGTCGGAGCGTCAAGGCCCGAAATACCTGGCGCTGTTTCATGCTCTTACAAAAAAATCGATGCAATTCGCAGACCAAGGTCTGCCAGCCACTTTAATCAAGCAGGTCACACCACTGAATTGCCACATGCACTGCACACCATGACATCACGCCCCTTCCACAAAGTCCTTTGCACCAGCCTGCTCGCCCTCCTCTGCTTGCTGGGCACCAGCGGGGCGATCGCCCAAATTTGCACCCGCGAATACGCACCCGTGTGCGGCCAAGTGGCCGGTGAGCCTGCGCCCCGCACCTTTGCCAACCGCTGCCTGTTGGAAGCGGCCAAGGCTGCTTTTGTCTCGCAAGGTGAGTGCGCGGCCAAACCCGCGCCCGTGGTTGGCGGCGATGTCGACTCGCACGGATGTAAAGGTTCAGCCGGCTTTGCGTGGAATGCCGAGCTCCAGCAATGCGTGCGCCCCTGGATGAGCAGCGCCATCACCCTTGAAGTGGCCCCAAAAAGCCAAACCTGCACAGGCTTGATTGAAATGCAATGCCTCGTGGTGCGCGAGCGCGTGCCCGGCCAAGCCCCACAAAAATGGCAGCCCTTCTTTGGCAACATTGCCGGCTTCACCCATGTCCCCGGCCAAAGCTACAAACTGCGCGTGCGCAAAGACAAACTGGACAACCCTCCAGCCGATGCGTCCGACACCACCTACACCTTGCTGAAGGTGCTGCCATGAAAGCGCGTTGCAGTTTCTGGTTGGCAGTCGCTGCCTGCACTGGCGCAGCATCGGCGGCAGCCTACTTTTTGTGGGTGCAAAACTTCATCGCCATAGACCGCTGCTTGGACGCAGGCGGCGCCTACGACATGACGTGGCAAGTCTGTGACAAATCCAACAACGAATCAATAAGCACCCAGTTCACAGGACCGGTTTACGTCGGTACGATCGAGGGCCAAAGCGTGCGCTTACAACTGCGCGATGACGCACTGGGCTACCGCATGATCGCACCACCACTGCGCATCTTGGGTGACCTGAACACCCTGCGCGGTTTTGAGCGCGACGACAACGCGGTGGTTTATGTTCTGAATGCCAGCGGAGAAGAGGCGCGACAAATTCGCTTGCTGTTGACCAAGACTGGCACTCGCGACGAACTGGTCAGGATCGGGCCCGACGACAAACTCGGCACCAAGGAAGTACTGCGCGCCGCGCTTGGCAAAAGCTGATTTTTAGACACCACAACGGCACCCAAGGGCGCCGTTGTTTTGGAGGTGGCTGCCCGTATGGCAGGTTTAAGCCACGGCCTGCCTCGCTGCCACATGCGCCCGAGCCGCGTGCAGTTTTTTGTAGCTGTCGAGCAGGCGCTGATGCCGGTCCAGAGTTTCCAGCTTGAGGCTGGTGGGCGTGAGGCCATGAAAGCGCACGCTGCCTTCCACCGAGCCAATGGCCGCATCCATGCGCTCGTTGCCGAACATGCGACGGAAGTTGACGGCGTAATCCGCCAAGTCCAGGTCCTCATCCAGCGTCACCTCCAGCACCACATTCAACGCCTGGTAAAACAAGCGGCGATCTACCGTGTTGTCGTTGTATTGCAAGAAAGCGCCCACCAATTCGTGGGCTTCTTCCAATTGCTGCAATGCCAGGTGGATCAATAGTTTGAGCTCCATCACCGTGAGCTGCCCCCACACCGTGTTGTCGTCGAACTCGATGCCGATCAGCGTGGCGATGTCCAGGTAATCGTCGAGCTCGTTGTTCTCCAAGCGGCCCTGCAATGCCGCCAGCGCCTCGTCGTCCAGACGGTGCAAGTTGAGCACATCGGCGCGGAACAAAAGTGCTTTGTTGGTGTTGTCCCAAATCAGGTCGTCGACCGGGTACACCTCGGAATAGCCCGGCACCAAGATGCGACAGGCGGTGGCGCCCAGTTGGTCATGCACCGCCACATAGGCTTCTTTGCCCATGGCCTGCAAGATGCCGAACAGCGTGACGGCCTCTTGCGCAGTGGCGTCTTCGCCCTCACCTGCAAAGTCCCACTCCACAAATTCATGATCCGATTGGGCGCTGAAAAACCGCCACGACACCACGCCGCTGGAGTCGATGAAGTGCTCCACAAAGTTGTTGGGCTCGGTCACCGCATTGCTGATGAAGGTGGGCGCGGGCAAGTCGTTCAGACCCTCAAAACTGCGGCCCTGCAGCAGCTCGGTCAAGCTGCGCTCCAGCGCCACCTCCAGCCGGGGGTGCGCACCAAAAGACGCGAACACGCCGCCCGTGCGCGGGTTCATCAGGGTCACGCACATCACCGGGTACACACCGCCCAGCGAAGCGTCTTTGACCAAAACCGGGAAGCCCTGCGCCTCCAAAGCCTCGATGCCGGCCACGATGCTGGGGTACTTCGCGAGCACCGCTGGCGGCACATCGGGCAAGGCCATTTCACATTCAATGATCTCGCGCTTGACGGCACGCTCAAAAATCTCCGACAGGCACTGCACCTGCGCTTCAACCAGCGTGTTGCCCGCGCTCATGCCGTTGCTCACAAACAGGTTTTCCACCAAGTTCGACGGGAAGTACACCACCTCACCGTCGGACTGGCGCACATAGGGCAACGCACAAATGCCGCGCGAGGGGTTGCCCGAGTTGGTGTCGAACAGGTGCGATGCCTTGAGTTCGCCGTCAGGGTTGTAGATGGGCAAACAATGGGCGTCCAACAAGCCTTTGGGCAGCGCGTCGCGCTTGCCAGGCTGGAACCAGCGCTCGCGGGGGTCGTGTACAAAGTCGGCCTGCGCGAAGTCTTCACCAAAAAATACGCCTGCATAGAAGTGGTTGTTGTTCAGCCGCTCGATGTATTCACCCAGCGCCGAGGCCAAGGCGCTCTCTTTGGTGGAGCCCTTGCCGTTGGTGAAGCACATGGGCGAATGCGCGTCGCGGATGTGCAGCGACCACACATTGGGCACCAGGTTGCGCCAGGACGCGATCTCGATCTTGATGCCCAATTTGGACAAGACCGCCGTCATGTTGGCGATGGTCTGCTCCAGCGGCAAGTCCTTGCCCACGATAAAGGTCTGCTCTTGCGTATCGGCCTTGAGCGTAAGCAAGGCCTGCGCGTCGGCGTCCAGGTTGTCCACCGCTTCAACGATGAAAGTGGGGCCCGCTTGAATCGCCTTTTTGACCGTGCAACGATCGATGGACCGCAAGATGCCTTGGCGGTCCTTGTCGGACATGTCGGCCGGCAACTCCACCTGAATCTTGATGGTCTGCAGGTAGCGGTTGTCGGGGTCCACGATGTTGTTTTGCGACAGGCGAATGTGCTCGGTGGAGATATTGCGGGTCTCGCAGTACAGCTTCACAAAATACGCCGCACACAAAGCCGAGGAGGCCAAAAAATAATCGAACGGACCGGGCGCCGAGCCATCGCCCTTGTAACGAATAGGCTGATCAGACAGCACGGTGAAGTCGTCAAACTTGGCCTCCAGGCGCAGTTTGTCGAGAAAGTTGACTTTGATTTCCATGCTGTGGTTCCAGGGGAATTAAGGCGGCCCAGCGGTCGACAAAAGGTCGATCAGCAGCTGTGAACGTGAACGAAGGGGGGTAGTTTGCCTGAGTGATGCACCACAGCGGTTTTCTTTGAAGTTCAACCCCATGCCAAAAATAAAAAATATTACTTAATAATCTATTTTTAATGTTGGTATGTGGCTAGTCTTCAGCTATTTTTGACTCCAACACACTTGTGAAGTGTGAACAACTGATTACAATCACGATGCACACGATCAAACGCATGCCCGAGTTTGATGAGTGGCTGGCCAGCCTGAGGGATGGCATGACACGCATTCGACTGACCCGACGGCTCGAAAAAGTCCAGCGCGGTTTGCTGGGCGATGTGGCTCCAGTAGGCGAAGGCGTCAGCGAAATGCGAGAGTTCTTTGGCCCCGGCTGGCGCATGTATTTTGTCGAGCGAGACGGCATGCTGATCGTGATGCTGGGCGGTGGCGATAAGTCCACGCAGTCTGACGACATCGCCCGTGCCATTGCATTGAGCAGAACCCTCACGGAGTATTTGAGCATGACCCGAAAAATCAAAGTCGCCGACTTGCCTGACTTCGACATGGCCGAATACCTCAAGACCGATGAGGATGTGGCCAACTACCTGACGCTGGTGCTGGAAGAAAACGACCCCGCCGAGCTGACCCACGCGCTGGGCACCATCGCCCGGGCACGCGGCATGACCGAAGTGGCACGAGCTTCAGGCCTGACCCGCGAAGCCCTCTATAAAGCCCTGCGCCCCACATCGCATCCGCGCTTTGACACGATTGCCCGAGTCTGCACCGCGCTGGGGGTGAAGCTGGTGGCGCAGCCGATGCAAACTTAAGCCGCTTGCAATTCTCTGCTGAAGCTTTTGACTGTGGAAATCACTCATCTCCCTTTGCTGCAACCCGACCATTTTCCAAAAATGCGCCCACGGTGGGGCGACTGGTGAGTGTCATTGAACAGCCAAAGCCGCAGACCCAGCGCGGGCGAATGGGAAGGCGCAGGGGTTTCAACCCCAGAGTTTTTTGACCCGAGCGTCCCGCCCGCAACTCAAACGGTAATAGTTGTAGCGCAGTTCGTTCTTCTTGTAGTAATCCTGGTGGTAGTCCTCGGCCAGATGAAACGCCGAGGCTGGTGCCAGTTCGGTGTGAATGGTGGTGAAGCGGCCGCTGCTGATCAGGGCGTCACGGCTGGACTCGGCGATGGTGCGTTCCGTTTCATTTTGCCAATAGATGCCACTTCGGTAATGGGAGCCCACGTCACAAAACTGCTGGTCTTTGACGGTCGGGTCGATGTGCCGCCAAAAGTAGTCGACCAATTGCGCGTAACTCACTTGGCTGGGGTCGTACAGCACCCTCACCGCCTCGGTATGGCCCGTGTTCCCGGCACTGACTTGCGCGTATGTGGGATTGGGCGTTTTGCCAGCGGTGTAGCCCGAATCAACAGCCAAAACACCGGTCATTTTTTCAAAGTCTGCCTCGATGCACCAGAAACAGCCACCGGCAAACAAGGCGTAAGCCATGGGCTTGCCGTTGACCGCGGGTGCAGCCTCCACCACGGTAGGCGTGGCCAAGGTCGCAGGTGTTTGGCCAGCGCTGGACGTCAGGCTGGGCGAGCAAGCGGCCAACAAAAGCGCGACTGCGGTCAGAGCCATGGCGAACCAACGCAGGGGCCTCAAAACGGGTGGTTTGTTCATGGTCATGTCCTCAAAGCGGGAAGCGTTTGGCCTTCTGGCACAAACGCCAAGGCCACGCCGTTGTTGCAAAAGCGCTTGCCCGTGGGCTTGGGCCCGTCATCAAACACATGACCATGGTGCCCGCCACAGCGCGAGCAGTGGTATTCGGTGCGCGGGTAGATGAGCTTGAAATCGGTGGTGGTGTCCAAAGCATTGGGTAAGCCTTGGAAAAAGCTGGGCCAACCCGTGCCGCTCTCGTATTTGTGTGCCGCACTGAACAAGGGCAAGTTGCAAGCCACACACACAAAGGTGCCAGGCCGCTTCTCGGCATTCAGCGGGCTGCTGCCCGGGCGCTCGGTGCCATGTTCAAACAGCACCTCATACGCACTCGGCGAGACCAACTTGCGCCACTCGGCTTTGGTTTTCTTGAGAGGAAAGTTGGCCGCTGCCGCGCTCATGGGCACCGTGGCGCTGGCCAACCAGGCCCAAAAAAGTTGGAATATGTTGCGTCGCTTCATGGGAATACCTTGTTTGTGGATGAAACACGGGGCTTCATAAATCGATTCGTGTAGGAGTTGCGAAAAGTTACAGCGCGATCCGACTTTTGAGCTGAATTGTCCTGTTTTTACGCCACATGCGCTGATGCCTGAAAGCGGCGTATGGCAGCATCCTTAAATTGCCAACCCTCAGCGCTTCAAATCCCTGTAAAAATTCTCATGCGGCCCCAGGGCTTCCAAATAGATCAAACGCACGGCTTCTTCTCGGGTGTAGCCGAGCAGATACAGCTGGCCTTGGCTGCGAAACTTGTACACCCAGAGCTGGTCCAGATCGCCTTTTTTGCGCTCACCCACGTCAGGATTTTCGGCCACCGCCTCCACCGCCGCATCGGTGTCAGCGATCAGGCTGATTTGGGTCAATTTTTTGTACACGCGGGCAAAGCGCCGCGTTTGCTGCACCTGCCAACTCATGCCTGCGAGCTGGCTCGGCTGCGAGGGACAAAAGCTGCGCTGTCTTCTCGCGGCTCGGCCAGACTCATCAGGCTTTCGGCAATGAAAGATGCAGGCAAATCGGGGTTGTCAAGAGCGGCACGTCCCACTTTGGCCCAGAACTCGACCTGCCCCTGCACGGTGCGAAATTCCGCCTTGGCAGCCACACGGGCTGCGCCGACCAAAGACTCGTCAATGCGCATGGAAACGGTGGTCATGGTGTGCCCTTCAGGATTTACCACAATTGTAGTTAGACAACACGCCATCCACAAGCCATTTATTTCTGACCGCAGTGTGCTGGCACGAAGTTGACGTCAACGGACAACTGCCCATATGGCCTGCGCCAAGTAGCTCGGCTGCGCCTCGCCCCTAAAATGCAAACCTATGTTCGAACAAACCTTTAAAAATATCGATGACATCCTGCACAAAGACGCGGGGTGCACCAGCGAGCTGGACTACACCGAGCAATCCAGTTGGCTGCTGTTTTTAAAGTACCTCGACGCCCTCGAAGCCGATAAGGCCACCGAGGCGGTGCTGGAGGGGCGTGACTACCAATTCATCTTGAGTGAGCCCTACCGCTGGGCCGCATGGGCTGCCCCAAAAATGTCTGGTCAGGGCGCTGACGGCAAGATCGACCACAACGCCGCCATGACGGGCGACGACCTCAAAGGCTTTGTCAACGGCAAACTGTTTCCGTATCTGGCAGGCTTTAAACAACGTGCCAGCGGGCCGCAAACCATCGAATACAAAATCGGTGAAGTTTTCAGCGAGATCACCAACAAAATCCAAAGCGGCTACAACCTGCGTGACGTGATCGACCGCATCGACGAACTGCGCTTTGGCAGCCAGGCGCAAAAACACGAGCTGTCGCACCTGTACGAAGCCAAGATCAAAAACATGGGCAACGCCGGGCGCAACGGCGGCGAATACTACACACCGCGTCCCCTGATACGCGCCATGATCGACGTGGTGCAACCCCAAATTGGCGAACGCATTTACGACGCGGCCTGCGGATCGGCTGGCTTCTTGTGCGAAGCCTTTGCGTACCTGAGCCCCAAAGCCACCAAGTCCGACGACCTGGAGACGCTGCAAAAGCGCAGCTTCTACGGCAAAGAGAAAAAGAGCCTTGCTTACGTGATCGGCATCATGAACATGATCCTGCACGGCATCGAGGCGCCCAACATCGTGCACACCAACACGTTGGGCGAAAACATCAACGACATCCAGGAGCGCGACCGCTACGACGTCATCCTGGCCAACCCGCCCTTTGGCGGCAAAGAGCGCAAAGAGGTGCAGCAAAACTTCCCCATCAAAACCGGGGAAACCGCCTTCTTGTTCATGCAGCACTTCATCAAAAGCCTGCGTGCCGGGGGCCGTGCGGCGGTGGTCATCAAAAACACATTCCTCAGCAACACCGACAACGCCAGCGTGGCCCTGCGCAAACAGCTGCTGACCGACTGCGACCTGCACACCGTGCTCGACTGCCCCGGCGGCACCTTTCAGGGCGCGGGCGTCAAAACCGTGGTGCTGTTCTTCACCAAAGGCGAACCCACCCGCCAGACTTGGTTTTACCAACTCGACCCCGGCCGCAACATGGGCAAAACCAACCCGCTGAACGACGCGGACCTGGTGGAGTTTGTGCAGCTACAACAGACCTTTGCCGACTCACCTAACAGCTGGAGCGTGGCCGCAGGCAGCGTGAACCTGGACACGTTTGACCTGTCGGTGAAAAACCCAAACGGCGGCGAAGAAGTGGTGCACCGCAGCCCGGCGGACATCCTGGATGAGATCGCCGCGCTGGATGCTGAAGCAGCGCAGGTGTTGGGGAATATTCGGGGGTTGTTGGCAGCATGAGTCACGTCAAACTCGGCGACTTGTATCGCATTGGCTCGAGCAAAAGGGTTCTCCAGTCTCAATGGACTACAGAGGGCGTGCCTTTCTACAGAGGTCGTGAAATAACCAAGCTCTCAGAATGCGGTTTCGTTGAAAACGATCTGTTCATCACCGAAGAACTCTTTAATGAGCTTTCTCAACGGTCCGGTGTCCCACAAGCTGGCGACATCATGATCACGGCGATCGGAACAATCGGTAATTCGTACATCGTCTGTCCCGACGATCGCTTTTACTTCAAGGATGCCAGTGTTCTTTGGCTTGCTCGGAATAGTGACGTCTCAAGCGAGTACATCAACCATTGGCTCAAGTCACCGCTTTTTCTTGACCAACTGGACCGGGGAAACGGCGCTACTGTAGACACGCTCACGATCCAAAAACTTCAAGGTGTTTTGGTACACGTACCTAGCGCCAGCGAACAACGCCGCATCGTCACCCTCCTCGACGAAGCCTTTGCCGACATCGCCACCGCCAAAGCCAACGCCGAAAAGAACCTCCAAAACGCCCGCGAGCTTTTTGAAAGTCACCTTCAAGCCATTTTTTCTAAACGCGGTGCCAATTGGGAAGACAAAACACTAGAGCAAATATCAACCACCTTTGGTCGGGGCAAGTCACGCCACAGACCACGCAACGACCCTGCGCTGTACGGTGGCAAATATCCTTTTGTTCAGACCGGGGACGTGCGTAACGCCGAGCACATCATCACGGAGTTTTCACAGACCTACAGCGAAGCAGGTCTTGCCCAAAGCAAACTTTGGCCCAAAGGGACCATTTGCATCACCATCGCCGCAAACATCGCAGAAACCGGCATCTTGGGATTTGACGCTTGCTTTCCTGACAGTGTCATTGGCGTGGTGCCCAATCCAAATGAAGCCGAGGTTGGCTACGTCGAATACGTCCTGCAATCCTTCAAAGCTCGGCTGCAAGCCTTGGGGCAAGGCAGCGCCCAAGCCAATATCAACATGGGAACCTTCGAAAACGAGCGGTTTCCATTTCCAAAAGTAGAAGAGCAACGGCGCATTGTTACAAAACTGGATGCGTTGAGTGAAGAGTCTCAACGCCTCGAATCCATCTACCGCCAAAAACTCACCGCCCTCGACGACCTCAAAAAATCCCTGCTGCACCAAGCCTTCAGCGGACAGCTTTGAGGACGGGAAAAACCATTTTGTTGACATCAACAAAATGGTTGAAGGTAAGCACTCTTGATATCCAGTCGGTGACAAATCGTCACCGACTGCGCAGAAGTCGGGGAATTCAGTCGGTTACCCGCTGTAACCGACTGAATCGGTTCAACCGTACGAGAAAAACGTACAGTTGAACTGGTGACAAGCTGTCACCAGTTGCACAAACTGACCCAAGCAGCCGGATATTGAAACCAAATTGGCTACACTGTTTCGGTTTCACCAATTAGCCCGCCCATGACAGCCAACCCCGCCAGCAAGACAGACATTGCGATTTACCAGGCCGATAACGGTGCGGTCGAAGTTCAAATTGGACAAGAAACAATTTGGCTGACCCAGCGCCATATGGCAGAGGTGTTCGGTACCACGCCTGAAAACGTACTGATGCACCTTCGCAACATCTTCAAGGAAGAAGAGTTGGCGGAATCGGCAACTGCTAAGGATTTCTTAGCAGTTCGAACCGAAGGCAAGCGCCAAGTGCAGCGTACGCTGAAGCACTACAACCTGGACGCTGTCATTTCGGTGGGTTACAGGGTCAATTCGAAGAAGGCGGTAGCTTTCCGTCAGTGGGCCACCAACGTGCTGCGCCAGCACCTCACGCAAGGCTACAGTCTCAACCGACAACGCTTAGAGGCCAACGCCCAAGAATTGGAAGCTGCCCTGCTGCTGGTGCGCAAAATTGCCCAAAACCCCGAACTGCCTCAAGAAGCTGGTCGCGGACTGCTAGACGTGGTCACACGCTACGCCCGCACGTTTTTGCTGCTGCAACGCTATGACGAAGGCTTGTTGACCGACCCACCGCAACAGCCCGGCGGCACCTTGCCCACGCCTGAACAAGCCCGCGCAGCATTGACCCAACTGAAGTCCGACCTGATGGGCCGTGGCGAAGCGACCGACCTGTTTGCCCGAGAACGCGGCGATGGGCTGGACGCACTGTTGGGCAACCTGGACCAGTCGGTGTTTGGCGAACCCGCCTATCCCACGATCGAGGCCAAGGCGGCGCACCTGCTGTACTTCGTGATCAAGAATCACCCATTTGCCGATGGCAACAAGCGTAGCGGTGCCTTTTTGTTTGTAGACTTTTTGGCCCGCAACGGCCGTTTGATAGACGCCAACGGCCAACCCGTTATCAATGACATTGGTCTGGCCGCTCTGGCCTTATTGGTGGCGGAGTCCGACCCCACACAAAAGGACACTTTGATCCGGCTGATCATGAACATGCTGGCACAGCAGAACTGACCATGAACGAAGCCGAAACCCGCGCCGAACATATCGACCCGGCCCTGGCCGCCGCAGGCTGGGGCCATGTGGATGGCAGCCGCATCTTGCGGGAGCACAACATCACCGCGGGTCGGCTGCAAGGCGCGGGCAAGCGGGCGCGGGCCGACATTGCGGACTATGTGCTGGTCTACCGCAACACCAAGCTGGCTGTGATCGAGGCCAAAGCCTGGGCCAAGCCGCTGACCGAGGGCGTGGGCCAGGCCAAGAGCTACGCGGCCAAACTGGCTATTCGGCGCGCGTTCGCCACCAACGGCCAGGGCATTTACGGCATCGACATGCACACGGGGGCCGAGGGCGAAGTGGCCCGCTACCCAACGCCTGACGAGCTTTGGGACATGGCCTTTGGCCATGCTTTGAATGAACACGAGGCGCAAGCCGCCGCGTGGCGCAAACGCTTTGCCGCCGTGCCGCTAGAAGACAAAGGTGGCACATGGACGGGCCGCTATTACCAAGAGAGCGCCATCACCCGCGTGCTGGAAGCGGTGGCGAATGGCAAAGACCGTGTGCTGCTGACGCTGGCCACAGGCACGGGCAAAACCTTCATCGCGTTTCAGCTGGCGTGGAAGCTGTTTCACAGCCGCTGGAACCTCAAGGATTGGAAAGACGGCCTTTCTGCCGATGCCTCGCCCAGCCGCCGCCCACGCATTTTGTTTTTAGCGGACCGCAACATCCTGGCCGATCAGGCGTTCACCGCGTTCTCGCCCTTCCCCGAAGATGCGGTGGTTCGCATCGACCCCAGCGACATCAAGAAGAAAGGCCGCGTGCCCAAGAACGGCAGCGTGTTCTTCACGATCTTCCAGACCTTCATGAGTGGGCCTGCAAAAGATGGTGTGGAGACGCCCTACTTTGGCGAATACCCGCCGGACTTTTTTGACTTCATCATCATCGACGAGTGCCACCGGGGCGGCGCGAACGACGAAGGCAGCTGGCGGGCGATTCTGGAGTACTTCAGCCCCGCCGTGCAGCTGGGCCTGACGGCCACACCCAAGCGCACGATCAACGCCGACACCTATGGCTATTTTGGTGACCCGGTTTACACCTACTCGCTCAAGGACGGCATCAACGATGGCTTTTTGACGCCGTTTCGCGTCAAGCAAATCGTGACCACGCTGGACGATTACGTCTACACCGCCGACGACATGGTGCTGGACGGCGAAGTGCAGCAAGGCAAGCGCTACGAAGAAAAAGACTTCAACCGCAGCATCGAGATCAAAGAGCGCGAGGCCTACCGCGTCAAGCTGTTCATGGACAGCATCGACCAACGCGAAAAAACCATCGTGTTTTGCGCCACCCAGCAGCATGCCCTGCTAGTGCGCGACCTGATCAACCAGATCAAGACCAGCCCCGCGCCCGACTACTGCGTGCGCGTGACGGCCAACGACGGCAAGCTGGGCGAGCAGCACCTGAGCCAGTTTCAGGACAACGAAAAATCACTGCCCACCATCCTGACCACGTCGCAAAAACTCTCCACAGGTGTGGACGCCCGCAACGTACGCAACATCGTGCTGATGCGGCCTGTGAATTCGATGATCGAGTTCAAGCAAATCATCGGGCGTGGCACGCGGCTGTACGACGGCAAAGACTACTTCACGATCTACGACTTTGTGAAGGCGCACCACCTGTTCAGCGACCCGGAGTGGGACGGTGAACCTGTGGAGCCCGAGCCACCCGCCGAAAAGCCTCTGCCCCCAAGCTGGCAACCGCAAGACCCGACCGAGCCACCCAAGGTAAGCATGCCGGGCGAAGAGCGCCCAGCCAAGCTGGTGGTCAAACTGGCCGACGGCAAAACCCGCACCATCCAACACATCACGTCCACCAGCTACTGGGGCCCAGACGGCAAGCCCCTGTCACCCGCGCAGTTTTTGGAAAGCCTGTTTGGCGCCCTGCCCGAGTTCTTCAAGAACGAAGAAGAGCTGCGCACCCTGTGGGCCGACCCGACCACGCGCAAGGCTCTGCTCGGCGGCCTGGCCGACAAAGGCTTTGGCCGTGACCCGCTGCGCGAGATGCAACGCATCATCGACGCCGAAAAAAGCGACCTCTTCGACGTGCTAGCCTACGTGGCCTTTGCCCTGCCCACCGAAACACGCGCCACCCGAGCGGATCGCGCCAAGGCTCACAACGCGGTGACTTATGGACAAAAGCAACAAGCGTTTTTGGCCTTTGTGCTCGACCAGTACGTGACCCAAGGCGTGGACGAACTCGACTCAGACAAGCTCACTCCGCTGCTCAAGCTGCGCTACAACAACGCGCTGCATGACGCGATGGCGGAATTGGGGGATGCGGTGCAGGTGCGGCAGGCATTTGTGGGGATGCAGCGGTATTTGTATACGTGAGGATTTGATGATCAGATTGAAAAATTTGGAATTTGTCCTACTTCTTTTGGCCAACATCGGAACCATCCTTTCACTTTTGCCCTACGCAGCACTTGAGTTCAGTGTGGAGAAGGTCGTGGATCGCGCTGGCACTTTGCACAACGTCGACACAAAAAAGTACCGCTCTTGGAGCAAAACTGGTCGATCTCGCACTGTCGTTGACTTTGTTATGCGACATCAATCAGTGTTCTATTTAATCACCGTCATCGGGCTAGCCGGTCAAGTGATACTTGCACTTTTCAAGAGCAACTAAATTGAAGGCCTCAATGATTCGACTGCCCCCAAGCCTTCTCCAGCCGATTGATGCTGACTGGGTGTGGGGTGCGCAACTCTTGCGCGAAGAAGCTAACGCACAGCTCTTCCAGTAGCCAGCGGAACTCCAGCATGTGGGCGTCTTGGGCGCCATTGCGTTAGGTCTTCTGGTGCCAGCAGCAATGTTCTTGGGGCCTCAGCTCAGTCCGACGTTGGGCATCGCGGGCAGGGTCAGCGCGTTTTCCCCAGCGCATCACAGCAAAGCGTCCAACCCCTTTCGGTCCAGCAAGTTCAGTAACTTGAGCGACGGGCCGCTGGGGTGCTTCTCACCGATCTCCCATTTGCGCACGGTAGAGGCGCTGGTGTTGAGCACCGAAGCCATCACCGTCTGACTCAAATTGTGCTGCTCGCGCAGGGCGCGGATTTGGGCGCTGTCATAAGGCGCAATCGGCTCCATGCACAGCGCGTCGAGCTTTTGCATCTTGCGCTTGTCGATGAATCCCAAACGCTCCAGGTCAGCCGCTGTTTCGTAAACCGTTTCCAGCACGCGACTGGCTGTTTGGGGTTTGGCCTTCGATTTCACTTTAGTGCTCATGACAAATCTCCTGTAATGAACCGTCTTGTACCGCGACTTCAAGCTGACGCCCGGTCAAGTCCAGCAGTTGTTTGGCCAGTCACTGCAAAGCTTCCAGCTCGGTACGGGAAACATTGGCCTTTTCGTTCTTTTCAAAACCGAACACGAAGAACCAACGACTGGCCCTGCGTGTGGCCACCAAGGTGCGGGCGCCCCCACGCTTGCCACGACCGGGCAAGGCAACACGCTTCTTGAGCACATCGCCACCCAGATCGGCATCCACCAGTCCGCCGACCATCTCGCTCACGGCCAAGCACAAAGCGTCATCCGTCAGATCGGTTTTACGCATCCACTTGGCAAATTGGCGGGTTTTGAAGACGCGGCGCATGATTTAAATTATGCCACTAAGTGGCATACATCGTAAAACCATCCGTGGTTCAACTGGCCCAAAGCCTTCTCAAACTGCTTGATACTGACCAGCTGCGGAGTGTGCAAAAAAAACGCAGCCCCCAGTCTCCCGGGTGCTGCGTTGTTACCTGAAGGCCCATGTCCTGGGCCTGACCATCAATACACCGGCTGGTGCTGCTTCAAACTCGCCATCACGTCCGCCGTCAGCGCAAACCCCGCGCCATACAACCCCGCCAATTCAGCACAACGCTTGGCGAACGCATCCACGCCCTGCCCATAGATGAATTGCAGCGCACCACCCGTCCAGGCCGGAAAGCCGATGCCGAAGATCGAGCCGATGTTGCCGTCGTGCACCGAGGTCAGCACGCCTTCTTGCAGGCAGCGGGCGGTCTCCACGGCTTGGCGGTACAGCAGGCGGTCTTTGATGTCTTGCTGACTATAGGCCACGTCGGCTTTTTCAAAGCGGGTTTTCAGTTCGGGCCACAGCACTTTTTTCTGGCCAGCGGGGTAGTCGTAAAAACCACCGCCTGCGGCGCGGCCTGGGCGCTTGAGCTCTTTGACCATGCGCTCGACCAGCAGTTCGCCGGGTGTGGCGGTGTGGGTTTTGCCTTCTTTGGCGAAGTCTTCGCGGGTTTGGTCCAGCACATGCACCGACAGCGACAGCGCGGTTTCGTCCAGCACGGCCAGTGGCCCCACGGGCATACCCACTTGCATGGCCAGGTTCTCGATCACGGGGGCGGGGATGCCCTCGCCCAGCATGGCCGCGCCTTCCATCACAAAGGTGCCAAAGGTGCGGCTGGTGTAAAAACCGCGTGAGTCGTTCACCACAATCGGCAACTTGCCCAGCGCCTGCACGTAGTCGTATGCACGGGCAATCGTCTCGTCGTCGGTTTGTGCGCCGCGAATGATCTCCACCAGCTGCATCTTGTCCACAGGGCTGAAGAAGTGGATGCCCACGAATTTCTCGGGCTTGGCGCTGGCCGTGGCCAGGCCGCTGATGGGCAAGGTGGAGGTGTTGCTGGCAAAGAAACCGCCCTCGGCGAGCATCGGCTCGGCCTCTTGGGTGACTTTGGCTTTGAGTTCGCGGTTTTCAAACACGGCTTCGATGATCAGGTCGCAGCCTTTGAGGTCTGCGGCGCTGGCCGTGGGCTGGATCAGTGACAACAAAGCCGCTTGTTTGTCTGCAGCCATGCGGCCTTTATCCACGCGCTTTTGCGTGAGCTTGTGGCTGTAGGCCTTGCCTTTTTCGGCGGCCTCTTGGCTCACGTCTTTGAGCACGGTGGCGATGCCCCGGCTGGCTAGTGAATACGCAATGCCCGAGCCCATCATGCCCGCGCCCAAGATGCCCACTTTTTGGGGCTTGTAGCGCGGTGCAGCTTTGGGGCGGCTTTGGCCGCCCTTGATGCTGTTCATGTTGAAGAAGAAGGTGTTGATCATGTTGCGCGCCACCTGGCTGGTCATCAGACCTGCGAGGTAACGGCTTTCGATGCGCATGGCGGTGTCAAAGTCCACCATCGCGCCCTCGACCATGGCGGCCAGCGCCGCTTCGGGCGCGGGGTACAGGCCGCGTGTTTTTTGTTTGAGCACGGCGGGGGCCACGCTCAGCATGCCCGCGATCTTGGGGTTGCTCGGCGTGCCGCCGGGCATTTTGTAGTCCTTGCGGTCCCAGAGATGTTGGGCAGCTTCGGGTTGGCCTTGGCTTGCCGCGATGTGCGCCAAAGCGCGTGGGCGCAGCTGGTCGTCAGTGGCCACGATCTCGTGCACCAGGCCCAGCTTTTGCGCTTCTTCGGGGCCAAAGAGTTTGCTCTCCAGCACATAGGGCTGCGCAGCCAGCAGGCCCAGCTGGCGCGTCATCTTGGTGATGCCACCGCCACCGGGAATCAAGCCCAGCGTGACTTCGGGCAGGCCGAACTGCGTTTTGGGGTTGGACGTGGCGATGCGGTGGTGGCCGATCAAGGCCACTTCCCAGCCACCGCCCAGCGCCGTGCCATTCAGGCAGCTGACCACCGGCACGCCCAGCGTCTCGATGGTGCGAAAAGCTTTCTTGATGCCTTCGATCTCGACAAAGACACGCGGGCCGTCCGAGGCTTGCGAGCGCATCACGCCTTTGAGGTCGGCCCCCGCAAAAAACGTGGACTTGGCCGAAGCCAAGATGATCCCTTTTAAAGACGCCTTGTCTTTGGCCACCTGCTCGGCCGCCTGGGTCAGGTCGGCCTGCCATTGCAAGCACATGGTGTTGACCGGCGAGCCTTGCTCGTCAAAGGTGATGGTGGCGATGCCGTCCGCCAATTCGTAGCGCAGTGTTTTCAAAATCATTTTTGTGTCTCCCTATCAAACGCGTTCAACGATGGTGGCAATGCCCATGCCGCCGCCCACACACAAAGTGGCCAAGCCGTAGCGCAACTTGCGGCGGTGCAGCTCGTCGATCAAGATGCCCAAAATCATCGCGCCCGTGGCCCCCAGCGGGTGGCCCATGGCAATGGCGCCGCCGTTGACGTTGACCTTGTCGTGCGGCACACCCATCTCTTGCATGAACTTCATGGGCACGGCGGCAAAGGCTTCGTTCACCTCGAACAAATCGATCTGGTCAATCGTCAGGCCCGCCTTGGCCAGCGCCTTGCGGGCAGCGGGCATGGGGCCTGTGAGCATGATGGTCGGATCAGCGCCCGACAAGGCGACCGACACGATGCGCGCACGCGGCGTGAGGCCGTGGGTTTTGCCTGCGGCCTCGGACCCGATCAGCACCGCCGCTGCGCCGTCCACGATGCCGGACGAGTTGCCTGCATGGTGCACATGGTGGATGCGCTCGACCTGTGGGTAGCGCTGCAAAGCCACCGCGTCAAAGCCCATCGCACCCAGTTGCTCAAAAGAGGCTTTCAGGCCGCCCAGTGTTTCCACCGTGGTGCTGGGTTTGATGAATTCGTCTTGCGCCAGGATGACCTGGCCCAGCTTGTCTTTGACCGGCACGACCGAGCCGTCGAAGTAGCCCGCAGCACGCGCAGCCGTAGCGCGCTTTTGCGATTCAACAGCAAAGGCATCGACATCGTGGCGGCTGAAACCGTTTATGCTGGCGATCAAATCAGCGCCGATGCCTTGGGGCACAAACAGCGTGGCACTGTTGGTTTCGGGGTCTTGCGCCCAAGCGCCACCGTCCGCGCCAATCGGCACGCGGCTCATGCTCTCGAGGCCTCCGGCCACGACCAAGTCTTCCCACCCGCTGCGCACTTTCATGGCAGCCATGTTGACCGCTTCCAGGCCCGAGGCGCAAAAGCGGTTGAGCTGCACGCCAGAGCAGCGCCAGTCCCAACCTGCCGCCAACGCCGCCACTTTTGGGATGACCGAGCCCTGCTCACCAATGGGCGAAACCACGCCCATGACCACGTCGTCTACCGCAGCAGTGTCAAACTGGTTGCGGCTTTGCAGCTCGCGCAGCACGCCTGACAACAAGCTGATGGGCTTGACTTCGTGCAAGCTGCCGTCTTTTTTGCCTTTGCCACGCGGTGTGCGTATGGCGTCATAAACAAATGCTTCGCTCATGAATGTCTCCTGGGGGTCATCAAGGGGTTTGCCCGGTATTTTCGGGATGCGACAAAGAGTA
>Ga0247843_1002122_pt1 | contig 37430 bp, 28 predicted proteins | sample LaCruzMarch2017__FD_192420 | JGI IMG/M metagenome (GOLD analysis project Ga0247843, IMG submission 192420) | Freshwater microbial communities from meromictic Lake La Cruz, Castile-La Mancha, Spain - LaCruzMarch2017_8m | ecosystem: Environmental > Aquatic > Freshwater > Lake | place: Spain...
GGCCTGCCCTCGGACCAGCGCATGCCCTCACGCAGGTGGAAGGTGAAGACGCGGCCATCGGCGCTGGCCTCGAAGGCGCGGGCCACGTTCGGCACGATGCGGGTATATTGCGGGTCCCAGCGCACCAGGCCCTGCGGGCCGACGATGCGCAGGATGTGGTTGTGGTCCGAACTGCCGCGCAGCCCGAAGCGCAGGCGCCCGCCATAGGTGCCGACGCGCTCCATCGGCGTGATCACCTCCGGCTGGCTGCCCACGCGCTGCGCCACCGGCGGCAATTCGCCGCGGGTGACGCGCTGGGCCAGGGCGGGCGCTTCGCGCGAGGCTTGCGCCGCGGCCTGCCCGGCGGCCCCCAATCCCACGGCCAAGCCCAGCACCAAGCCTGTCAGGCTGCGTCGTGCCCTCATGAACGTCTTCCTCCTGACGGCCGCCATTCTTGGCGTGCTTATCATACAACCAACATAGGTTCCGACAGGTTGGCGATGTTGTCAAACTGATTTTCGATCGGTTAGAGTTTCCCGCGGTCTGGACGACCCGACCGGAGGCCGATGCCAAAGCCGCCTGCCCGCCTTTCCCCAACCCAGGGCGCCAGCCATGTCCGCCGCTGAGGCCGAAGCGCCGCTCGGCCGCGACCGGCTGTATGAGGTGCTGCTCGGCCGAATCCTGTCGGGCGCCTATGCCCAGGGCAGCCGCCTGCCGAGCGAGGAACTGCTGGCGGCGGAATTCGCTGTCTCCCGCCCGCTGGTGCGCCAGGCGCTGGCGCGGTTGCGGGAGGAGGATTTCATCACCTCGCGCCGCGGTTCGGGTTCCTACGTCCGCAGCGCTGAGGACGCGGAGGGGCGGACCCCCTTCGCGGCGATTTCCTGCGTGGCCGACATCGAGCGCTGCTTCGAGTTTCGCCAGCATGTGGAATCCCGGGCCGCCGGGCTGGCGGCCCGCAATCGCGGCCCAGCCGATATGGCAGCACTGCGGGCCGCGCATGACCATCTGGAGGCGGTGCTGGCAACCGGCACGCTCGGCAACGAGGCCGATTTCCGCTTCCATGATTGCGTCGCCGCCGCCAGCGGCAACCGCTTCTTCCTGGAGACGCTCCACGTGCTGCGACCCCATATCGACACCTGCATGCGGATGCTCCCCCGCCTTGCGAACCGCCGCTCGCCAAGCCGCATCGCGCGGGTGCGCGCCGAGCATCGCGCCATTCTCGACGCGATCATGGTGCAGGAGGCCGACGCGGCGGAACGCGCCATGGCGACCCATATCGCCAGCGCGCAACGCCGGATTTTTGAGGGCGACGAGCCGGGGGTCGGCCGATGAGCGGCCCCGGAATCGAGCGCATCGGCACCCTGCACGCCCGCGTCGGCGAGGGCGCGCTCTGGGATGTCGGCGACCAGGCGCTCTGGTGGGTGGATATCCCGGCCGGGCTTGTCCATCGGCACGACCCCTCGGGCGCCGATCGCAGCTGGGAAATTGGCGAGGCGGTGGGCTGCCTGGCGCGGTGCGCGACGGGCGGCCTCATGCTCGCCACGCGCAGCGGCTTCCACCGCTTCGATCCGGAAACCGGGGGGCGCCAGGCCATCGCCGATCCCGAGGCGGCGAAGCCCGACAATCGCTTCAATGACGGCACGACCGACCCGCGCGGGCGATTCTGGGCCGGCACCATGAAGGATCGCGGCGACCCCGCGCCGGAGGGCGCCTTCTGGCGGCTCGACCCCGACCTGACCGTGGCGGCGGGCGCCAGCGGTTTCTGGACCACCAATGGCCTGGCCTTCGCGCCCGATGGCCGCACCATCTATTTCGCGGACAGCCACCCCTCGGTCCGCATGGTCTGGCGCGCCGCCTACGATGTCGAGACCGGGACGCATGGCACGCCCGAGCCCTTCTTCGACACGCGCGCCATCGCCGGCCGCCCGGATGGCGCAACGGTGGATGCCGATGGCTGCTACTGGCTGGCCGGGGTGAATGGCTGGCAGCTGGCGCGCATCACGCCGGGCGGGAAGCTCGATCGGATCGTCGAGATGCCGATCGAGCGCCCCTCCCGCCCCATGTGGGGGGGGGCGCGGCTCGATACCTTGTATGTCACCTCCATCGGTGTCGGGTTGACGCCGGGGACCGAGGCGCGGCAGCCCGATGCGGGCGGGCTGTTCGCCATCACCGGGCTCGGCACCGGCGGGCTGCCGCAAACCCGCTTCGCGGGCTGACGGGAAGGGCAGGGGATGCGCATCAACGGCTTGCGGAGCTTCATGACGCGCGACCGGGATCGGCCGCGGGTGATCGTGGCGATCGATACCGATGCCGGCATCACCGGCTGGGGCGAATGCTACAATCACGGGCCTGACCGCGCCCTGCCGCCGCTGCTGGAATATCTGGCGTTGCAGATCGGCGGCGAGGATCCGCGCCGCATCGAATATCTGGTGCTCAAGATGCTGCAGCAGGCGCGCTTCCCACCCGGCGCGCTGGGGCTGGCGGCGATCAGCGCCATCGACCATGCGCTGTGGGACATCAGCGCGAAGGCGCTTGGCGTGCCGGTCTACCAGCTGCTGGGCGGCCATGTGCGCGACCGCGTGCGGGTCTATCTGGGCGTCTATTCGGCGCCCGAGCCCGAGGCGGTGCTGGAGAATTGCCTGAAGATGGAGGCCGCCTACGGCCTCACGGCCTTCAAGCTCAGCCCCTTCCGCGCCGACGTGAACGAGGTGCCCTGGCGGGAGGTGCTGCGCAGCACCACGCGCTGGGTGGAACGGCTGCGCACCATCTGTCCCGACCGCTTCGAATTCGCCTTCGACGCCCATGCCCGCCTGTTCGAGCCCTGGCAGGCGGTGCAGCTCGGCAATGCGCTGGCCCCCTTCGACCCCCTGTTCTACGAGGAGCCGATGCGGCCGGAGAATATCGAGGCCTGGGGCCGCATCAAGCCGCAGATCAAGTGCCCGCTCGCCACCGGCGAGAGCCTGTACAGCCGCTTCGAATTCCTGCGCCTGTTGCAGCTGGGCGGCGCCGACATCATCCAGCCAGACATCTGCGTCGTCGGCGGCCTGCTGGAGATGCGCAAGATCGCCGCCCTGGCCGAGGCGCATTACGTCACGGTCGCGCCGCACAACCCGATGGGGCCGCTGGCGACCGCGGTGAACGTGCATTTCTGCGCCGCCCAGCCGAACCTGAAGATCCTGGAATATCGGCTGCCGCATGAGGCGCCCTATGTCCGCGACCCCTACCTGCCGCGCGACGGGCATCTCGACCTGCGGCCGGACCGGCCGGGCTGGGGCGTCGAGATCGACGAGGCGGTGCTGGCCGAGGACCGCTACATCCATTGGGAACGCAAGCTGCCGCGCCGCCCGGATGGCTCGACCGGCTATTGCTGAGCCGCCGCGGCGGTTGCTTCATCGGGCGGCAGCCGATAGCGTTCCTGCCCATTCTGTCGTCAGGCCCTCGCCATGCTGGCTCCACCCAGGCTCGATCCTTCCGGCGATCATGGGCGGCGCCCACCCGGTGTGGCGCGATGAACCTCGCCGGAAAGGTCTGCGTGGTGACGGGGGCGGCGGCGGGCATCGGCCGCGCCATCGCGCTGCGCTTCGCGGCCGCCGGGGCGATCCTGGTGCTGGCGGATCGTGATGGCGATGCGCTGGCGGCGCTCGACATCGATGCCGTGAAGCTGGTGGCGGATGTCACCGATGCCGACGCGCCTTCCCGCATCCTGGCCCCCGCCATCGCCGCCGGCGGGCCCGACGTGCTGGTGAACAATGCCGGTGTCACCACCGTCACGCCCCTGACCGAGACCAGTGACGAGGGCTGGGACGCCGCCATCGCCGTCTGTCTGCGCAGCGCCTTCCGCCTGTCGCGGGACGCCGTTCGGGCGATGCGCCCGCGCGGCCGGGGCGCCATCGTCAACATGGCCTCGGTGAATGGCATGATGGGGCAGCCCTGCGTCTCGGCCTATGCGGCGGCCAAGGGCGGCATCCATGCGATGACGCGGCAGATGGCGGTGGAATGCGGGCCCTTCGGCATCCGGGTGAATGCGCTCTCGCCCGGGCTGATCGTGACCGAGGCCTTCGCCGCCCGCTTGCAGCCCGATGATGTGGCGCTGACGCTGGAAGCCTATCCGCTCGGCCGGCTGGGCCGGCCCGAGGATGTCGCCGAGGCGGCGCTGTTCCTGGCCTCGGACGCTGCCGGCTACATCACCGGCGTCGACCTGCCGGTGGATGGCGGCCTGACGGCGCAGATGGCCGCCGCCGTGGTCAGCCCGCGCATCCGCGCCTGGAGCGGCCGCCCACCCTTGAGGTTCGCATGACCGACCACCCGCTGCGCATCGTCGCCGCGCGCCATTGGATGGTGCGCATGCCCTTCCACGCCGACATGGAATGGGCGTCCGGCCGGCGCACCGGCGTGACGCGCCTCGTGGTGCGCCTCCAGACGGCGGATGGCACCGTGGGCTGGGGCGAGACGATCTGCCTGCTGGATGCGATCCCGGCCGTGCTGGAGCGGATCGTGCTGCCGATCGCGCTGACCAAGCGCGCGGACCAGGCCGAGGCGCTGCACCGCCATGTGCTGGGTGCCGGCTATTATCACCATAAGCGCGCCGCGGTGATGGCGATCTGCGCTGTCGAGATGGCGATGTGGGACGCGTTCGGCCGCGCCTGCGGCCAGCCGCTGCATGCGCTGTGGGGTGGGCTGTGGCGGGACCGCGCCGACATGGCCGCCTATATCCTGGCCGCCGATCCCGCGCAGGCGGCCGAGGCGGCGCGCGCCTACCTCGCGCGCGGGCATCGCAGCTTCAAGGTGAAGATCGGCATGTCGGAAGCCACCGACATCGCGCTGGTGCGCGCCGTGCGGGAGGTGATCGGGCCGGACCTGCCGCTGCGCGCCGACCCGAATGGCGCCTGGACGCCGGGCACCGCGAAGCGGCAGCTGGAAAAGCTGCGCCCCTTCGACCTGCAGTATATCGAGCAACCGCTGGAGCTGGATGACCTGGCTGGCCACGCCATGCTCCGCCGCGCCCAGCCCGTGCCGATCGCGCTGGATGAGAGCGCCTATACGCTCGCCGACGTCGCCAACATCGTCCGCGCCGAGGCCGCCGACGTGATCCTGCTCGACCCGCATGAGGCGGGCGGCCTGTGGCCGGTGATCAAGCAGGCCGCCATCTGCGAGGGCGTGGGCATCCCCGTCACGCTGCATTCGGGGGGCGAGCTCGGCCTGTCGCAGGCGGCCTATCTGCATCTGGCCGCCGCCATCCCGAACATGACGATCGCGCTCGATACCGAATATGCCCATCTGGCCGGCGACATCGTGCGCGAAGGCTTCGCGCTGCAGGATGGCTGCTTCGCGGTGCCGACCGGTCCCGGCCTTGGCGTGACGGTCGATGAAGCCCAGGTCGAGCGCTACGCCGTCAATCGTATCGAAGGCGCCTATCTGGATGATCGGCGGCCGGGCTGGTTCCCGGTGAAGCCGGCCTACTGACATCGGGGAGAAAACAGCATGAATATCCGCATCACCCGCCGCGCCCTGGCCGCGGCCGCGCTGGCCCTTCCGGGCGCCGCGCGGGCGCAAGGCTGGCGGCCGGATCGCACGTTGCGCTTCATCGTGCCCTACACGGCCGGCGGCGCCTCCGACATCACCGCGCGGCTGCTGGCCGAGCGGCTGCGCGCCGCGCTCGGCCAGCCGGGCGTGGTGGAGAATCGCGCCGGCGCGTCGGGCATCATCGGCACCGAGGCGGTGGCCAAGGCGGCGCCGGATGGCACCACCATCCTGATGGTCGCCTCCTCCCATGTGGTGAACCGGGCGCTGTTCCCGAGCCTGCCCTTCGACCCGATCGCGGATTTCGCGCCGATCACGCTGACCGCCCATGTGCAGCTGGTGCTGGCGGTGCCGGCCGCGCATCCGGCGCGCGACGTGGCTGGGCTGATGGCCTGGGCGCGGACGCAAGGCGCCGGGCGTGCGGCCTTCGCTTCCTCGGGCAATGGCTCGAACCCGCATATTTTCGCCGCCGACCTGCTGCGCCGCGCGGGCGTGGAGATGGAGCATGTGCCCTATCGCGGATCCACCGCCGCGCATGCCGACCTGCTGGCCGGGCGGACACAGATGATGTTCGACGCCTATGCCGCCGTGGCGCCGCATGTGCAGGCGGGCACGCTGCGCCTGCTGGCGCTGGCCGGCCCCGTGCGCTCGCGCCTGCTGCCGGACCTGGCGACGGTCGCCGAGCAGGGTTTCCCCGGCTATGGCGCGACATCCTGGGGGTGCCTGCTGGCGCCGGCCGGCACGCCGGCGCCGGCCATCGCCGCGCTGAACGCCGCCGCGCGCGACATCCTGCTCAGCGCCGAGGTGCGCGACCGGCTGGCCTTGCTCGGCGCCGAGCCGGCGCCCGGCACGCCGGAGGAGCTGCTGGCCTTCATGCGCCAGGAACAGGCGCGCTACGTGGCGCTGGTGCAGCAGCTGGGTATCAAGGCGGACGGATAAGCGGGCGGTCCCCTGTTCCCTTCACGCGGGCGTGACGGCATGCTTTGCCCATGTCCAGCGCCGCCATCCCCCCCGATCCGCTCCTCCTGCGGGCCAAGCTCCGCCAGGTCGACCTGCTCGCCGCGCTCGAGGCTGCCGACCTCGACGCGCTGATCGCCACCGCCGAGATCCGACCCTTGCCGAGCGGCGCCGCGCTGTTCCGCGAGGGCGATGCCGGCGACGGGCTCTGGCTGCTGCTGGCCGGCGAGGTGCGCATCTGCCTCAGCCGCGACGGGGCCGAGGTGGAGCTGAACCGCCTTGGCGTGGGCAGCGCCATCGGTGAGATCGCGCTGATCGATGGCCAGCCGCGCAGTGCCGATGTGGTGGTGGCGAGCGACGCGGAGCTGCTGTTCCTGGGGCGCGAGCGCGCGCTGGAGGTGCTGGCAACACGCCCGGCGGCGCTGCTGACCCTGCTGCGCATGCTCTGCGCCCGGTTGCGGCGGTCGAGCGAGCAGGTGGCCGACGCCGCCGGCACCAACCGCACCGCCGAGCGCCGCTTCCGCCGCGCGCTCGACCTGGCACTCGACTGCAACGCGCTCACGCATCTGCCGGGCGGCCTCGCGGCCGACCGGATCGCGGCGGAGATCGCCGCCACCCCGGGCCGGCTGCGCGCACTCTGCTATTTCGACCTCAAGGATTTCAAGCCATTCAATGATATTCGCGGCTGGCTGGAAGGGAACCGCGCGCTGCTGCTGTTCGCCGATACGCTGGCCCAGCATGCGGCAGGCTGGCGCGGGGCCACCCTGTGCCATGTCGGCGGTGATGACTTCTTCCTGGCGCTGCCCGATGCCGGGCCGGATGCCGAGAGCCTGCGGGGGCGCCTGGCCAGCCTGCGCGATGCTTTCGGTGAAGCCGCTGCGACGGGCCTCTACACCGCGGAGGAACGGGCCAGCGGCGTGATCCAGGGGCTCGACCGCGATGGGCGGCCGCGCGGCTTCGCCCTGCTGAGCTGCGTCATCGGCACGCTCGTGCTCGCGCCCGAGGAGACGGCCGAGCCGATCGAGATCGGCGCGCGTGTGGCGGCCCTGAAGGATGCGGCGAAGCACGCCCCTGGCCGGATCGCGCTGGGCGGGTTGTTGGCGCCGGGCGCTGGCTGACCCACCCGCAGGGCGTCAGGTGCGCGGGCCCGGCCGATCCGCATCGCCGATCAGGGCGAAGGGCGCCCAGTAGAAAGGGTGCGGCGGGCTTTCCGGATCTTCGAGCAATTGCAGCTGCGCCGCGCGCAACGCCCTGGCCGTATCCTCGCCCAGCCTTTCGCGCCGGCGGAGCGTCTCCAGCACCGTCAGCAGCGCCGCCTCGTCATCGACGGACCAATGGGTGGCCAGCAGGCCGCGCGCGCCGGCGAACAGGAAGGCGCGCGCCAGCGCCGACAGCCCTTCGCCGCCCGAGCCCGCGCCGGTGCGCGTGGTGCCGGTGTTGCAGGCCGACAGCACGACCAGGTCGGCCGATAGCCGCCAGTTCAGCACCGTGCTGGCCGGCAGGAAGGACGCCGCCGCACCGGCGGGGCCGGCCGCGGGCGAGACCATCAGGGCCGGCTCCTCCAGGCAGGAAAGCTCGCCCGGCAGCACCGCATGGGTCGCGAAGTGCAGCACGCGGGCCGTCTCCACGGTCGGGCCGTCCAGCGTCGCGGCCGTGAAGGCGGCGCCGGTCCGCACCAGGGTGGCATCGCCGCCGCCCGACAGCATGCGCCGCGCCAGCTCAACCTCGCGTCGCGCCTGCGGCAGGGGCGGCAGGCGCGCGACCAGGCCGGCATCCTCGGCGCAGCGATCGGCCGGGAAATGGCGGGCAAGCTGCGCCGGCGTCGGCGCGACCGGATCGGCGAAGCCGGCAAAGGCCCCGCGCGCGGTCGATTGCGCGCGCGGATTGGCCCGCGCATCTGCCAGCGCGCGGGGATTCGCCCGCGCGGTCACCAGCGCCTGGGCGGAGGCCAGGTGCGTGATCGCATGGTTGCGCAGCAGCCAGGGTGCCGCGCGCAGCGCCGCCGGGTCGTCGGTGCGCAGCGCCGCCGGGTCGGCGGGGCCGGTCAGCAGCAGGTTGAAGGGCAGGGAGAGCATCGGCCCATCCGCCACCACCAGAAGCCGCGCGACCCCGGTCAGCAGCGGTGCGACCGGGCCCATGACAGCCTCATGCAGGGCCAGGGCGGCGGCGGTATCGAAGGGCGGCGGGCGGCCATCGGCGCCGACGGTGACAGTCGCGCGGATGCGCTCGACGAGCTGCGCGATCTCGGACTCGCCCAGCGCGATCCGGCGCGATTGCGGCGCCTGGCCGGCGCGCAGGACAAAGACGTGCCCGTGCTGCGGCCCGATCAGCATGGAGACCAGCGCCTCGTCGGGGTTCAGCCAGCGTTGAACCGCCTCGGCCTCCACCTGCAGGGCCAGCAGCTGGCGGTAGCCGGGGGCCGCGGCGGCGGCGGCGGCATCGGCCTCGGCCCGCGCCACCTCGGCCTCGGTGATGCGCGCATCGATGCCGCGCAGCGCCTCCGGCTCGGCGGCGTCGCGTTCGGCCAGCAGCGCCTGCACGCGCCGGTCGGCATCCTGCTTCAGGCGCAGCGCCGTGCCGATCGCGCTGTCGCTGCCGGCCGCCGCCAGCCGCGCGACGGACAGCGCGATCAGTCGCGTGGTCTGCTCGCGCTGGGCGAATTGCGCGGCCTCGAACATCTCGGCGGTCAGTCCGCGCGCCGCCAGCAGGTCGAGGAAGGGCATGACGCTGGCCACCGGCAGGGCGCGCTGGCGGGCCTTCAGGATGGGCAGGCCGGCGCGGAAATGCGCCAGGGCCGCATCCTCCTGCCCGATGGCCGCGGCGGCGCGCCCGGCGGCGAAGCGGGCGCTGGCTTCTGGCCGCTCGCCAGGCAGCGCATCGCCGAAGCGCTGGGCGGCTTCCCGCGACAGGCGGGCGGCGGCCTCTGTCCGTCCGGCCGCTTGGCTGGCGATGGCTTGGCTGCGCAGCGACCGGCCGACCAGCAGCGAGGGTTGCAGGTCGACGCGGCGCAGCATGCGGCTGGCGGAGGCCGCCATGGCCTGCCCTTCCGCCCCCCGGCCAAGCCGACCAAGGGCCACACCCTGCGCGCGCCGCGCCTCCGCCAGGCCCATCACCGCCGACAGGGCCAGCACATCCAGCGCCGGCGCCTCGCCATCGGCCACCGCATCCAGGTCGGAGGGCGCGCGGCTGGCATAGGCGGCATCGGCGCGCGCCAGCAGTGGCAGCGCGGCGGCGGGGTCACCGCCGGCGATGGCGGCCACGCCGCGATAATGGTCCAGCCGCGCGCCGGCAAGCGGATCGGCCGCGGTCGGCGCCAGCACCGCGGCGCGCGCGAAGGCCGCCGCGGCTTCCACGCTGCGGCCCTGGGCCGCCAGGCTGAGGCCGAGCGCGGTCAGCGGCCCGACCGTGTCGGGATGCTGGCCCCCCAGCACCCGCTGCTGCACGGCCAGCGCGCCGCGGAAGGCATCGGCGGCGGCGGTGAAATCCTCCACATCGTGCAACCCGCGGCCGAGCTGCATCAGCGCCTCATACCGGCCGATCTCGGTCGCGCCATAGGCTTCCGCCAGCAAGGTGCGCGCGGCGATGCCCAGCGCGTCGGAGCGCACGGTCTGCGCCCCCGCCGAGGGTGTCTCGGCCACCAGCCGTTCCACCACGGGCAGCGCGGCGCCGATGCCCTCGGCCAGCACGGGCCCGCCCGGGCCGGCGGCGACCAGCGCCAGATGCGGCCAGCCGCCAACGCGCCGCCGGCATTCGAGCATGCGCGCCGGCGCCCCCGATGCCAGTCGCGTGCTGATCGGCGGGTCGCAAATCAGCCGCGCCTGCAACCCGGCCATCCAGATCCCGCCCGAGAGCCGGTCCAGCGTGGCCGCGTCGGTCGGGCCGGCCAGGCGCACCACCCGGGCCGCGGGCTGCGTCCAGCCGGCGCAGACAATGTCGAGGGCGCCGCGCACCGGCAGGTCGGCCGTGGGGATCGGCGCGGGCCGGGCGAGGCAGGCCTCGCCGCGCGCATTGGTGCCGGCGGGCTGGCCAAGGTCGCTGCCGGCCACGCGGCTGATATAGGCGCTCTCCGGCGGTCGTTCGCAGGCGGCGAGCAGCCCAAGGCCGAGGAGGAGGGCCAAATGCCGGAACCGCATCATTCCTCCGACAGGCCGAGCGGCAGCACCAGGTCCGGGTCCGCCAGCCGCGCGCGCGGAATCCGGCTTGGCACCAGGCGTTGCGGGGGGCGGAAGGGCTCGGGTGCCGTGCGCACCTGCGTGGTGCGGGCCACCGCCTCGACGATCGTGGCGGCCAGGATCTTCGGCGGGTCGATCTCCTCGGCCTGCTGCTCCTGCACCTCGGCCAGGATCTGCGCGATGGGATCAGGCGCCGGGTCGGGCGGCGGCGGCGGTGGTGGCGGGGGCGGCGGGATCGCGCAGGTGGCGAGCGCGATGATGCAGTCGTTCAGCAGGTAGCGCGCCTGGATGGTGACATCGTCCTGGGCCGTCAGGGTGGCACGCCGCGCCGCCGCGGCGCCGGCCTCCCCGCCCACGGTCCCGGCCAGTTGCGCCCCGCCGCCGCGCCCCACCAGCCCAAGCCGGCCGGCCACCAGCTGGCCGCTGGCCGTGCCACCATCCAGCAGCAGGAACAGCGGCGCGCTGCCGGCCTCGAGGTTGAGCGACAGGGTGCCGCCAACGCCCGCGACCGGCGGCGCGAAGCTGGCCAGTTGCATCGGCTGGTCGGCATCGGCCAGGCCCGGCTGGTCCGGGAGGGCGAAGCCGATCCCGGGATTCGCGCGGACGTCGAAGATCAGCGCCGGGCGGGCGGCCGGGTCGACCAGGCGCGCCGGCGCGCCGGCGGTGATCAGCGGCGCCGCGAACCAGCCTGAGCGCGTGAGGTCGAGCGCCGTCCCGTCCAGCCTGAGGCTCCCCGCCACCACTTCCAGTGTCGCGGCCGCCAGGGTGCCGCCGAGCGCCGCCGTGCCCCCCGCACCCAGCCGCAGCCGCGCTGGCGTGCGAAGGACGCCGATGTTCAGCAGGTCACCGCCGACCTCGATCGCGATGCTGCTCGTCTCGTTCGGCCCGGTGCCCACCGCCTCGATCTTGCCCGCATTGACCAGGTTGCCCGGCGTGGCGATCTCGATCGACTGGCCGGCATTTCCGGTCGCGCGCGTCCAGCTGCTCACGATCCGGCCGGTGGCGCGGTTGAGAATCTCGCCCTGGGCCTGGATGGTCAGTTCGCCCTCGGCGCTGATCGTGCCTTCATTGCCGATGCGGCTCGCGGCCTGCAACAGCAATCGGCCGGCCGCGTCGGCCCGGCCGGTGCCGCTCAGCGCCTCGACCAGCCCGGTCGCTTCCTGCGTCAGATCGCCGCCCACCAGGATCGACAGGGCCGGCGTCGCCATGGTGGAGCGGACACCACCAACCTCGCCACCGGTGCCGCGCAGCGTGCCGCTGTTGGTGAGCGCGCCGCCAACCACCAGCGCCAGGCCCGTGGCTGAGTCGGACGTGTTTGCGGCGGCGCCATCGATCAGCCCGCGATTGGTCAGCAGCGCGGCGTCGATGGCGATGCCGCCCCCGCCGGCGATGGTCCCCGCATTGAACAGGTGGCCGCCGGCCCGCAGGTCGATCGCGCCACTGCCCGCGGAGGCGATCCGCGCGCAGGCCGGCCCGGCGCAGGCATCGCCGCGCAGCAGCGCCGCCGCCACCGGCCCGCCCAGATCATGGAGCAGCGGGCCGGCCTCGGCGGCCGGTGCCAGCAGGGTGAACCCGGCCGTGCTGGCCAGGCTGATCGGCGATTCGGGGCCGGTCTGCACCGTGTTGAAGATCGTGATGCTGCCATCGAGCTCGGTCGGACTGTTCAGGGCACCCAGCGCCTGCAGGCTGATGCCCCCGCCGCCGCGATGGCCCAGTGCCGGCAGCCCGGCCGACAGCCCGCCGGTCAGCGCGATGCCGCCGGCGCTGATCCGGATGCTGTTGGCGCTGATGCCGCTGGAATCGCCAAAGCCGGCCAGGTGGAAGGCGCCGGTCGCCTCGGCCACGAACAGGCCTTCGGCGCCGGGCACGGCGATGGGCACCTCCACGCTGACCGACCCGGCCTTGGCGAAGATTTGCAGGGCGCCGCGGGTGGACGGGCCGAGCGATCCGCTGATCGGGCCATCCAGGCGAATCTCGGTGCCCTCGATCAGCACCTGGCCCGCGGAGTCGATCGCCCCGGCCCGGACCGCGCCGAACGCCGAGGAGAGCCACACCCCCGGCAGGCCGTCGGCGATGGTGGAACTGCGGGTGCCACGCGAGACCACCCGCCCGGTATTCACCAGCCCGGCCTGGCCGGACATGATCACCGCATAGCCATCCAGCGCATCCGCGCGGCTGTTCTGGGCCACGCTCTCGCCGCTGTGCAGCAGGGCACCGGTCGCGGCCGCGGTCAGCCCGCCCTGCACCGTGAGCGTTCCGAGCAGCGTCATGTCGGCGCCGGCCGCCAGCGACATCGATCCGCCGCTGGCCGACGCGCCCGCCGTCAGCGCGCCGTCGATGTAGACCTCGCGCGCCGCGTTCAGCGTCAGGTTGCGGGTGGCGCGCAGCGAGGCGCCGGTGGTCGGGAAGACGCCATAGATCAGCGCCTCGTCAAACAGGCCCGCCGCCGAGGGAATCGCGTCGATCGCATCGGCCAGCGTCTCGGCACTGCCGACATGGATGAAGCTGGCGCCCGAGACCATGCGCAGGTCGCGGGCATTGACCATCCCGGTGATGGAAATGCCGCCATTCAGCAGGTTCTCGTCCCGGGCGGACCCGGCCGCGATCAGTTCGAGCGGCAGGGTGGTGGCGATCAGTGTGCCGGCCACCCCGATGCCGCCCGCATTCACCGTCACGCCAAGGGCGCTCACGCTGCGCTCCCCGCCCAGCATGAAGCGCCCGGCCGGCGTGGTGGCGGTGAAGCGGCCGAGCGGCAGGTTGATGTCGGCGTCGATGAAGATGCCGCTGTCGAAGCTGGACACGCTGCCCGTGGTGGTCAGCGTCAGGTCGCCGCTGCGCTTGTTGATCGGCGCCAGCACCAGGATCGCTTCCTGCGCCTCCAGCAGGCTGGCGCCGGCCTCGGCGGACAGCGTGCTCGCCAGGATTTCCGACACGCCGGTGCCGGTGCCGGTGCCTGTGAACGCATCCACCACATGCAGCACGAGCGGATCGACCAGCAGGCTGCCGGCCATCCCGCCGGGCGCGCTGACATCCACGGCCGCCCCCATCAGCACCTGGCCGCGCGAGGAGACCTCGACCTGGCCGCCGGCGCCGCCGCCCGCGCCGCGTGCCGCGATGGTGCCCAGCGCCTCGGTCCGCGTCTGGCTGTGCAGGATCACCTCGCCACCCGCACCGCGCCGCGTGGCATCCGCCCGGATGCTGGCACCCGGCGCCATGGCGACGCCGCCGCCGAGCCCGGCGGGCGCCCTTTGCCGGCTCCGCGCATCGGCGCCGACCACCACGCGGCCGCCGCCCGCGCCGCCGCTGGCATCGATCCGGGCGGTGGGCGTGAGGCGCGCGGTGCCGCTGGCCACCACCTCCACCGTGCCGCCGCGGCGGGCGGTGCCGCCGGTGGCGCCGATCCGGCCGGACACCACCGCATCGCCGCCTTGCGCGCGGATGGCGGCGCGCCCGGTGCCGGTTCCGATCGTGCCGACCTCGATCGTGCCGGCCTGGGAGACCAGCGTCTCGATCACGCCACCCGCCGCGCGGGCGGCCAGCAGCACGGTGCCGCCCTGCGCCTCGATGGTGCCGCCATTGGTGACCAGCGCGGCGCCGCCGCCGCGGCTTTGCACCTGGCCGGTCACGTCGAGCGCGATCAGCCCATCGCCATGCAGGTCGAGCGCATAGGCCTCGGCACCGCCCATCACCACGCGGCCGAGCCGGGCGCGGATGCGCCCGCTATTGGCCACTTCCGGCCCCACCAGGGCCGCCAGGCCGCCCTCGGCCACGGTGACCTCGCCGGCATTGGCCACGCGCGCACCGGCGCGCGCCGGCTGGTCGAAGCGCATGCGGCCGGCCATGAAGGCTTCATTGGTGATTCCGGGCGCCGAGGCGATCAGGCTGCCGACATTCACCTGCGCGCCTTCGCTGAACACCACGCCCGAGGGGTTGGTGATGACCACGCCGCCATTCGCCCGGATGCGTCCGGCGACGGTCGAGGGATCCCCCGCCTGCACGCGGTTCAGCGTCCAGGATTGGGCGGAGGGCTGGCGGAACTGCACCGTATGGTCGCGGCCCACATCGAAGCGCTGCCAGTCGATCACCGCGCGGTCGCTGCCCTGGGTGATGGTGGTGCGACCCGGGGCGGTGCCGATCGTGGCCTGGCCCGCCGTGACGCGGCCGCCCGAGGGGCCGGTACCGGGCGCCGGCTGGGCGGCCGCCGGGCCGGACAGGGCCAGCGCGGTCAGCGCTGTGGCGCACATCAGGCGGGCGCGCATCAGTAGCGCACCGTCAGCCGGCCAAAGGCGGCCTGCTGGGGCAGTGCCTCGACCTCGGCGCCCGAGGGCCGCCGCGTCAGGCGCCACACCCCCTCCAGCTCCAGCGACAGGTTCTCGGCGATGGTCAGCCGCACGCCGCCGCCCCAGGAGGCAAGGCGCCGATCCGGGTCGCCCGGCAGCACCTCGAAGCTGCGGCCGGCATCGACGAACAGGTAATATTGCGCGTCGGGCCGGATCAGCCGCTCGGTCCAGTCCGCCAGGCCAGGGGCGGCGGTGAACAGCGAGGGCGCCGGATTGTCCTGCAACACGGTGTATTGCAGCTCCAGCCCACCGCCGACCGCCCGGTCGCCGGTGACCTGGCCCGAGACGAAGCCGCGCCCGAGCCGGTTGCCGCCGAGATAGAATTTCTCCGATGAGGGCAGCGCATCGGCCGTCCATTGCCCGCCGAGCGTGGTCTGCAGCCCCAGCACCGACCCATCGGCGAACAGCCGCAGCGGCTGGCTGCGCACCGCCTCCAGGGTGAGCTTGGTGAAGCCGAACTCGGCGCCGAGCCGGCTGGTGCCAGGCTGATCGCCCGAACTGGCGCCGAAGGCGGCGAGCCCCTGGTGCAGGCGGAACGAACCCTGGGTGGTGGCGGCGGCCGGCACCGGCAGCAGGGCGTCGCGCAGGCTGCCCTCGGCGCCGAGCCGCAGCACCCGCACCCGGTCCAGGCTGACCTGGCCGCGTGCGCCATCGGGCGGCAGGTCGGCCAGCAGGCGGCTATCCACCGCCTCCAGCAGCGCGCCGAGGGTGAGATTGGCAGGCCGGCTGCGCAGCAGCGGGTAGGAACCGCCGATGCCCAGCACCTGCGTCTCCCCGCGATAGCCGATGGCGGCCAGCGCGCCGCCGGGCTGGGTGGCGCCAAGCCCGGCATGGGCGCGCACCCGCAGACCGCTGCCGCCGAGGAACAGCTCCTGCCCCACTTGCAGGAAATTCTGGCCGCGCCCGAGGCTGGTGCCGGTCTGCAGCAGCGACACGTCCGTCCGCTCGGCCAGGCTGCTCAGGCTGCTGACGGTCAGGCCGGCCACCAGCTGCTCGCGGCCGGTCGTTGTGCTGCCGCGATTGTCGACATTGAGCAGGCCGCTTGCCGCCTGCCGTCGCAGCTGCACCACCAGTGTCAAGGCGCCGGGTTCGCGTTGCGCGGGCCGCAGCAGCGCGCGCGCGCTGACGCCGGGAAGGTCGGACACCAGCAGCATCGCCCGCTCCAGCGCGGCCGCCGGCAGCGGGCGCTCGGCCAGCAGCGGGTTCAGGAAGCGCAGCGCCTGGGTGCCGGCGGGGCCGATATCGCCATCGAGGAGGATCTCGGCGATGAAGCCCTCGGCCACCACCAGCACCAGCTCGCCCGCGCCCTCATCGGGGCTGCGGCGGAGCACGGCGCTCACGGCCACATAGGGGTAGCCGGCGGCGCGGTAGCGGTGCAGCACCGCCTGGCGCAGGGCCTCGACCTCGGCCGGCGGCACCGCCCTTCCGGCCAGATCCGCCAGTTCGGCGGCAAAGGCATCCGCGGGCAGCAGGCTCGACCCTTGCAGCCGGGCGCGGTCGATGGCGAGGATTGGCGCGGCGCCGGGTGTGGCGGTGGCGACGCGCCCGGCGGCGGCCTCACGCGCGGGAAGCGGCGCGCTGGGCGGCAAGGGGGGGGGCGGCAGCGCCCGGGCGATCGGGTCCGCCCCGGCGGGTGCCCCGGCAGGTGGCAGCGTCTGCGGCGTTGCCGGCAGGGCGAGCAGGATGGCAGCGGCCAGCCCGCACCCACGCCCGGCTGCCGCCAACCTCATTGCGTCGTTGGGCGCGATGCCGCCGGTTGCGCCGTCCGGCGATCCGCCGCCGGGGTCGCCGGGCCGCGGGTGCCGGCCGGCACCGTATCGCGCGGACCACCGCGCGCCGGCAGGCCGAGCGCACCGCGCGAAATCGGGCGGTCACTGTCGATGCGGTCGGCGGCGCGCCCCTGAGCGGCCGCCGGCGCGGTTGCCAGCCATGTGGTCGTCACCAGCAGGGCGGCCAGGGAGGTGATGGAATGGATCGCGGACATGCAACCTCTCATTAATGTGTGGGACGTGACGGAGCAACGGTTTGTTATCGGTGAAACCCTACAACCGTGATCGCAAAACCGTTGTGCGCTTGCGCACACCCTTTATGGTGTGCGCTTGCGCACATCTTCGGTGGTGTGCTGGCGCACATGCCACTTGCGGCCCGCCCCCGGCTCCGGCCAGGATCGCGCATGAGCCATCCGCCTTCGCTGCCCTTCCTCGAAGGGGCGCCGCCCGAATTCCTCGCCGAAGCCATGGCCCAGCTGGTCTGGCGCGACGTCCCGGCCGGCGCGGCCGTGGTCGAGCGCGGCGATGATTCGCGGGACGTGTTCTTCGTGGTGTCCGGTGCCATGCGCGTGCTGGTGCCCGATCCGAAGGGGCAGGAGACGATCTTTGGCGATCTCGGCCGGGGTGAAATGTTCGGCGAGATGGCGGCGATCGACGGCGCCGTGCGGTCGGCGAGCATTACCGCCCTGACCGATTGCCGATTGGCCGTTCTGCCGGCGGCCGCCTTCCTGCGCCTGGTCGAACTGAGCCCGGTGCTGGTCCAGCGGCTGCTCGCGCTGCTGCTGCGGCGGTTGCGCTGGCAGGAGCAGAGGCTGCTCGATCGCGCGCTGCCGGTGCGGTGGCGGCTGGTGGCGGAGCTGCTGCACCTGGCCCGGCCGCGCGCGCAGGACCCCAATGTGTGGGTTGTCTCGCCGCCACCGACCCATCAGGTGATGGCAGCCCGGGTCGGCGCGCGGCGGGAAGCCGTGACGCGCGAATTCGGCCGGCTCTCGGCCGAGGGGCTGTTGGTCGTGGACCGGGGGGCCATCCGCCTGTTGGCGCCTGGCGCGCTGGAGGCAGGCCTGGCCGCCGCGCGCGGCGCGTGAATAGCCCTTGCCCGGGGCGCGGCTTTCGGCCGAGTCTCGGCCCGGACTCGCTGCCCCTCTGGATTGGACATGATCTGGTCGTTGAAACCCTGGCTTGTTGGGCTTGCGTTGGTGGCGGGCGCGCCGGTGGCTGCCCAGCAGCGCGCTGCCCCGCCCCCGCCCCCGCCCCCGCCAGCGGCCCCGGCCCCGGCGCCCGCCCCTGCGCCGCCGGCCCCCCCGACGCCGGGCCGGACCACCGCGACCTATGGTGACTGGACGCTGCGCTGCCAGGGCGCGCCGCCCGCGCGCGCCTGTGAATTGGCGCAGCTCATCGGCAACCGCGCCGGACAGGCGGTGGTGCAGATCGCGCTCGGCCGGAGCGGCGCCGGTCCGAGCCAGGGCTGGAAGCTGGTGATGCTGATCCCGGCCAATGTCTCGGCGCAGCTGCCCTTCGCGCTGGTACCCGAGGAGCGGGCGCGCGCCCTGCCGCTGGTGCTGCGCGCCTGCGGGCCCGCCGGGTGCCTGCTGGATGCCGAGTTCCGCGAGGACCCCTGGGCACGGCTCGGCGCGCGGGAAGCGCCGGCCCGGCTGGAATATCGCGACGCGGCGCAGGCCGAGATGGTGGTCACCGTGTCGCTCCGTGGCCTGCAGCCGGCGCTGCAGGCGCTGGCGCGCGAACCCGCCCCCGGCTAGCCGCATGGCCGGGGCCGCCACAGGCCGGTGGCGACGCCGGCGCGGCCTGGTGGCAGCGCATCTGGCGCTGGCGCTGGTGCTGGCGCTCGAAGTCACGGGCGCGCTCCAGGCCCCGGCGCTCTGGCTGCATGACCGGCTGATCCAGCTGCGCGCCGGCCGCGCCCCCAGCGCCGACATCGCCCTGGTGCTGATGCGGGAAGCCGATGTGCGCCGCTTCGGCTGGCCGCTGCCCGATGGCACGCTGGCCGCGCTGCTGGAGCGCCTGGCCGAGCTTGGCGCCGGCCCCGTGGGCGTCGCGCTGTTCCGCGACCTGCCGCAGCCGCCGGGCAGCGACGCGCTGGCCGACATCGCCTCGGCCGCCGCCGACATCGCCTGGGTGGCGCGCCTGACCGGGCCGGCGGCGCAGCGCGTGGCGCCCCCCTTCTTCCTGGACGAGGCCGACGCGGCCGGCGCCATCGCCCTGGCCGAGGTGCCGGCCGATCCGGGAGGTGTGGTGCGCCGCGGCCTGCTGGTGGGCTTCGATCCGCAGAGCGGCGCGAATTATCTCGGCCTTGGCGCCGCCCTCGCCACGCGGATCCTGGGGGAATTCCCCGAAGCGCTGGACGAGGCGGGGGAGCGCATCGCGCTTGGCGGGCGTGAGGTGCCGCTGTTGCAGCCGCGCGGCGCACCCTATGGCCAGGCGGATGCCGGCGGCTACCAGATCCTGCTGGATTTCGCGGCCGGCGCCGCTGGCTTCCCCGATATCGGCCTCGGCGCCGTGCTGGCCGGGGAGGGGGCGGCGATGCTGCGCGGCCGCGCCGTGGTGATCGGGATCGAGGCGCCGAGCGTGCGCGATGGCTTCACCACGCCGCTCAGCGCCGCGCGGGGCGCCGGCGCGCTGGACAGTTCGGCGGTGCTGCACGCGCATGTGGCGGACCAGCTTTTGCGGCTGGCCCGCGGCCAGTCACCGGGGCTCAGCCCGCTGCCGACCTGGGCGGAGCCGCTGGCGGCCTGGCTCGCGGCGCTGCTGGGCGCCGCCTTGGCCTATCGCGTGATCAGGCCGCTCCGCGCCCTCGCGACGCTGCTGGTCGGGCTCGGCGCGCTGGCGGCGCTTGGGCACCTGGCCTTCGGGAAGGGAATCCTGCTGCCGCTGGTGCCGACGGGCCTGGCTTTCGCGCTGGCGGCGATCGCGACGCTGTCGGTGCTGAACGCCGCCGGCGTGCAGGAACGACGGCAGTTGCGCCGCAGCTTCGACAGCTACCTCGACCCGGCGATCATCGATGAATTGCTGGCCGAGCCCGAGGGGCCGCGCCTGGGCGGCGAGCAGCGCGACATCAGCGTCCTGTTCTCCGACCTGGCCGGCTTTACCGCGCTGGCGGAGACGCTGCCGCCAGCGCAGATGGCGGCGCTGCTGAACAATTATTTCGAGGTGCTGGCCCTGGCCGTCACGCGGGCCGGCGGGCTGGTGGCGGAATTCGCCGGCGATGGCATGCTGGCGCTGTTCGGCGCCCCGCATCGCCAGCCCGACCATGCGGAGCGGGCGGTGAACGCCGCGCTGGCGATCGATGCCGCCGCCGAGGCCTTCCGCGTGGCGCAGCACAAGGCGGGCGTGCCCTGGGGGGCCACGCGCATCGGCGTGCATTCGGGCCAGGCGCTGGTCGGCAATATCGGCACGCGCTCGCGCCTCAAATACGGGGCGGTGGGCGATGTGCTGAACACCGCGTCCCGCATCGAGGCGCTGAACAAGCAGGTCGGCACGCGGCTGCTGGTCTCGGCCGGCACCGCCGCACGCTGCGAGACCCATCTGCTGCGCCCGATCGGGGTCTTCCTGATCCGCGGCAAGGCCCAGCCGATGGAACTCGGCGTGCCCACGCCCCGCAGCCCCGCGGCGCTGGCGCATATCGAGGCCTATGAATTGCTCCGCGCCAATCCGGCCGAGGGCCAGGCGCAGCTGCTGCGGTTGGCGGCGGCGGCGCCCGATGATCCGGCCCTGGCCTTCGTGGCGCAGCGGATCCGCGCGGGCGACAATCTGCTGGCGATGCAGCCCTGAGGGCGCAAAAGAGATACCAACGGCCGAATGGATCGACCTGCGGGCGGCGCGAGCCGCCCGAGCGCCCGAATGGGCGCCGCGCCCCATGGCGCGAGGCAAGCGGCCGGATGGCCGCGCCCGCCGCCTGAGGGCGCGAAAAAAACACCAACGAGTCGCTGCAAGCGGCCGTTGGTGTCAGGCGGCCTGTTCGCGCGCCGACAGGATCGCGTGGGCGCGCCGGAAGGCCGCCGCCATGCGATCGGCCGGCATCGCGCCGCTGAACAGCAGATGGCGGTCCATCAGGAAGGAGGGCACGCCTGAAATGCCGCCCTGGCGCGCCGCCTCATCCTCGGCCAGCACCTCGGCGAGGTGGGCGTCGCCCGCCAGCATCGCCGCCATGCCCGGCAGGCCGGCATCGGCCGCCACCCGGTCCAGCGTCTCGGCCGCGCCGATATCCTCGCCATCGTGGAAATAGGCGCGGAACAGCGCCTCGGCCACCGCGTGCTGGATGCCGGCGGCCTCGGCCGCGCGCAGCACCCGATGGGCGGCGATGGTGTTGGGCGTGCGCAGCATGCGGTCATGCCGGAAGGTCACGCCCGCCGCGCGCCCGGCCTCGGCCACCTGGCGGTCCAGCTCGGCGCCGCGTTGCACGCTGCCGAATTTCTGGGCGCGGTAGGTGGCGCGTTCCACGCCTTCCAGCGGCATCTCGGGATTGAGCTGGAAAGGGCGCCAGCGGATGGTCAGCGCCAGGCCCTCATCGGCCAGATCCGCCAGGGCCGCGTCCAGATGCGCCTTGCCGATCCAGCACCAGGGGCAGATCGCGTCGGAGACGATGTCGAGCGTGCGCATGGGTTTCTCCGTCAACGCAGATGGGCAAGGCGTGCCGGCACCGCGCGCAACACATCCTCCGCCGCATTGGCGAAGGCAAGCCGCAGGTGGCGGTCCTGGCCGGGGCCGAAGAAGGGGCCGGGCAGGGTCAGAAGCCCCGCCTCGGCGGCCAGCTGCTCGGCGGCCTGCATGGCGTCCGGGGCAGCCTCGGGCAGGCGGAGATAGGCGAAGTAGGTGCCGATCGCCTCCAGCCGCCAGCCCGGCAGCGGCGAGACCGCATCCCTGAACAGCTGGGCGCGGGCCGCCATCAGGGCCCGGTTGCCCTCCCGCCAGGCGCCGAGCGCCGGGACGGCCCAGGCGAGTGCGGCCTGCGCCGGGCGACTGGGGCAGATCTGGAGCGTGTCGAGCGCCTTGGCGAACTCGCCCTGGAAGGCCGCGCCGGCGACCACCGCGCCGATCCGGTGGCCGGGCACGCAATAGGCCTTGGAGAAGGAGTAAAGGTGCACCAGCACGTCCCGCCAATCAGGGTCCTGGAACAGCGCATGCGGGGTGCCGGCCACGAAATCGCGATAGGTCTCGTCCAGCACCAGCGCCGCGCCATGGCGCCGGCAGATGGCGGCGATGGCCGCGATCACGGCGGGCGGATAGACCGCCCCGGTCGGGTTGTTCGGCGAGACCAGCACCACGGCGCGGGCGCGGTGTGCGGCCAGCAGCGATTCGACCCGGGCCGGATCGGGCACGAAACCATCCTCGGCGCGGGTCGGCAGCGGGATGGGGCGGGCGCCCTGCAGGGTCAGGGTCATGTGATGGTTGAAATAGTGCGGCGTGGGCAGCAGCACCGCCTCGCCCTCGGCGGCCAGCGCGGCCATCACCATGGCGAAGGCCAGGTTGCAGCCGGCGGTGATCGCCACCTCGGCGGGCGCGATGGGGGCGCCGTAGCGCGCGCCGATGTCGGCGGCGAGCGCGGCGCGCAGCGCCTCATCGCCGGCAATCGGGCCATAGCCGGCCGCGGCCGCGCTGCCCGCCGCCTCGGCCAGGTGCGCCAGCAGGTCGGGCGGCGGCGGATAGCCCGGCACCGCCTGCGTCAGGTCGAGCGCCGGGCCGGCGGCACCGGCATAGCGCGCGGCCCAGGCGCGGGCGGCGGGAATAGGCGGCAGGGCGGTGGCCCGCAGGCGGGGGGACAGGATCATGGCGGCGCCAAGCTTCGGGCCTGGCGCCGCCCCTGACCAGGGGGGCTATCCGCGCAGGGCCGCGCGCACGCGATCCGGCGTGAAGGGGATTTCCGGCACATGCCGCCCCGTCGCCGCCAGGATGGCGTTGGCGATGGCCGCGCCGGTCGGGGCCTGGCTGCCCTCGCCGACGCCGAGCGAGGGCAGGTCGGGCCGGTCGATCAGCGCGCTTTGGATCCGTGGCGTGTGGCTGAAATCGAGGATCGGGTAGCTCTGGTAATCCTCGCTCACCATGCGCCCGGCGTCCCAGCGTCCCTCCTCCATCAGGGTCCAGGAGGTGGCCTGCACCATGCCGCCCTCGATCTGGTTGGTGACGCCATCCGGGTTCACCAGCCGCCCGGCCTCGGTCGCGGCCCAGAGCTTCTCGACCCGCACCGCGCCGCTGCCCACATCCACCGCGACCTCGGCCACCACCGCCACATGGCTGTCGCTGTTCTTGTACTTCGAGAGGCCAACGCCGGTGCCCCGCAGCACGCTGCCGGCGGCCGAGGCCCGCCCAAGCGTGATCGCCCGTGGCTGCCAGCCGGAGATCTCCACCGCGCGCCGCAGCACGGCGACCAGGCGCGGATCGGTCAGGTGGCGCAGCCGGTAGGCCACCGGATCGACGCCGGCCAGCGCTGCGCATTCATCGAGGAACATGTCCGCGGCGACGGCGTTGAAATAGCCCCCCAGCGTGCGGAGCGCCGAGGTGCGGACCGGCATCGCGGTGTGGAAATGCGTGGTCACCCGCTGGCCCGGTACCGCGTAGATCGGCACCGCGTTGCGGCCGGCGGCGCCGTTCGGCAGGGCGCCATCGGTGATCGGCCCGATCGGCACCGGGTTTTCCAGGTGCCAGGCGCTGCGCAGATTGCACCCCGTGGAGCCGCCCGGCCGCGTGCTGTGCGGGAAGGACCACACATCATGCCCCCAGGAGGTCAGCGCGCCATCCGCCGCCAGCCCGGCCTCCAGCCGGACCACCATGGCCGATCCCCAGGGCGCCCAGCTCATTTCCTCCTCATGCGTCCAATGCACGCGGATGGTCCGGCCGGGCAGGGCGCGGGCCAGCAGTGCCGCGTCCAGCGCCACATCGTCGGCGCCATTATGGCCGTAGCAGCCCGAGCCCTGGGCATGGATCACGCGGATCGAAGCGGGCGGCATGCGCAGGCCGCGCGCCAGGTCGCCACGCAGCGGGAAGGGCCCCTGCGCGTGCGACCAGACGGTGAGCCGCCCTTCCTCGAACTTCGCCAGCGCGCAGGAGGCGCCGATCGAGGCATGCGCCTGGAAGCCGCGGCGATATTCGGCGCGATGGGTGCGCGCCCCCGGGGTGGCGCCCGCCGTGGTGTGGATGGTCTGCGTGAGGGCGCCGTCGCCCAGCAGGTGGTCGAACACCGACTTGCCGCCGAACAGCGGCGCCCCATCGCGCCATTGCGCGGCGGCCACGATCTTGCGGGCGGCGTCGTTCGCCTGCTCCTCGCGCCGGGCGATGATTCCGACGAAGCTGCCATCGCGCACCACCTCGACCACGCCGGGCAGGGACTTGGCCCAGGCGAGGTCGAGCGACACCAGCCGTGCCGCATAGGCGGGCGGTCGCGCCACGGCGCCGAACAGCATGCCCTCCGGCCGGAGGTCGTGGATGAACACAGTCTGGCCGAACACCTTGGCCGGCAGGTCGGTGCGCGGCAGCGAGGTGCCGACAATGGTCGCCGCCGAGGCGGGCTTGCGGCGCGCGGTCACGTCCACCGGCCGCGCCAGGGAAACCCGCCCGGCTGCCTCGCCATAGCTCATGCGCCGGCCATCGGGCGCTTCGATCACGCCATCCTTCACGGCCAGGCGCTCGCGGGGCTGCCCCCAGGCCTCGGCCGCGACACCCAGCAGGGTGGCGCGCGCATCGGCGCAGGCAACGCCCAGCGCCTCGCCGCCGAAGCGGATCGACTGGCTGCCGGCGGTCACGCCCTCATTGGCGGTCTCGGCCGTGTCGCCGGACAGCAGCGTCAGGCGCGCGGGCGCCACGTCCAGCTCCTCGGCGGCGATCTGGCGCATGGCGGTCAGCACGCCCTGGCCGAGTTCGACGCGGCCGGTCAGCACGGTGATCGATCCATCGGGCGCGATGCGCAGCCAGGATTCCATGCGCGGATTGGTACGCAGCATCAGCGGGCCGGTGGCCGGCGCCTGCGCCTCGGCCTGCCAGCGGAAGCCGATGGCGAGGCCGGCGCCACCCAGCAGCGCGGCGAAGCCGCGGCGGGACAGGTTTGTCGGAGCGTTCATGGCTCAGGCCCCCTGCTGGCGGGCGGCGCGCATCACGGCGCGCACGACGCGCGGCTGCGTGCCGCAGCGGCAGAGATTGAGGTCCAGCGCCGCCGCCACCTGGGCTTCGTCCAGGGCGGGCCGGCGCTCGGCCAGCAGGGCGGCGGCCTGCATGATCATGCCGCTGGTGCAGTAGCCGCATTGCGCCGCCTGCTCGGCCAGGAAGGCGGCTTGCAGCGGGTGGGGCTGGTCGGGCGTGCCGAGCCCCTCCAGCGTGGTGATGCGGTGCGGCAGGGTGGCGGCGCTGGTGCGCGTGAGGCAGGCGCGCACCGGCTGGCCATCGACCAGCACCGTGCAGGCGCCACACTGGCCGCGCGCGCAGCCGAGCTTCGGGCCGTTGAGCGCCAGATCATTGCGAAGCGCGTAGATCAGCGGGGTTTCAGGCGCGATGTCGATGGCCGTCGTGCGACCATTCACGCTGAGGCTCAGCATGCCGTCTCCTCCATCCTGCCCTTCTTCGCGCGGGCATGGGCCCTGCGCGCGGGGCGACGCGTGACGCTACGGCAGAAAGGCGGCGGAAGGGAAGGATGGCAGCCCGCTAGACCATGATCAGCGATGAGAGAATCGCTGATCATGGTCTAGCTTATTGTTTTATCGGGTGATTCACGCCTCCGGGCGTTTCGCCCTTCGGCGATCACGCTCTACCGTTCCTTCACATAGGGCACGCCGGCCGCGCGCGGCGCCACGGCGCGGCCCACGAAGCCCGCCAGCAGGATCACCGTGAGCACATAGGGCAGCGCCTGCACCGCCTGCACCGGGAAAGCCACGCCCAGCCCCGGAATCAGCACGCCCTGCATCCGAATGGCGATGGCATCCAGCAGCCCGAAGGCCAGGCAGGTGGCCAGCACCGGCCAGGGCTTCCAGGCGCCGAGGATCAGCGCCGCCAGCGCGATGAAACCGCGCCCCGCCGTCATGTCCGTCCCGAAGCCCGCCCCCTGCGCGGTGGCAATCGCCGCCCCTGCCACGCCGCACAGCAGGCCCGCGATCATCACCCCCGCATAGCGGAGCCGCGCCACCGAGATGCCGGCCGCATCCACCGCGCCCGGATTCTCACCACAGGCGCGCAGCCTGAGGCCGAAGCGCGTGCGCCACAGCAGGAAGCTGGCCAGCGGCACCAGCGCCAGCGCCAGGTAGACGGGCGCGGTATGGCCGCCCACCACCGAGACCAGCAGCCGCCCAAGGACCGGAATCTGGCCAATCGTCTCGGCGCCCGGCAGCGGCAGCGGCGGGAAGCGCGCCGATTGCGGCAGCGGCGGCGTCTGCCCGCCCATGCGGAACCAGGCGATGGCCAGGGTCGCCGTCAGCCCCGAGGCCAGCACATTGATCGCCATGCCCGACACCACCTGGCTGCCGCGCAGGGTTACGCAGGCCAGCGCATGGATCAGCGCCAGCGCGCCCGAGGCCAGGATGGCCGCGCCGAGCCCCATCCAGACGCTGCCGGTGACGGCAGCGGTGGCGGCGGCGGCGAAGGCGCCGGCCAGCATCTTGCCCTCCAGCCCCACATCCACCACGCCCGCGCGTTCGGCAAACAGGCCGGCGAGCGCGGCCAGGATCAGCGGCGTGGCGACCCGCAGCGTGGCCGCCAGGATGGAGACGACAAGGTCGAGCCCGGCTTCCATGTCGCTAGCGCCCCATGGCCAACAGCCGCGCCAGCGGCGCGCGCAACAGCCCGCCCAGCGCGCCGGTGAACAGGATGACCAGCCCCTGCACCACCAGCACCAGGTCGCGCGGCACCTCGGGCATTTCGAAGGACAGTTCCGCGCCGCCTTGCGCCAGCGCGCCGAACAGCAGCGCCGCCGCCAGCACGCCGGCCGGATGGTTGCGCCCCATCAGCGCCACCGCGATGCCGGTGAAGCCGGCGCCGCCGGTGAAGTTCAGCAGCAGCTTCTGGTGCGTGCCGAGCAGCTCATTCACCGCGATGCCGGCGCCGAGCGCGCCCGAGATCGCCATCGCCAGGATGATCCGCCGGCCATGGTCGATGCCGGCATAGCGGGCGGCTTCCGGATTGGCGCCGGCGACGCGCAGCCCATAGCCCCAAGGGGTGCGCCAGATCAGCAGCCAGACGCCGAGCGCGGCCAGCAGCGCCAGGATCAGCGCCAGGTTCACCGGCGAATGGCCGGGAAAGCCGAAGGCGGTCAGCTGCGGCAGCGCGGCCGCGAAGCGGCGGGTTTCCGGCGCCATCTGGCCCGGCTCGATCAGCACGTTCACCAGCAGATAGACCAGCAGGCTGGCGGCGATGAAGTTGAACATGATGGTGGTGATCACGATGTGGCTGCCGCGGCGCGCCTGCAGCCAGCCCGGCACCGCGCCCCACAGCGCGCCGCCCGCCGCCCCGCCCAGGATCGCCAACGGCAGCAGCAGCGCCACCGGCAGCGCCGCATCCAGCCCGAGGCAGACCAGCGCCAGCCCAAGCCCGCCGATCGCCGCCTGGCCTTCCACGCCGATGTTGAACAGCCCGCATTGGAAGGCGATGGCCACCGCCAGGCCGGCAAAGATCATGTCGGTGGCGTAGAACAGCGTATAGCCCACGGAATCCCAGGATCCGAAGCTGCCGACCAGCAACGCCCGCATGGCGCCAACGGGCGATTGCCCCGCTGCCAGCACCACCAAGGCCGACACGCAAAGCGCCAGCGCCAGGTTCAACAGCGGCAGCAGCAGAAGGTCGGCCCAGGCGGGAAGCGGCTTCATGCGCTGGCCCCCGCCATCATCATGCCAAGCCTGCGTTCATCGGCCGCACCGGCCGGCAATTCGCCCATGATCCGCCCATCGAACATGACAAGGATGCGGTCGGCCAGCGCCAGGATCTCGTCCAGTTCGACCGAGACCAGCAGCACGCCGCGCCCCGCTTCGCGCCAACCGCGCAGCCGACGATGGATCGACTCGATGCCGCCAATATCGACGCCGCGCGTGGGCTGGCCCACCAGCAGCACGTCGGGCGTGCGGTCCATCTCCCGCCCCAGGATCAGCTTCTGCTGGTTGCCGCCCGAGAACAGCGCCGAGCGCAGGCGCGGCAGGGCCGGGCGCACATCATGGCCCGCCATCAGCCGCGCCGCATGGGCGCCGACCTTGCTGCGCGACATCAGGCCGAGCGCCCGTCGCCAGATCGGATCCTCATGATAGCCGAGGATCGCGGTATCCTCGGCCGCGAAGTCGGCAACCAGCCCGTGGCGCAACCGATCCTCGGGCACATGGGCGATGCCGGCGGCGCGCCGGGCCGCCGCATCGCCCGCGGGCAGGGCGGCGCCGCGCAGCGCGATCCGCCCCGAGGATGGGGTGCGCATGCCGGCCAGCGCTTCCAGCAATTCGGTCTGGCCGTTCCCGGCGACGCCGGCGATGCCCAGTATCTCGCCCGCATGCAGGGTGAAGGACACGCCGCGCAGCCGCTCGACGCCCGCCCCGTCCTGGACCGTCAGGTCGCTGACGCGCAGCAATTCCGCGCCGGGCGTGGCGGGGAGGGGCCGTTCGGCCGCGGCCGGCCGCCGGCCGATCATCAGCAGGGAGAGTTCCTCGGCCGAGGTCTCGGCGGTGTCGCGATGCGCCACCATCTTGCCGCCGCGCATGACCGAGACACGGTCGGTCACCGCCATGACCTCGCGCAGCTTGTGGGTGATCAGCACCACGGCCTTGCCCTGGTCGCGGAGCGATCGCAGCACGCGGAACAGGTCATCGGCTTCCTGCGGGGTCAGCACGCCGGTCGGCTCGTCCAGGATCAGGATCTCGGCGCCGTGATGCAGCGCCTTCAGGATCTCGACGCGCTGCTTGTCGCCCACGCCAAGGTCGGCCACCACCGTATCCGGATCGACCGACAGCCCATATTCGGCCGACAGCCGGGCAAGGGATTCGCGTGCCGCCGCGCGGCCGGGGGCCAGCAGCGCGCCGCCCTCGGCGCCCAGCATGACGTTTTCCAGCACGGTGAAGGGCTCCACCAGCATGAAATGCTGGTGGACCATCTCGATGCCCAGCGCGATGGCGTCGGCGCTGTCGCGGATGGTGGCGGGCCGGCCATCCACCTCGATGCTGCCGGCATCCATCGGGTAGAAGCCGTGCAGGATCGCCATCAGCGTTGACTTGCCGGCACCATTTTCGCCGATCACGCCGTGAATCGAGCCGCGGTGGACCGTCAGGTCCACCGCATCATTCGCCAGCACATGACCGAAGCGCTTGGTGATCCCGCGGCAGGCGACCGCGGGGGGCGATGCTATTGCTCCGGGCACGTATTGTTGGACATGAAGTCGTGCACGGTCACGCGGCCGGCCACGATCTCGGTGCGCGCGGCGTCGATCCGGGCGCGCATCGCGGCGGTGAAGAGGGCCGCGTTATTGTCGTCGAAGGCCAGGCCCACGCCTTCCTCGGTCAGGCCGAGCACGCTGCGGCCTGCCCGCCAGGTGCCGGCGCGCGCCTGCTCCATGGCGGTGCGGGTGGCGACGTCGACGCGCTTCAGCATGGAGGTCAGCACGCGGCCCGGATGCAGGTGGTTCTGGTTGGAATCGACGCCGATGCCAAGCCGGCCCGCATCGGCCGCCGCCTGCAGCACGCCCGTGCCGGTGCCGCCGGCGGCGTGGAAGATCACGTCCGCGCCGCGCTCGATCTGGCTGCGCGCCAGTTCCGCGCCGCGCACCGGGTCGCGCCAGGCGGCCGGGGTGGAGCCGGTCATGTTCTGGAAGACCTGCACCTGCGGGTTCACGGCGCGGGCACCCTGCACATAGCCGCAGGCGAAGCGGCGGATCAGCGGGATGTCCATGCCGCCCACGAAGCCCACGCGGCCGCTGCGGCTGGCCAACGCCGCCGCCATGCCGGCCAGGTAGGAACCCTGCTCCTCGCGGAACTGGATGGACTGGACGTTCGGCGCCTCGACCACGCTGTCGATCAGCACGAAGCGGATGGCCGGGAATTCGGCGGCCACGGTCGCCACGGCGCTGCGCTGGGAGAAGCCGACCGCGATGATCGGGTCCTGGCCGCGGCGGGCGAAGTTGCGCAGCGCCTGTTCGCGCTGGGGTTCCTGCTGCGGCTCGAATTCCTGCACGGTGATGCCGGTGGCGCGCTGGAATTCCTGGCCGCCGCGGTGCACCGCCTCGTTGAAGGAACGGTCGAACTTGCCGCCCATGTCGAAGACGATGGCCGGGCGGATCTCCTGGGCCTGCGGCGATGCCCCTGGGAGGCCCCCCGCGAGCAGCAGTGCCCCGAGCAGAATGATCACAAACCTTCGCATCGGTGAGGCCTCGCCAATCATGTGATGAACGTGTTGCGAATTTCCGTCAGCCGGGGCCGGGCGTCAATCGCCTTCTGCTCCCACGGGACCGCCGCTGGCGGCGCGGCGCGGTAACCGAAGCTTATTTGTCCCGCTGTACAGCCACCTGTGCGGCCATCGGATTTCGGCTTGACTCGGAGATTCCAGCCATGCTGGCATCTAAAATATCTGACCAACCCTCTATCGCGGCAGGTCGGTCCATCAGCGTTCGGGTGATGGTTTCGGCATTTCTGCTGGCGATGCTCGGGCTGTTCTTCGCCGGCGTCATGTTCGTGCAATCGTGGCAATACCGCGACCAGCTTCTGTTGGCCGACCGCACCGGGGACGTGCGCTCGATCCTGAGCGAGGCGGTGCTGGAACTGTCGCTGGAGCGCAGCCTCAGCCAGGTGGGCCTGGCGCTGCCGGACCCCGTTTCCCCCGGTCTTCGCCGGCTCCTCGACGCGCAGCGCCAGAAAAGCGATGCCGGCTTTGCGCGCCTGACCACGCTGCTGGACGCCGGCAGCATCGGTGGCCAGGTCGATGCTTTCCGCCGAAACATGGCCGATCTTCGCCAGCAATTCGCGACCCTTCGGCGCAGCATCGATGCGCAGCTGTCGCTGCCCGCGGCGCAGCGGCAGCCCGAGCAGGTCGATGCGCTGCCGCGGACAATGAAGGATCTGGTTGTCCAGGCGCACGCCGAACGCCATCTGATGCGCGGGGCGTATCTCGACCTGCCGACGCCGATCGTCATGCTCGAGACGGCACGTGACCTGGCCTGGCAAGTGCGCGAGTTCGGGGGGCAGGAACGCACCTATCTGATGATCGCCGCCAGCACCGGCACACCGATCGCGCCCAACCGCCTTGCGGAAATGGAGGGTCTGGCGCGGCGCGTCGGCGAAGCAGCGCAGGAACTTCGGCGCCTCACCTCCTACCCCGTCCTACCGGATTCGATACGGGTGGCCGTTCGCCGGATCGATGAGGAATATTTCGGCAGCTACGACCGCATCCGCAGCGCGATGTTGGCCGAAGCGGCCAAGCCGGCGCCTGCCTATGCCTTGGACGGCTCGAGCTTCATGGCGCGGTCGAGCGCCGCGCTGGACACGGCCGAGGCGCTGTCCGCCACCGCCCATGTCGAGATCGGCGCCGTATTCAAGCAGCTTCAGGCAACGGCCCTGCGATCCCTCATGGCAGCGGGCGTGGTCATGCTGGTGATCCTGGCCGTGGCGGTGCTTGCCAGCCTGATGATCGTCCGGGCCTTCCAGCGCCTGGCGGCGCTGCGGAGTGCGATGGGCCAGCTGGCCGTCGGCGATACCAGCGTGACCATCCCGGAGCTCGCCGCGCGCGATGAGGTGGGCGCCATGGCCCGCGCGCTGGAGGTGTTCCGCACCGGGGCGCAGGAGAAGGTTGCGCTCGAGATTGCGGACGAGGCCGGGCGCGCGATGCGTGAGCGCCGCGCGGCGGAGCTGGATCGCCACACCCGTGAATTCGGCGCAACGCTGGGTGGCGTCATGGGGCGGCTGTCCGCCGCTGCCGGCCGCATGTCCGGCACCGCCGCCGATATGGAGCGCCGCGCCGCACAGACCACAAGGGTGGCCGAGACGACCGCCCTGGCCGCCACCGGCGCGGTGAATGATCTGGGCGCGGTCGCGGCCGCAACCGAGCAACTCACCGCGAGCGTCGGTGAAATCGCCCGCCAGGCCGCCAGCTCGGCGCGGGCGGCGCAGATTCTCGCCCAGCGCGCCACCCAGGCCGATGCGACCATGACCCGCCTGAACGACACGGCAAGCAGCATCGGCGAGGTCGCGCGCATGATCGGCAACATCGCCGGGCAGACCAACCTGCTGGCGCTGAACGCAACGATCGAGGCCGCGCGCGCCGGCGAGGCCGGCAAGGGCTTCGCGGTCGTGGCGAATGAGGTGAAGGCACTCGCCGGCCAGACGGCGAAGGCCACCGAGCAGATCGCCGGTCAGATCCAGGCCATCCAGCTTGCCGCCACTGAAGCGGTCGAGGTGGTGCGCGGCATGGCGGGGCAGGTGAACAGCATGGGCGAGACCGCCAGCGCGATCGCCGCCGCCGTCGAGCAGCAGGGCGCCGCGACGCGTGAGATCTCCGGTTCGGTCGCGACCGTGCTTGCCACATCGCAGCAGACGGTGGTGGCGATGGGGCAGGCGACGGACTCCGCCCGCGAGGCCGGCCGCTCGAGCGGCGATGTCCGCAGCGCCGCCGCCGCCGTCAGCCAGGAGACCAAGGAACTGGGCAGGGAGGTCGAGCAGTTCCTGCACGTCATCAGTGAGGTGAAGTCCGAACGGCGCAGCTTTGAGCGCATCGCCGGCGACAATCGCCCGGTGACCGTGACCCTCGCCGGCGGGGCGCCGCTTTTGGGCAGGCTGGTCGATCTCTCGCTGGGCGGCGCGGGTGTCCGGCTTGACGGCCCGATGCCGGCGGGGGAGGTGGTCGGTTGTCCCGTGATGTTTGGGGTGGCGGGCCTGCCGGCGCTGGATGGGCGCATCGCACGGGTCGCCGATGGGCTGCTTGGCATCGTCCTGAAGCAGGATGAAGCTTCGAACTTTGCCGTGAGCGGGCTCCTCAAGACGCTGTCCTCGCGAGAGGCCGCCTGACGCGCCGGGCGCTGTCCGCTGCCTGGCTCAGGCGAGCGAATCCATGAACTGCCGCAAGGCCGGCGCCCATTTCGCGGCATCGGTACCGCTCGCCATGTGGCCATCCTTGCTGTCGATTTCGGCATAGCCCGCGCTGACGCCGGCCGCCGCCAGGGCGGGCATCACCTCGGCCGCCAGGGTCGGCGGGAACAGCGCGTCCGTGCGTGAGAGCACATACAGCACCCGCGCGCGGAGTTGCGAAAGCTGGCCGCGGACATCGTAATGGTCCAGCGCCCTGCCCAGCACCAGCAGGGAATGCGCGTCGGCCGCCTCCGCCCACGCCCGCGCACGGCGCTGGATCTCCGCGTCGCGGGCCGGCCTGTCGGGCAGGCGGCGCGCCAACTCCGCCTCGATGCCGTAGCGCCGCAGCGTTTCCTCCCGCACCGCCATCATGGTCGCCAGCACCCCGCCCGGCCGCTCATAATAATGTCCGTCATTCCAGTTGGGGTCGGTGGCCAGCCGCGCGGCCAGCGGCGACGGGTCCAGCGCGCGCGGCGATGTCAGCCCGCTGACCGCGGCGACCAGGCCGCGCAGGAAGTCCGGATGCTCCACGCCCCAGGTGAAGGCCTGGAACCCGCCATAGGATGGTCCGACCACCGCATGCAGCCCGCGCACGCCAAGCTTCTCCAGCAGGCGGCGCTGGGCCGCCACGATGTCGGTCAGCGTGATCGGCGGGAAATCCGGGCCATAGGGCCGGCCGGTGGCGGGGTTCAGGCTGCGCGGCGCGGTGGAGCCGAAGGCCGAGCCGATCATGTTCGAGCTGACGATGAAGAATCGGTCCGTGTCGATCGCGCGCCCAGGTCCAACCAGCGCGCCCCAGCCGCCCTCGGATGCGCCCGCGCCCCCCTCGATGAAGGTGTGGGCGGAGGTATAGCCATGCGTCACCAGCACCGCGTTCCGCCCATCCGGCGCCAGCCTGCCGCGGGTGATGGCGGCCAGCGTCACGCTGCGCAACACGCCGCCGAGCCGCAGCGGCAGGTCACCAATCTCATGCAACGCCGTCATTCGCCCTGCCTTTCGTCCAGCATGCTGCGCGCTTCCCCGGTCAGGGCGGCCAAGGCGCGGCCCAACGCCGCATAGTCGGCGGCATCCAGGCAGCCCCGCAACCGTTGCTCCCGTTCCAGGGAACCGCCGAGCCCGGCCCGCAGCACGAGGGTTCCGGCCGGCGTCACGGACAGGATCTGGCGCCGTCGGTCCGCCGTGTCGCCCGCCTGCGCCAGCAGGCCCTTGGCCACCAGTTCGAAGGCGGCCCGGCTGACCTGGCTATGGTCGAGCGAGGCCATCCGCGCCGCCGCGCCAGATGTGGTGGGGCCGAGCCGGTTGAGCACCACCAGCAGCCGCCATTGGCGGCTCGACAGGCCCAGCTCCTCGCCGACCGACAGATCCACCAGCCGCGCCAGGAGCTGCGCCAGGACCGAGACGCGGAAGGTGATCAGCGTTTCCGGCGCGTGGCGCTTCAGCTCGGCGGCGCTGGCGCGGCGCCGCATTTTCGGTGTTGCGACAATAGTTGACATAGCACACAATACTCCCGCGAGAAATGTCCGGAGGAAACCCACAATGCCATCGATTTCGCGTCGCCGCGTGATTCGCCTGATGCCGGGGCTGGGCGCCGCCGCGCTCGGCCTGCCCGGGCTGGCGCGGGCCCAATCCTTCCCCACCCGGCCGGTCACGCTGCTGGTGTCGCAGGGCCCGGGCTCGGGCAGCGACATCAGCGCGCGCCTGCTCGCCACCCATATGGCGCCGGTGCTGCGTCAGCCCGTGGTGGTGGAAAACCGCACCGCCGGCGCCGGCATCGTCGCCCACCAGTCGATCGCGCGCGGCCCGGCCGATGGCTATAGCGTGATCTTCTCCTCCACCGCCGCGCTGCTGATCCAGCCGGTCATGAACCCGGCGGCGCGGTTCGGGCTGGATGATTTTGCCCCGGTCGCCTCGGTGCTGCGGGCCGGCTTCGTGGTGCTGGTGGCGAATACGCCGGCCGCCCCGCGCAGCATCGCGGAGCTGGTCGCGCGGCTTCGCGCCACCCCATCGGCCTATGCCTCGGCCGGCGTCGGCACCCTGACCCATCTGGGCAGCGCGGCATTGCTGCGGCGCGCGGGCGTGCAGGCGGACCATATCCCCTATCGCGGCAGCGGCGCGGCGCTGACCGACCTGATGGCCGGGCAGGTGCTGTTCGCGACCGACAGCCTGACCGCCGCGACCGCCCATGTATCGGGCGGACGCCTGCGCGCGCTGGCTGTCACCGGCCAGCAGCGCGAAGCCGCGCTGCCCGACGTGCCGACGCTGGCCAAAGCGGGCCTGCCCGGCCCGCCGATTGGCGTGCTGGGCGGGCTGTTCGCGGCCCGCGCCACGCCGCCCGCGGTGCTGGGCGTGCTGTCGGACGCCGTTGACCAGGCGCTGGCCAACCCCGACCTGATGGCGCGCTTCGCCGCCACGCAGACGGAAATCCTGCGCGAGCCGCGCGAGGCCTTCGTGCAGCGGCTGCGCGATGAAGCGCCCTTCTGGCGGCAATTGGTGCAGGATCTGGAGCTGAAGGTCGAATGATCATGTCCGATGCGCTGCCCAAGGTGGCGCGCGACGCGTCCCTGCCGGGGCCGCTCAGCGGCGTGCGGGTGGTTGATCTGTCGCGGCTGGTTGCCGGCAACATGCTGTCCCTGCAGCTGGCGGATTTCGGCGGCGACGTGATCAAGGTGGAGCCCGCCGGCAGCGGCGACACGCTGCGCGCCTGGCGGGAGGCGCATCCCGACCATCCGGAGGGCTTCGATGGCTGGTGGCGCGTCTATGGCCGCAACAAGCGCAGCCTGGCGCTCGACCTGCGCGATGCCGACGCGATGGGGTGGCTGCGCCGGCTGATCGGCACCGCACAGGTGCTGGTGGAGAGCTTCCGCCCCGGCACGCTGGAAGCGATGGGCCTGGCGCCCGAGGCCCTGCACGCGGCCGCGCCGGGCCTGGTGATCGTCCGGCTGTCAGGCTGGGGGCAGACCGGGCCCTATCGCGACCTGCCGGGCTTCGGCAGCCTGATCGAGGGTTTTTCCGGATATGCCGACAAGCACCGTCACGCGGACGGCACGCCCGGCCTGCCGAACATGGCGCTGGCCGACATGGTCACCGGCGTGACCGGCGCCTTCGCCGTCATGGCGGCGCTGCGCGCGGTGGAGGTGCAGGGCGGGCGCGGCCAGGTGATCGACCTGTCGCTGCTCGAACCCATGCTCGCCATCATGGGGCCGGACGTCACCAACGCCGCCGCCACCGGGCGGCCGGCCGAGACGCTCAAGATCGCCTCGCCCCGCGGCGCCTATCGCTGCGCCGATGGCGGGTGGGTCTCGCTGTCCGGGTCCACGGACACGATGGCGCGCCGCGTCTTCGAGGCGATCGGCAGGCCCGGGTTGATCGAGGATCCGCGCTTTTCGACCAACGCCGCGCGCCTCGCGCATGATGACCAGGTGGAGGCGATGCTGCGCGACTTTGTCGGCGCGCTGGACCGCCCGACGGCGCTGGCGCTGTTCCGCCAGCACGGCGTCACGGTGGGGCCGATCCTGGATGCCGCCGCGCTGCTCCGCGATCCGCATGTGGTGGCGCGCGGCGTCTATGTGACGGATGCGGAAAGCGGGACGGTGATGCATGCGGTGACGCCGCGCCTCAGCGGGACGCCGGGGGGGCTGCGTCGGCCTGCGCCACGCTGCGGCCAGGATTCGGCAGCCATCCTGGGTGAACTTGGCGCCACGCCGGATATGGTGGCGGCGCTTGATGCGAAAGGGGCCATCCGATGCGCCTGAAGGCTTTGCGATCCCTGCTGTTCCTGCCGGCCACCTCGCCGCAGCTGCTGGCCAAGGCGACGGAGCGCGGGGCCGACGCGCTGATCGTCGATCTCGAGGATGGGGTGGCGCCCGATCGGAAGGAGGAGGCCCGGCCAATGGCGGTGGCCGCCCTGCGCAGCCTGGCCGCGCGCGGGGCCGAGCTGCTGGTGCGGATCAATGCCGATCCGGCACTGGCCGCGGCCGACCTTGCGGCGATCCCGCCCGACCTGGCCGTCACGCTGATGCTGCCCAAGGTGGAAACCGCCGCCGAGGTCGCGGCGGTGGCTGCGCAGCGGCCCGGCGCCCCGCTTGCCGCGCTGATCGAGACACCGCGCGGCGCGCTGGAGGCGCCGCGCATCGCAGCGGCCCCCGGTCTCGGCGCGCTTGGCTTCGGTGCCGAGGATTTCTCCGCCGCGCTCGGGCTCGATCCCACGCCGGTCACGCTGGCCATGCCGGCGCAGCTGGTGGGGCTGGCCGCGCATGCGCATGACCTCGCCTATTGGGGCCTCGCGGGCAGTGTCGCCGAGACCCAGGATATGGAGGCTTTTGCCGGCCTCGTCCGGCTGTCGCGGCAGCTGGGCTTCACCGGCACCGTCTGCATCCATCCGCGCCAGGTGCCCGTGGCCAATGCGGGCTTCGGGCCGACGCCGGCGGAACTGGCATGGGCGCAGCGCGTGGTCGCCGCCGCCGAAGCGGCGCGCAGCCAGGGCCAGGGCGCGGTGCTGCTGGATGGCCGCATGATCGATCGCCCGATCGAGGATCGTGCGCGGCGCTGGCTGGCGGGTTAGAGCCTAATCCCACCAGTCTGGATCATACCCCGCCGCTGTGAACATGTTCTGGCACTCTCGCGGCGTGACGATGTCGAGGATACGCCCGATGGCGGCCCACAGCGCATCGATGGTGCGCGCGG